>OBLI01001105.1_pt1 | contig 27291 bp, 24 predicted proteins | sample 1519701 | NCBI WGS metagenome assembly OBLI01 (sample SAMEA3663005, study PRJEB22513) | pig gut metagenome | biome: pig gut; feature: pig-associated habitat; material: faeces | place: France | collected 2012 | reverse complement strand
ATAATATATTATATATTAATATTAACCATATAAAATGCCGCATATCACTGTATGCTGAAATGCAGTTTGACACTTTGACTTTGACACTTTGACACCAAAGGGAGGGAAAAGGGGTGGCAAAGTGCTGATTTCGGGGGACATTACACTGAATGGAGTGGGTTATTCTCTACAGGGCAGTGACCATGCTGTGGGTGGTAATTGTAAATAGGGAAAAAGCGGAGTCACAGCGGAGTCACAGCGGAGTCACATAGGAGGAGCAATATTGAAGAATTTGGAAAAGTCCCGCGTCAAAATGACATGGGACTTTTAATTAGCCACAACATATATGCCACAAACAAGGCGGTAAGCACAGTTCCCTCCCAACGGGCAATGGTGAGTTTGGTGTAGGCGAAGAACCAAAGCAATAACATTCCGCCTATCATCACCGAGAGATCAATCCACGTTATACCACTAACAGTCATCGGACAGACAACGCCTGTTAGACCCACAACAAAAAGGATGTTGAACACATTACTGCCTATAACATTGCCAATGGCTATGCCACTATTGCCCTTGCGAGCGGCCACAACACTTGTTGCGAGTTCGGGCATGGATGTGCCACCGGCAACTATCGTGAGACCGACTACAGCCTCGGGCACATTGAATGCGAGAGCCAATGACGAGGCACTGCCTACAAAGACATTGCTGCCGACAATCAATCCCGCCAAACCGAGACCTATCCACAGGATGCTCTTCCATTGTGACAGGGCGGAAGTGCCGGATTCTCCGACATTATCAGAATTTTCGTAATTATCGGAATGCCCTGCCCTTGCCCCCTTTATCGTTATCCACATATACACGAGAAATAGGGCGGAAAGGATGATGGCATCTGCCCTTGATATATCCTTGTCGAAGACTAACGCTCCCATTATCACCGAGGCTGCCATGGCAAAGACAAGGTCTTTCCTCACTGTCTGCTTCATCACGCTCATCGGTGCCACCATTGCCGCCACACCCACAATGAGCATCTCATTAAACACATTGCTGCCCACGACATTGCCCACAGCCATATCGGCCGTACCCTTGAGCGCTGACACAAAGCTGACGCAGAACTCGGGCATCGACGTGCCAAGAGCCACGACAGTGAGACCAATAACAATCTGGGGAACCCCAAGTCTTGAAGCTATCCCGACAGAACCCTCTGTAAGGCGGTCGGCTCCCCAAAGCACTACTGCGACTCCTACTATTATAAGAAGAATATCAATAACAATTTCCATAATTTTTTAATGATAAATATGCCGCAAAGGTACGAAGTATATTCGAAAACACAAAAAAAAGTAACGTTTTTTATAAATATTATTTGGTGATATCGCATTTTTTCTGTAATTTTGCAGCGTTTATTCAAACGAAATGACATTATCAACCTATAGCAGAGAGAATTTAACATGTTGAAAATAGTCGAAACATACGCCAAGAGATCGATGGCTGTTATGATAACAGCTATCATTTTCGTTCTTGCAACAAATGCGAGAGCGGAGGGATTCGACTATGTCTCTGCCATGAAAAAGGCGGAAAAAGAAATCAACGCAAAGAATTATATCCAAGCATTCAATACTATCAAGGAAATCGGGAAAAACGCATACCACCAGAACAACCCCTATGGAAAATATCTTTTCCGAAATGCGACAGCAAAACTCTATTTTGACCAGGGCGACAATGCCATGGCTGAAAAAAACTACAGAATGGCCATCGAAACGGCCGAGAGCTCATTGCCAAATATCGACACAGGAGACGACTATATGGGATTAGCGAGATGTCTCGACAAACTGACTAGAAGAAGCGAAGGAATTGATTTGCTCAATAAAGGAATTAATAAGGTGAATACCGACAAAAGCAGAGCCCAACTGTATGTGCAGTTGGGCAAGATGCTCTATTGGGAAAAAAGATACGACGACTATATCAACAACTATAACAATGCAAAAAAATATTTCGGTAGGGGAATAAACAGCGACCAATCCTTTTTTATGACTGTGATAAAGGAATTAATCTCTGGCAACACCGAACAGGCAGAAAAAGAGGCCATGAGCATCAAGAGTTGGGAAAACCGCAATGGGGCCCTTCGCGAAGTGTATGTGGCAACGGGCAACTATCGCAAGGCATATCCCATCTTTCTTGAAAGAGCCAGCCGACTGGAGGCAAAGGCATTGGACGAGGGCGAGTCGTATCACATCGCCGAGATGGATGCCGACATCATCAAAAGCAATCTGAAACTGTCGCGCCTGAAACTTGAATACGACATGGCACAACAGAAAATAAAGATGACAAAAGAACAGAAACTGCTTGACGCCTCGAAGCATGAGAACATAAAGATAAAACTTGCCAACGACTCACAGCTCATTGCAAAGATGAGGGCTGACAGTCTTGTTAACAGTGCTGAAGCGGAAGAAAGGGATGCCCAATACCAAATGCTCTTGGCAATGGGCAAAAGACATCGCATAACCATGTATTTCGGTATTGCTCTTTTCACATTGGTGTTGGCTTACGGAATATTTGCATGGTTCAGCAACAAGATGGTGATAAGACGACTGAAGAAGAAACAACAACTTCTGACCGAGGCTCTCGACAAGGCTCAAGAAACAGAAAGGATGAAAACTGCGTTTGTGGATAATCTCGGATATGAGGTTAAGACCCCCATGAACAAAATTCTCGGTTTGGTGGAGAATGCCCTCTCAAGAATTGAAGAACTATCGGGAGAGGAAAAGGAACAGATTGAAAATGAAATAACCAAAACAGCTGACGGACTCACAGCCACCCTAAACGACGTGCTTAAGAACTCACTCGCCGAGAGCGGGAAAAAGTTGTCGATGATTATCGTTGTCATGATGACAATCGCGACATCAATGATTTCTAATCACGCTTCGGCTCAAACTGTAAGTGACAAACTCGACAAAGCACTCTTTCCACTATATCAGAAAGCGCAGAACAACCGCGACTTGCCCGAGGGACTTAATTATGCCAAAGAACTTTATTCGCTCGGCGAGAAGAATAATGACAAGTATGCACAGTGCGTTGCTGTAAACGTGATGTTGCAGCACTATGTACTCAACGACAACTTCGAGATGATAAAGACCACAGCCAAACAGTTGCGGGAAATGGCTAAAGCTTGTGGTGACAAACAGATGTATTATCTCTCATATTCAAATGAAATCAACGGATATCTCAACAAGCACCAGTCGCTGACTGCACAAAAACTGGCAAACGAACTGATGACTGAATCAAAAGAGAAGAAGGACCGTATGGGACAATATGTGGCGACAAAGACCCTTGGCGACGTGCAGAGAGTGAGGAGATTCTATAAGAATGCCATACATCTGTATCTTGACGCATACGTGATATACCTAAAAAACCAGTTAAACAGCGACCCCACCTCAATGCTCATCAATCTATGCAAATTGTATAGGCAAGAAGGTGAATATGACGAAGCCTCACATTATCTGAATGAGGCCGAGAGACATTGCAGAATATTGCGCAGCCATTATAGAATAAATATTGAAAGAGCCCGAATTGCCTTTGAAACAAACAACAAACCAGAATTTATGCGTCTTTACTCTGAAATAAGGAAGATGAAGTCGGAAAACGGTTTTAGATACCCATACGAGGAAAGGTTGCTTGAAATGATGAGCATGCTATTCGACGGCAAGCGAAGCGAAGCACTTGAAAGGGCAAAGCAAGAACTTACCGACGAAGGATACCTGCGCCTTGCCGAACAGGATTGTGCGCACAATGGAGAGTGGAAAGATGCCTGCGAGATATTCCAGGGGGAGGTGGTGCTATATCGTAACAAGATGAAAGCAGTATTTGAGGCCGACCGTAAGGAAATGAGCGACATTGCCGGCAATAATCTTCTTGAAGCAAAGAATATTGAAATGAAACTGGCATCTGCCAATCTCAGCATCGAACAGCTGAGACAACAAAACGAACTGGCAAGATTCCAACAGGATCGGCATAAACTGATGATGGACAACAATGCATTGCTGATCAATCGCATGAAGTCGGAACAGAAACTTGCAAGTGCCAAAGGCAAAAGTAAGGAAGCCGTGATGAAAATGCAAAAGGAACAGTCGGAACTCAACAGGCGCTTTTCCTTGCTGTCTATTGTATTGGCCATCGTCGTGACATTATTCCTTGCGTCGTATCTATGGCATAGCCATAAGAGCAAAAAGCGCCTCAGAGAAAAAAATGAGGAATTGAATGCTGCCATACGTAAGGCTCAGGAGTCGGAAAAGATGAAGAGCACATTCATCCAGAACATGAGCCATGAGATACGCACTCCACTAAATGCCATCGTGGGATTCTCAAAACTTCTTCTTTCTGACAGTAACGAACTGGCCAGCGAGGAGAAGGAGGAATTTATCAACATTATCAGGCGCAATGAAGATCTGCTGAAACAACTCATCGACGATGTCATGTCACTTCACGACTTGCATAGCGGCGAATATAAAATGAGCTACTCCTTGGTGTCGGCTAACAAATTATGCCACACATCCATCGAGACTGTGAAACACAGGGCAAAGCCAGATGTACCTATCATCTTCACCACAAATGTGGAAGACGATTTCACTTTCATCACCGATGGCATGAGAGCGGCACAGGTGATCATCAACTTTCTCACTAATGCCATAAAATACACCGAGGAAGGTAATATCAAAGTTGATTGTTCGTATGATTCCTCAAATCACATGTTGACTATATCTGTTGCCGACACTGGTTGCGGAATACCAAAGAACAAACAGCAGGAGATATTCGAGCGATTTGCTAAGCTCGACTCCTTCCACCAAGGCACAGGTCTTGGACTGAATATCTGTCATGTGATATCACAAAGACTGGGAGGAAAGGTAGGAATCGACCCTGATTATGACAAGGGAGCCCGCTTCTTCCTTACATTACCAGTGAAGGATGCGGAATAATTATTTCCTACCGAAGTCGGCAGGAACCTCACCCCATTTTTTTGTTTCCCACTTTAAGAGTGGATTCTTGATTACATGAGTCCTCAGCCAATTCTCTGCACGCGCCACTACTTGATATAGGTACTCGGTGTCGGGCGTGCGTTCAAGGGTTGTCTTGCATTTTTTCTTATTCACCCATAATATGGCATTATAGCTATCCGAATAGATGGTCTTTGATGTATCACCCTGTTTGTCGAGAAGAGCCAAAGCATGTACTATGGCAAGAAACTCACCTATGTTATTTGTTCCATGCACCGGACCGAAATGAAATACCTGCGCACCAGTAGCAAGATCGATACACTGGTATTCCATCGGACCAGGATTGCCTGAACATGCTGCATCCACAGCCCATGCGTTTGCCGTCACCTCCATAGGCAACGGCAACACTGTATCGTGGCGATAATCAGGCGGATTCTGCATAAAACTCTTAATTCTTAACTTTAATTCTTAACTTTTAATTCTTAATCATTAAGTTACATTCTCTCCGGCACCTCAATTCCGAGCAGAGCCATACCATTGCTAATCACCTTTGCAACATTTGCAGCTATTCTCAGTCGCACGGCACGCTTTTGGGCGTCTTCCTCCTTCAGGATACTGAAGTCGTGATAGAACTGATTAAACTCCTTGGTGAGTTCGTAGCAGTAGTTGGCAATACCACTGGGACTATAATCCTTACCAGCCTGCTCAACGGCAGAGGCATAGTCGCTCATCTTCTGAATAAGGTCAATCTCCTTCTGACTGAGCTCTGCTGTCAATTCGCCTTCTACGTCTTCAAGGTCGGCAGCCTTTCTCATGATAGAGCGAATACGGGCGTATGTATATTGAATAAACGGACCAGTATTACCATTGAAATCAATCGACTCCTCTGGATTGAAGAGCATATTCTTGCGTGCATCCACCTTAAGGATGAAATACTTAAGCGCTCCCAATCCCACAACGCGAGCAATCTCACTGCGCTCCTCGTCGGTCATGTCGGCAAACTTGCCCAGTTCCTCACTTGTCTTCTTTGCATCGGCAATCATCGTCGCAATAAGGTCGTCGGCATCAACCACAGTTCCCTCGCGGCTCTTCATCTTACCGTTAGGCAATTCCACCATACCATAGGAGAAATGCACAAGTTCCTTACCCCACTTGAATCCAAGTCGGTCGAGCAATATGGAAAGCACCTGAAAATGATAGTTCTGTTCGTTACCCACAACGTATATCATCTTGTCGATGGGAAAATCCTTGAAGCGCATCTCTGCTGTACCGATGTCCTGAGTCATATACACAGATGTGCCGTCGGAGCGCAACAGCAACTTTTGGTCAAGTCCCTCGTTGGTCAGGTCTGCCCAAACGCTGTTGTCCTCATGACGCTCAAAGAGCCCCTTGGCGAGTCCTTCCTCCACCTTGGCCTTACCCTTGAGATAGGTCTGCGACTCATAGTATATTTTGTCGAAACCGACACCGAGAGCCTTATAGGTCTCGTCGAATCCGGCATACACCCAGTTATTCATCTTCTCCCATAGGGCACGCACCTCAGGGTCGTTCTGCTCCCACTTCACCAGCATCTCATGTGCTTCCTTGATGAGCGGAGCTTCCTCCTTGGCCTTCTTCTCGGCCTCTTCCTCACCCATTCCTTCGCTTAGATATTGAGCTGTGAGCTGCTTAACCTCCTCGCGATAGTGCTTATCAAATGCCACATAATAGTCGCCTATAAGATGGTCGCCCTTCTTGCCACTCGTCTCTGGAGTCTCGCCATTGCCGTATTTCAGCCATGCAAGCATCGACTTGCAGATGTGAATACCACGGTCGTTCACGATATTTGTCTTCACCACCTTATTTCCATTGGCCTCCATAATCTTGGCAAGCGACCATCCAAGCAGGTTGTTGCGCACATGACCCAGGTGAAGAGGTTTGTTGGTATTTGGAGAAGAATACTCAATCATCACTAATGGCGAGTTATCGTCAGCCTTCTTCTCACCATACTTCGGGTCGGCATCGATGTCGGCAAGAAGCTGTAGCCATGCCGACTGAGCAATTACGAGGTTGAGGAATCCCTTAACGACATTGAACGATGCCACAGCCTTGCAGTTATCCACCAAATATTGTCCTATCTCCTGTGCCGTGTCCTCGGGCTTTTTCTTTGAAATCTTGAGAAATGGGAACACAACGAGTGTGAGATTGCCCTCAAACTCCTGCTTGGTCTTTTGGATCTGCACCATCTTCGGAGCAACCTCCTGGCCATAGAGGGCTTTTATAGCCTCAACGACCGAACTGCTTATAATGCTTTCAATTTTCATGTTTCTTATCTGAATGCTATACCTTAATAATATATCTAATGTTTTCGGGGTGCAAAGGTACAACAATTCGGTGTAAAAACAAAAAAAAAACCGATTATTTTCAAATAATAAGGCATAATAGCACTCAAAGTAGGTTAAAAACTTAAAAAAAAACCACTTATGTTTGGAAAAATCAAAATAATGTCATATCTTTGCACTCGCAAATGAGGCAGACACTGCTTTTTACCATGCCGCAATGGTGGAATTGGTAGACACGAGGGACTTAAAATCCCTTGGCCAGTGATGGCTGTGCGGGTTCGAGTCCCGCTCGCGGCACGATGAGATATCATTGAAAACGTATATATACTAATTATTTTTATAGAAATGCAGAAGAAACATCTTTTCTTGTTGTCGGCAGCATCAATTATGCTTCTGACATCGTGCTCTGGAAAGCTTGGAGCACTTTCAGCGGACAATTTTAGTGTAGTACCCAATCCGCTTGAGTCAAACGGCGGCAATGTATCTGCTACCATCAATGGTATGTTCCCTGAGGGTTATATGAAGAAGAAGGCTGTCGTGACAGTCATTCCCGAACTTCGCTATGGCAACGGACAGGTTGCACGTGGTGAAGCCGCTACTTTCCAGGGAGAGAAGGTTGAGGGTAACGACCAGACGATTGCCTACAAGGTTGGTGGCAACTATACTATGAAGACCAACTTCAAGTATGTACCCGAGATGCAGAAGAGCGAGCTCTATCTTACATTCGATGCAAAGATTGGCAACACTCAGCAGGAAATTCCTGCCATCAAGGTGGCCGATGGCGTGGTATCTACCGGCGAGCTTGGATATGTGACTGTTAAGCAAGCCACTCCGAGTGTGTCAACAGACGCTTACCAGCGCATCATTGAGAAGAAGCAGGATGCCAACATCAAGTTCCTCATCCAGCAGGCTAATCTCCGTTCAAGCGAGTTGAAGAACAACTCTGTCAAGGAGTTCGTAAACCTTCTTAACAAGATTCAGCAGGAGAAGGAGACACTTGCCCTGAAGAACATCGAGGTATCTGCTTATGCTTCACCTGATGGTGGTTTTGAGCTCAACGACAAGTTGGCCAACAAGCGCCAGAGCAACACCGAGACATACGTAAAGCAGCAGTTGAAGAACACCAAGAACACCGGTGCTTCTGTAGATGCAAAATACACAGCCCAGGACTGGGAGGGATTCCAGGAATTGGTTAAGGTGTCTAACATCCAGGACAAGGATGTTATCCTCCGCGTGCTTTCAATGTACAAGGATCCTGAGGAGCGCGAGCAGCAGATTAAGAACATGAGTTCTGTATTCCGTGAGCTTGCCGATGGTATCCTTCCCCAGCTTCGTCGTTCACGCATGACCATCAACTACGAGGTTATCGGTCGCAGCGATGAGCAGATCAAGGAGCAGTACAAGAGCGACGCCAAGCAGCTGAGCCTTGAGGAGCTTCTTTACAACGCAGCACTCACAAACAATGCTGCCGAGAAAGAGGATATCTTCAAGACCACAACCAACCTCTTCCCCAACGATGCACGCGCATTCAACAACCTCGCCACATTGGCTTACCAGCGCGGCGACTACAGTGCAGCCAAGTCATATGCACAGAAGGCTCTTGGCATTGATGCCAACAATGCCGACGCAAAGGCTAACCTTGGCCTTGTGGCTCTCGCAGAGGGTGATGTGGCAAAGGCTGAGAACCTGATTTCACAGGCATCTGGCGCAAGCAACATCCAGGAAGCTCTCGGCAACCTGCATATCGCACAGGGTAAATATGCTCAGGCTGAACAGGATCTTGCAAACACCAACAGCAACACTGCTGCATTGGCTCAGATCCTCAACAAGAACTACAGCGCTGCTGCAAGCACTCTGAGCAACATCAAGAACCCCGACGCTACAACTGACTATCTCAAGGCTATCCTCAGCGCACGCCAGGGCAACACCTCTGATGCTGCCTCTGCTTTGCGCAATGCCATCAGCAAGGATTCTGTTTGGGCTAAGTATGCTGCCCAAGACCTTGAATTGCTCAACGTCAGCAAGTAAGGAATGAAAAAAATCTTAGGATATATCCTACTCACCCTGATTGTGGTTTCATGTGGCACCGAAAGCGGACATTTCCGCATCAAGGGACGCCTGAGGAGCTTCAATCAGGGTGAGTTCTATGTTTATAGTCCTGACGGGGGACTCTCGGGCATGGACACTATCAAGGTGGCTGACGGGCGTTTTTCTTACGAGACGACGCTTAACGACGAGGCTACCTTCATCATTGTGTTCCCCAACTATTCCGAGCTGCCTGTATTCGGAAAATCAGGAGCCACTGCTGAGATCAGTGGCGATGCCTCCCACCTGAAAGAAGTGGAGATAAAGGGCGAAAAGGACAACGAGGCAATGACCGCCTTCCGTCTGTCCACTGCAAACATGACTCCGCCACAGACCAAGAAAGCTGCGGAGGAATACATCGCCAAGAATCCGAAGAGTATCGTGAGCCTGTATCTCATCAGAAAATATCTTATCAATATATCAGAACCTGACTATGAGAAGGCATACTCGCTGACAAAGGCAATGGTTGATGCCGACAAGAACAATGCAAGGGCTTCGATGTTGGCAATCAAACTCAAAGAGCTCAAAACCGTGAAGAAGGGCGGACATCTGCCATCATTCAGCGCTGTGGACATTGACGGCAAGGCTGTGTCGGGTGCAAAACTCAAAGGTAAGCTCAACGTCATCATAACATGGGCTGGATGGAACTACGAGAGTGTGTCAATGCAACGCGAACTGAGAAAGCAGAAAAAGACATATGGCGACAGACTGCAGGTGATAGGAATATGTCTGGACGCCGATACAGTCCACTGCAGACGCACAATAAGAACCGACTCACTTCAATGGCAAACAATCTGCGACCAAAAGTTATGGGAATCGCCCACCGTGAGGCAACTGGCAATCACTACAGTGCCCGGCAACATAGTGGCCGACTCCAATGGTAAGATCATCGCAGTAAACCTTGCCAAGGACAAACTCAAGGAGTTGATTGAGAAACAACTAAAATAAGAACATAGAATGAGGTGGGACGTACTGAGCGAAGAGAATAATAAGTTAAGGGAGTTCGTCAGATTCTGTATCGTTGGCGTGATAGCTGCAGGAATTCATTATCTGGTTTACTTTCTTCTGCAATTGATAGACGGGGGAAGCGTGTGGCTGAGCATCGCCTATACCATCGGATACATAGTAAGTCTCGTTTGCAACTTCTTCCTTACCACCTATTTCACGTTTCGCTCCAAAGTCTCAGTGAAGAAGGCGGCAGGTTTCAGTTTTAGTCACATTGTCAACTACACGTTGCATATGGTACTCTTTAATCTGTTTATCTCGCTTGGCATCAACCGGCTCATCGCACCAATACTCGTGCTTATGATAGCGGTGCCTACAAACTTCACCATACTGCATTTCGTATATCGCAAAAAGAAAGAATAATAAACACACTATACAATGGAAGAAAAGAAATACAAGAGAACAACTGTCACGGCTGCGCTTCCCTATGCCAACGGAGGCGTACACATCGGTCACCTCGCCGGTGTATATGTGCCGTCTGACATCTACGTGAGATACCTACGCTTAAAGAAGCAGGAAGTAATATTCATTGGCGGCAGCGACGAGCATGGTGTGCCCGTCACTATACGCGCGCGCCAAGAGGGCATCACCACCCAGGAGGTGGTTGACCGCTATCACAACCTCATCAAAAAGTCATTCGAGGATTTCGGTATATCATTCGACATATATAGTCGCACCACTTCAGACATCCACCATAAGTTTGCCTCCGATTTCTTCCGTACGCTCTATGACAAGGGTGAACTGGAAGAGCACACCGAGTTGCAGTACTGCGACGAGGTGACAGGCGAATTCCTTACCGACCGCAACATTGTGGGTACATGTCCAAGATGCGGAGCTGAGGGTGCCTATGGCGACCAGTGTGAGAAATGTGGCGCTACACTCTCTCCAGACGAACTTATTAACCCCACAAACAAGAATAATCCTGGTCACGGTCTTGTGAAGAAGCCCACCAAGAACTGGTATCTTCCACTTGGCAAATATCAGGATTGGCTCAAGCAGTGGATACTCGAAGGCCACAAGGAGTGGCGTCCCAACGTATATGGCCAGTGCAAGAGTTGGCTTGACATGGACCTTCAGCCGCGAGCCATGACCCGCGACCTCGAATGGGGTATCCCTGTACCAGTAGAGGGTGCCGAGGGCAAAGTGCTCTACGTATGGTTTGACGCCCCCATCGGATATATCTCCAACACCAAGGAACTCTGCGACGCCAAGCCAGAGCAGTGGGGAACATGGGAGAAATGGTGGAAGGACGAGGACACACGCCTTGTACATTTTATCGGCAAGGACAACATCGTGTTCCACTGCATCGTCTTCCCCGTAATGCTCAAGGCACACGGAAGCTACATCCTTCCCGACAATGTCCCCGCCAACGAGTTCCTCAACCTCGAGAACGACAAGATTTCCACCTCACGCAACTGGGCGGTATGGCTTCATGAATATCTTGAGGATATGCCCGGAAAGCAGGATGTACTGAGATATGTGCTCACCGCAAATGCGCCAGAGACCAAGGACAACAACTTCACTTGGAAGGATTTCCAGGAACGCAACAACAGCGAGTTGGTTGCCATCTATGGCAATTTCGTCAACCGTGCCCTACAGCTCACCAAGAAATATTGGAATGGAGTTGTTCCCGCCTGTGGCGAACTGCAGGATGTTGACCGTCAGGCTCTCGACGAGTTTAAGGATGTGAAGAAGAATGTAGAGCAGATGCTCGACGCATATAAGTTCCGCGAGGCACAGAAGGAGGCTATGAATCTTGCCCGCATCGGCAACCGCTATATCACCGAGTGCGAGCCGTGGAAGGTGTGGAAGACCGACCCTAAGCGCGTTGAGACTGTATTGAACATCTCTCTGCAGCTTGTTGCCAATCTCGCCATTGCCTTCGAACCGTTCCTTCCTTTCAGTAGTGCCAAACTGCGCAAACTGATCAACCTTGAGTCTTTCGACTGGAACGAACTTGGAAGCACCGACCTGCTCAAACCGGGACATCAGTTGGCTGAACCCGAACTCCTCTTCGAGAAGATTGAGGACGAAACAATACAGAAGCAGCTCGACAAACTCGAGGCTACCAAGAAGGCCAACGAGGCAGCATCCTATAAGGCAGCTCCCATCAAGGACACTATCGACTTCGAGACATTCGAGAAGCTCGACATCCGTGTGGGTCATGTCAAGTCATGCGAGAAGGTAAAGAAATCCAAGAAGCTACTCAAGTTCATCCTCGACGACGGAACAGGTGAAGACCGCACTATCCTCAGCGGTATCGCCGAGCATTGGAATCCCGAGGAACTCGTGGGAAAAGACGTGCTGTTCATTGCCAATTTTGCCCCACGCAAGATGATGGGCTTCGAGAGTCAGGGAATGATTCTCTCCGCAGTGGATTTCGATGGTTCTCTTGCTGTCACTTCCCTGCTTCGCGGTGTAAAGCCCGGAAGTCAAGTTGGGTAAATAGTAATATATAAAAGAAATACAATGATACAATCAATGACTGGCTACGGAAAAGCTGTCGTAGCCTTCGAAGACAAGAAGATCAACGTGGAGGTCAAGTCGCTCAACAGTAAGTCACTTGACCTTTCCACCCGTATTTGTCCACTCTATCGTGAGAAAGAGATGGAGATAAGGCAGATTATCGCTAAGACACTCGAACGAGGTAAAATAGATTTCAGTATTTGGATTGAGAAAGATGCCTGTTCAGAAGCCACTCCTATCAACAAGGAACTGATGAAGGTATATTACTCCCAGATATGCGACATAGTGTCAACAGCAGGCATACCCGAGCCACAGGACATTTTCGCCACTCTGTTGAGGATGCCGGATGTGATGACCAAGACCGATTTGGAGGTTCTCACCGATGGCGAGTGGGCTGTTGCAAGGAATGGCATCGAGATGGCTCTTCAGCAACTTGTTGACTTCCGTTGTCAGGAGGGTGCAGCCCTTCAACGCAAGTTTACCGAGAAGATCGACAACATCCAGCAACTTATGTCGGAAATTGAGCCCTACGAGAAGTCGCGTGTAGAAAAGATACGCCAGCGCATCATCGATGGACTCAGCACCATACCCGAGGTGGAATACGACAAGAACCGCCTTGAGCAAGAGTTGATATATTATATCGAGAAACTTGACATCAGCGAGGAGAAGCAACGTCTTGCCAATCACCTCAACTATTTCCGCGAAACTATGGCAGAAGATGGTCATGGCGTAGGCAAGAAACTCGGTTTCATTGCCCAGGAAATGGGTCGCGAGATCAACACCACTGGTTCGAAGAGCAATCAGGCGGAGATGCAGAATATCGTGGTAAAGATGAAGGACGAGCTCGAGCAGATCAAGGAGCAAGTGCTGAATGCTCTTTAAAATGAAGTCAATGAAAGGTAAACTGATAATATTCTCTGCCCCGTCAGGCACGGGAAAGAGTACGATAATAAACTGGCTGATGCAGGAGCATGCTGAGCTGAATATGGCTTTCAGCATATCCTGCACAAGCCGTGCGCCTCGCGGTACGGAGCGCAATGGAGTGGAATATTTCTTCCTCACTCCCGACGAGTTCCGCCATCGCATTGAGGCCGGTGAGTTTCTCGAATACGAGGAGGTATATACCGACCGCTTCTACGGCACATTAAAATCCCAAGTGGAGCACCAATGTAACGAGGGTCAGAACGTAGTGTTCGACGTCGATGTCAAGGGTGGTTGCAATATCAAGCAGCACTACGGCGATCGGGCATTGAGCATATTCATCATGCCGCCATCTGTGGCCGAACTGCGTCGCCGACTGGAGTCGCGTGCTACAGATGCCCCCGAGGTCATCGACCAGCGCATTGCGCGTGCGGAATACGAGATAAGCTTTGCCAACAAGTTTGACAAGGTGGTAGTGAACGACGATTTGGATAAGGCGAAGGACGAGGTTTTGGGAATAATAAAACAATTCCTCATTAAATGAAGCCCACTGGCATTTTCGGAGGCTCGTTCAATCCGATACACAACGGCCATATCTCCTTGGCAAGGCAGATATTGCATAAAGGCGGTCTCGACGAGATTTGGTTTGTGGTGTCACCACAGAACCCTCTCAAGTCGTCGGATAGCCTTGCCGATGATGCCTACCGCCTCTCACTTGTAGAGGCTGCCCTTGCGGGAGAATCCTCTTTAGTGGCAAGCGACTATGAGTTTCACATGCCCCGACCGTCGTACATGTATGATACGCTAAGTGCAATGCAACGTGATTATCCCGATCGCGAATTTGTACTTATCATTGGGGGCGACAACTGGGAGATGTTCCATCGTTGGTATCGGTGGGAAGACATACTCCGCAATTTCAGGATAATAATCTATCCCCGTAAGGGTGCCGACATCGACATCGCCACCCTACCCGCCAATGTACGGATGATAGAGACAGAATTATACGACATCAGTAGCACTGAAATAAGAAATAAGATAAGCAAGGGCGAGGACATATCAAGTCTGGTGCCCGAAGCAATAGTAAAATTAATAAAGGTATGAAGAAAATTGGATATCTACTATCAAGAGCATTCACCCCTATCAGGGTGAACTTTGCCTTCTTTGTGTTCATGTTTCTTCTGGGTTATGCCTGTACGCAGCTCGAAGTGCCTGACAAGAAGGGTTACTATCCCTATTCTCTTGCTCCTATAGAACTGTTTCTCGACCTATATGTCGTATGCCTCATCCTTAGTTTTATCCCGATAAAGATAAGACGTTGGATAAGGGCCACCATGTATGCCATTCTCTATCCCGTATCGATCATCGATATGTATTGCTTCGTGAGGTTTGGCTCTACCCTGACTCCCACCATGCTCCTGCTTGTGGGCGAGACCAACAGCAGCGAGGCATCGGAATTTTTCACCACATATCTCGACTGGGGCCTTCTCCTCTCCCCCATCGGACTTATCCTCCTTCTTATGCTTGCCCATATTGCGTGCAATGTCATTGCGGCTCGACGCAAGGTGCATCCGGCAGTGAGACATAAGCTGACGGGGCGCATTGGCAGAATATACAAAAAACTATCGCCGTCGGAGAAGGCAAAGGTGAGTATAGGTGCCGCCGCAGGCGGACTGCTCGGTGTGCTGTCGTTGATACTGTTGTATAATGGATACACCGAGACCATCAACAACAAACTCGCCACTGTAAGACTGATGTCATATAAGAACATCGGCGATGTAGAGCATGAACTCACGCAGAAAGGGAAAGCCAATCTCTATCTCCCCATCTATCGACTTGCATTTAGCATTTACGCCAATAAGTTGGCGTCCAAGCAAGTTGACAAACTGGTTGCGGGCATCAAGGACGTGAAGGTCGATTCATGCACATTCCGCAGTCAGCACATAGTATTTGTCATCGGCGAGAGCTATAACAAGCATCATTCCCAACTCTATGGTTATCCCCACAAGACAACCCCCCGACAGATAGAACTGCGTCGCAAGAGCAATCTCATCCCCTTCACAGATGTCATTGCGCCATATAATCTCACCAGTTTTGTGTTCAAGAATATCTTCTCGCTTCATGCCGTGGGCGACAAGGGCGACTGGTGCGACGCCCCTCTGTTCCCCGAACTCTTCCGCAAGGCTGGCTATCGCGTGTCATTCATCACCAATCAGTTTCTGCCCCAAGCCAAGGAGGCTGTATATGACTTCAGCGGTGGTTTCTTCCTCAACAATCCCATTCTGAGCAAAGCCCAGTTTGACGTGCGTAATACCCAGTTGTATAAATACGATGCTGGAGTGTTGAGAGACTACGACCAGATTGTGATGAAGGATCGCGAGCAACATCCCGACGCCCCCCGACTCACCATATTGCATCTCAAAGGGCAACACACCAACTATCACGACCGTTTCCCACCGAAACGCAAGCATTTCAAGGAAACCGACTATAAGGAAGAATGGCCCGAGATGAGCAAGAGATGCCGCATGTTGCTTGCCGACTATGACAATGCCACACTCTACAACGACTCCATCATGAGCGAGGTGGTAAAGCGATTCGAGGACGAAGACGCCATCATCATATATATGTCCGACCACGGCGAGGAAGCCTTCGGCGACGGACTTGAACTCTTCGGACGCAATCACTCAGCGGCAATCGATTTCCGTCTTGCCCACGAAGAATATGAGATACCGTTTTGGATATGGTATTCAAAGAAATACGCCAAGAAACATCCCGACATTGTTCGACAGATATCCTTGGCTGCCCATCGTCCGTTTATGACCGACAACATATCCCAGGTGCTCGTGTATCTCGCCGGCATACAAACACCCTTCTATCGCGATGACTATAATGTCCTTAGCGATGAATACAATGCAGAGCGCAAGCGAATCATCAAGGGCACAGTTGATTACGACGAACTGAAGGTGAAGCACGAAGAGGAGATGAAAACAAAGAAAAAAGAAAATGAAAACAAGCATACTGACAAAAAATGAATGTACGGCAATGCGTGGCATAGCCATCATGGCCATCATGCTCCACAACTACTGCCATTGGCTCAGGGGCACTGTGCGCGAGAATGAGTATAAGTATTATGCCGACCGTGCAGCTGGGATGTGGCAAGCACTCACATCTCCGGATGATCTCTTCTTTGCAAATATGTTATCGTTCTTCGGTCATTACGGCGTCCCCGTTTTCCTTTTCCTCAGCGGGTTTGGCCTTGTTCTGAAATACGAGCCTCTCGACACTCCGCGCTATTCCACCTTTGGGTTCATGCGCTTTCATTATCTCAAACTCCTTAGGATGATGGTGCCGGGCTTTGTGTTCTTTATCATCATCGACATCATGACACCCCGGAGTTTTCATTTCTATTGCGACAAGATAATCGAGCAGGGACTTATGGTGATCAACCTCTTCCCCGAGCCCAACACATGGATATGGCCAGGACCCTATTGGTTTTTTGGACTTATGATAGAGCTCTACCTCATTTACCGACTTTTTATCTACCGACGTTCGTCGTGGATAGTGGCAGCATTAATAGCTATCTGTTTCCTTGCCCAGGTGTTCTGCGACCCTACTGGCGACACACTCAATTACCTGCGTTATAATGCCGTTGGTGGCATATTGCCATCCGGATGTGGTATTCTCGCCGCCCGCCATCTCTGTGGTGGAAGTATCACCAGCATCACCCGTTGGCAATGGGCGCTACTCACATTGGTGTCGTCGGCTCTTGTTGTGGTGATGAGCCATTACGAACTGTCGTGGTATTTCGCTCCCGTAGCCGTCATTCTCGCCACAGTCTGTCTTGTCAAGTCTCTCCCCCGATGGTTACTTGATTGGTCGGTATGGCTTGGAGGCATCTCAGCAGCAATGTTCGTCACTCATCCTGCCATGCGCAAGATATTTATCCCTGTGTCCCATCGTGGCGATGTCTATGATGGTCTTATGCTCTATGTCATTGCTGCAATAGGTGTGGCGTGGGGAGTCGGACTTTTGATTTCAAAAATCAAAAATCCAAAATTAAAGAATTAAAGAATTAAAATATTAAAGTGGGGCCGATGAAGGATATTGATTTATCATTGATAAGTAAATATCGAGGCGAACTGATGGGTTTTGCCATGATATATGTGGTGATGTTTCACGTGTGTGGATCTCGCCACGACACACTGTGGTATTGCCTTGCCCGCTGCGGCAACCTCGGAGTTGACATTTTCCTTTTCCTCAGTGGCATCGGATTATGGTTTGCCTGGACTCGCAATTCCTCGCTGCGTCATTTCTATTGGCGCCGCTACAAGCGCATCTATCCTGCATGGCTTGTCATTGCCTCACTCTTCTACATACCCAAGTTTATCGACGGCAACATCACCTTTGCCGAGTTATTGGGCGAACTGACTATCAATTATGGATTCTGGCATCATCTTGCCCTCAATTTCTGGTATGTTCCAGCCATTCTCGCCCTTTATCTCATTGCCCCATGGTATATGACACTCATTCAGAAGGATTCACATTACCGTTGGCTCCCTGTTGCAGCGATGCTCCTCACCCTGTTGGTGCAATATTGGCAACCGCTTCACCATTCTGTAGGACATCTTGAGATATTCTTCTCACGCATACCCATTTTCCTCCTTGGCATCAACGCAGGTGCTTTGGTAAAGTCGGGATATAGAATGCCCAAGTCTTCTCTTTGGCTGCTCCTCCTCATCCTTGCGATGAGCACCCTCGTATGCGTGAACTTCGAGGATGGTCTCCGCCGTCGTTTTCCTCTCTTCATCGAGCGATGGGCATACATCCCATGGACAGTGTCACTCTGCATACTTCTGCCACTCCTTTTCGACCGTCTTCCCCGATGGAGTCTCAAACTCTTCACCATTGCCGGCACGGTGAGCCTCGAAATCTATCTCATCCATATCGAGTTTGTGATGAAGGATGTCAAGTCATACCAATTGGGATATTGGCCCACGTTTTTGCTGACTCTCGGTATCTCAACCCTTTTGGGCTATGTACTGCATTATGCTATTGATAAATTACAAAATATCAGAAAGAAATGAACATACGACATATCATTAAGGTGGCACGCCCCCACCATTGGATAAAAAATCTCTTCGTCTTTCTCCCCGTTTTTTTCGGTGGAGGACTACTCCACACTACCGAAGCGGTGTCCGCCGCTCTCACCTTCCTGTCGTTCAGTCTTGCGGCATCAGCCATCTATTGTCTTAACGACATCATCGACGTCGAGGCCGACCGTGCCCACCCTGTTAAGTGCAAGCGCCCGATTGCCTCGGGAGCCATCACCATCCCACAGGCTTATGGTATGATGTCATTCAGCCTTCTGTTGTCCATCATTCTGATGTTCCTGCTGCCCGAAGGCCATAACAATGCCATCCTTGTCATCATTGCTTATTTTGTCCTCAACGTGGCCTATTGTCTCCGTCTTAAGGAATATGCCATCATCGACGTGTGCATCATTGCCTCGGGGTTTGTTCTGCGCATTTTGGCAGGCGGTTATGCCACTGACGTGCAACTCAGTAAGTGGATAGTGCTCATGACCTTCCTGCTCACCCTCTTCCTCGCCTTCGCCAAGCGACGCGACGATGTCCTACGGATGAACACCACCGGCCAGGCTCCCCGCAAGAATACAAGCCGCTACAACCTTACTTTCATCAATCAGGCCATTACCATCACAGCCAGTGTCATGCTCGTATGTTATGTCATGTACACGGTGTCGCCCGAGATTATCTCACAGTTTGCCACCGACAAACTCTATCTCACGTCCATCCTTGTCATCCTCGCCATTCTGCGCTATCTGCAGATTTCCGTTGTTGACGAAAAGAGCGGCGACCCTGTCAAGGTGGCACTCACCGACCGTGCCACCCAGCTCATCCTGCTTGCCTGGTTGCTTTCGTTCCTCATAATCATCTATTTATAATATAACATGAGAAAGATCTACGCATTCGACTTCGACGGCACGTTGACTAATCGTGACTCACTCATAGCCATCATCCGCTATGTGAGTGGCAACGGTAAACTCATTATGTGGATGCTCACGCATATCCATCTGTTGATATTGATGAAGGTTGGCCTCTATTCCAACAATACACTCAAGCAGCAACTCTGTCGGCATATCTTTGCCAGCATGACAGCCGAGGCCCTTGCAGCCAAAGCCGAGGCATTTGCCCATGACAACAGTCATATCATCCGTCCCGAAGCCAAGCCCTTGATAAAGTCGGCTCTTGCCGAGGGCTCCACCGTGTGCATCATTTCCGCAAGCCCCTCTATATGGGTTCGCCCCTTTTTCCACGATTGTCCAGGCATCGAGTTTCTGTGCACAGAGTTGGATAGTGCCGACGGAGTGATTACCGGTTGCTTTCTTGGCAGCAACTGCTATGGTCAGGAAAAAGTCAACCGACTTCTCTCTCGCTATCCCGACAGGGGCAGCTACGAGTTGATAGCCTTCGGCGACAGCCGGGGAGACAGAGAGCTCCTCGCCTTTGCCGACAAGGCACACTTTAGAACATTGAAGGTTGAAGATTGAAAGTTGAAGATTAAGATTTAATAATATATGAAGATAAAGGATATAAAAGATTCGTTTGGAAAGTTCTTTAACACTTTCAGAGTAAAGAAGGAAGAAGTGATTCCCTCTTTGGTGATACTCGTTCTGATGGCATCACTCAATGTCCTCGCCGTGAGCAAGTATTACACGGCGTTCAGCAAAACCCACCAGGCAATATGGGGCCTTTTTGTCAAATACTACCATGTGTCGGGCTTCGACCCCATCACCTATTGCGTTCTCACCGAATGGGAACCGAAATACAACATCTATCGTCATCCCCTACTCACCTTCTTCGAGTATCCTTTCTATCTTCTCAACCAAGGACTGGCGATACTGTTTGACAAGAACATGGCCCAGGTGATAGTGGCTGTGCTGCTTGTGTTCTTCGCCTATTACACCTGGATATTCCTCTACAGGATAATCCGTGAGATAGTGGGTCTTGGTCGCACCGACTCCACCCTCCTCTCGATGTTCTTCTACTCCTTTGGCTATGTCATGCTCACCCTCATGGTGCCCGATCATTTTGCCGTTTCCATGTTCATGCTCGTCACCTGTCTCTACGTATGTGGCAAAGCCATACAAAAGGGCAAGCAACTGAAGATATGGCAGACGTGGATAATCTTCTTCCTCACCGCCGGCACCACATTGAGCAATGGCATCAAGGTGTTTCTCGATGCGCTTTTTGTCAACAAGTGGCGATTCTTCCGTCCCAAGTATTTCCTTCTTGCGGTGATAGTTCCCAGTGCTCTGATATGGGTGTTTGCCCGTTGGGAATACAAGCAATATGTATGGCCTCGCGAGATGGCACAACTGCAAAAGAAAAGAGCCGCAGCCAAGAAAGAGGACAACAAACTGCTTGCCCAGTTCAAGGACACTACCAGTTTGAAGGACTCGACACAAATCGCCAAGGCATTCAAAAAACTCAAGAGACGCAAGATGCACGAGAAGTATCTTGCCGACCACAAAAAGATGTGGAATGTCAACAAGGGCACTCCTATGGGCAAGGGCGAGTTTATGCAATGGACGGATGAGAGTACGTCGCGTATCGATGCCTTGGTGGAGAATATCTTCGGCGAACCGATACAGATTCACAAGCGGTATCTTCTTGGTGATGTATTGCGCGATCGTCCCACAGTGGTCAGATACGACAATGCCCTCAACTATATCGTTGAAGGCATCATCGTGCTGATGTTCCTCGCCGGCATATTGGCAGGAATCCGCAGCAAGTTCTTTCTTATGGTATTGTCGGGAGTGACATTCGACGCCGTCATCCACCTTGGATTGGGCTTCGGTCTCAACGAGGTGTTCATCATGTCAGGCCACTGGATATTCGTCATCCCCATTGCCGTCGCCTATCTCTTTAGGCGTATTCATGGCAATATGGCATTGACAATACTCCGCACTCTCACATTGGTGCTCACCCTCTTCCTCTTTGCCTACAACATCACCCTCTTCATCTCCTATTTTGCCTGAGGTTTAGAGTAGTCGTGGCGATGGCGCAACTTCCAGTATCCGTGCATGTTCTGCACTGCATACACCGCCATCTCCGCCAAACTCTTGCCAACAAGCAAGGTCATGATGTCGTATAGTTTCTCCTCCCATGTCTTGATGTGCACGGGAGGCACCTTCTCGCCAGTCTTCTCTCCGCAAGTCTGTGCATATAGCTTATTGCACATTGCCACATCCTCGGGGTCGATGGTCTCGTCGAGGCACATCTTCACTATCAATTCGTCCAATTTGCGTGCAGCCTCACCGTTGGCATCCCTGCTATTGGTTATCGACGTGGATACGAGTCGGTATTTCAATAGCGGTTGGCGGATGTTGGCAAACTTACCGAATCTCAGCATTTTCGACCATAGCAGTTTGTCCTCCGCCCATCTCACCGACTGGTATCCGCAAGTTCGCATATACACGTCACGCCGATACATCGCCCCCGGATGGGCCACCCATGGATGTCGCGAAAGATGTCGCGGCAGGGTGTATGGGAAATTTCGCCCCATCTCCCTGCTTTGCTCATCTATAAACACCACGGCACTCGACACAAGACAATAGTCGGGATGCGCCTCAAGGAAGTCAAACTCCCTCTGTATTCTGTCGGGCATGCACACGTCGTCGGCGTCTATCTTTGCGATATATTTGCCTATAGCTGCCCTGTTGGCATGGTAGCTCACCGTACCGAAACATCCAAAGGCCTGAGAGAAATATCTTATTCGGCTATCCTTGTATGACTTGATAATATCCTCCGTGGAGTCGGTCGAACCATCATTCCAAATGATAAACTCAAAGTCGCGGAATGTCTGACCGAGGACACTATCAATAGTCTCCCTCAGGAATCTCTCTCCGTTGTGTACGCAAAGTACAATCGAAACCTTACATATCCGCATACTTCACTCGCTTATTTTAGATTCTCAGATGCATAATTTCCCAATGCCTCATATCCCGAGGGATTAAGGTGCAACCAGTCCATCTGGTAGCGTTCCTGCACCACCGAGGGATTAGCCGTGTCTCTCACCACAGCGTCAAAGTCGAGCACGCCGTCAAAAGCCTTCGACTCCCTAATCCACTTGTTGATATACTGTCGTGCAGCCTCGCGGAAGGGGTCGCCGTTGTCATAGAAACTCTTGAAATATGGAGATATGGTTGCTCCATATATCTTCATGCCGCGGTCGTGTGCCTTCTTTATGAATTCCTTGTAGCACTCAATAATCTTCTTTGCCCTCATCTCGGCGTCGCCATTGGTTCCGCCAAGGTCGTTGATACCCTCAAACACGATGATGGTCTTCACTCCGTCCTGTGCCAGACAGTCGCGGTCGAATCTCTTCACTGCGGGGTCGCTCAACCCTCCGAAGCACACGGCATTTCCTCCAATGCCCAAGTTGAGCACAGCTATGTTCTTCGTAGCCTCATTGGCTTGCAGTCTATCGGCGAGAAAGTCAGTCCATCTGTCCTGCAGGTTGGTCGTTGTTCCGCGTCCATCGGTAATAGAGTTTCCAATCACAGCGATAGCTTCGCATCCCTCCCTTCTCACATCGATGGTAGCGATATTATACCAATGATCCTCTCTCTCGGGGTTCTTTGTGAAGTCCGACTTTGGCGTGGCCTCACCGTTTATAATATAAGAGGTAGTGCGCGATCCTCTGTGACTTGTTGCGTTCACGGGTGTCTCGCCATAGCAGATGTTGATACTCAGTCGCTGCAGCGGTTTGAGGTTGTAAGCCAACTCATCGCTCACCACAGTCCCGCCAGCGGGAATCGTAATATTCTTCTTTCCATTAAACTTCAAGTATTTTGCAGTTTTGGCATTGATTTTTATTCCAATGTTAGGCACGTCAGCTGCAGCCACTGGATTACGCCCAGGGTCGTTGTCTAAATCGGCGATATATATCGACTTTATTTCCACTGGTTGCTTACTGTATTCGTTCGACAGATGCAGGCGCATCACGTTTCCGCCTATCGACACACGCACAATCTGGCGTATCGACTTTCCTGTCAATGTACCACTCTTGGGCATGTCACCCTTGCCAGTAAACTCCGTTGCGGTAGCCCATGTAGCCACCCATTCGCCAGCTGCTTTTTGCTTTCCCTTGGCCGACATTTCGCAGCACATTATCAATGCCAGCACCATCAAAATAATATTTTTCATTGTTTCTTTGATAATTTTTGCTGCAAAGTTACACTAATTTTCTGAATTTCCAATCAAAATTTGTACCTAATATTACTGGATTTGTTTCATTATGGGCAAAAAGTCATATAATTGGACAGGTACATTGGTTTTCCCACTTATTTACATACGAACAAAAGACGAGAAATTCCGCCAAACATTTGGCGGTTTCAGTTTTTCTTTGTACCTTTGCCGGCGAAGAAGTAAAAACATACGCCGATGGAAGTGAACAACAAGTACATACGTTTTGACTGGGCAGTGAAGCGAATGTTGCGCGACAAAGCCAACTTCGCCGTGTTGGAAGGACTGATAACGGTTCTTACAGGCGAGGTGGTGAAGATAGAGGAACTGCTTGAGAGCGAGGGCAATCAGGAGACTGCCAGCGACAAGTTCAACCGTGTCGATATCAAGGCTAAGAACGACAAGGGAGAAATAATTATCGTCGAGGTGCAGCTCACGCGACAGTTGTATTTCCTTCAGCGAATGCTTTATGGTGTGTCGAAAGCCATCACCGAGCATATCGAGATAGGCAATAAGTACGACAAGGTGAAGAAGGTTTACTCTATCAACATCCTCTACTTCGACCTTGGCAAGGGTAGCGACTATCTCTATCACGGCAAGACCGTGTTCACCGGAGTGCACACAAATGATCGTCTTGAGGTGAACACCAAGGAAGCCGACGAACTCCGAATGCGTGTACCCGAAGACATATTCCCCGAATATTACATCATCCGCGTTAACGAGTTCAACAGCGTTGCCACCACCCCGATAGAGGAATGGCTTGACTATCTGAAGAACAACCGCATCAAGGACGACACCTCGACGCCGGGACTTAAGGAGGCTCGCCAGAAACTCCTCTACTTGACGATGAGCGACAAGGAGCGCAGAGCCTACGATGAGCACATGGACGACATTATGGTGCAGAACGACGTGCTCGACACGGCAGAGGAAAAGGGTGTTATAAAAGGCATAATGTTAACAGCCAAGAACTTAAAGTCGATGGGCTTTAGCATTGCAGACATTATGAATGCTACAGGGTTATCGGAAGACGACATAAAGAAGCTATAAGTATTAATCTGAATTAAAGGAAATTTCTCGTCCCGCAGGGTTTGCGCCCTGCGGGACGTTTTTTATATATAGGTTTTAAGAAGAAAAAGACAATGATGAAGACATGGAACGACAACATAAGGCAACATAAGACAACTTTTATCTGCAAGCGTCCTATTTGAATCTTTGAAAATCATAATATCTTTAGATATTAAATAATCTGTGTCAATCTGTGTTAATCTGTGGTCAACAAAAAACTCCGTGTCCATCCGTGTTAATCCGTGCCTAGAACATTGTATTAACGACAACTAAGACAACATATACAACATAGACAATAAGTTAGTTGTTATCAGTTGTCCTTGTTGTCGTCAATAAATAACAGCGGTAAGGCGGCTAAAAACGTTAAATTGTTGTAAATACAAAAATAATCTGAGCATTTTGACATTTGTTTGAGAGAAAATTTGTAACTTTGCAACGCATTTGCAATAAGCAGCACAAAAGATGCTAAAAAAATTGGAATTATTGATTAATTAATAAAAGAATAATATTATGGCTTTACCAATAAAGACTATCCCCGTTCTCTTTGGAGAGGCTGCTGAACGTTTCGATAGAGAAGCTGAGGAAAATGCAAAGAGACCCACTCCCCGGCTCTCGCCAGAACGCAAGGCGAGGTTAGAAGAATTCTTGGAGCATTCACGACAGTTTCAAATACAACTTTCTGTTAGATGACGCAAAAGGAATATACTTTCAACTTGATGCTCGATACGGACATGATTCTTTATACAAAAGAGATTAGAGAATTGTGTCCCACATTCTCGTGTGGTCAAGGTGAGAATGAACAAGGACTCAACGATTTCTTTGAAAATGATGCAGACTTGTATCGTGAAGAATTACTTGGAAAAACATACTGTTTTCTGACAAGAGAGCTGCCTCATCGAATTGTTGGGCTCTTCACCATCTCCAACGACAGTATAAAGACAACGCATCTTGGTCGCTCCACAACCAACAGACTTAATCGTGGTATCAGCAATCCCAAGCGTGGACGTAGCTATCCGGCTGTACTTATAGGGCGTCTTGGTGTTGATGAGCATTTCCAGGGAGGTGGCAGATATGTTGGCACTCAGATTCTCGATATTCTCAAAGACTGGTTTACCGACGAGAACAACAAGACCGGATGCCGTTTTCTTGTGGTAGATGCACATAATCATCCCAGAACACTCCATTTCTATGAGCAGAACGGATTCAAGTTCCTTCATAAGTCTGAAGATGAGGAGCGTGAGTATTACCATATAGCTGATGGCGAAACGATACACACAAGACTAATGTATTTTGATTTGAAACTTTTAAAATAAAAATTGCATCGTATGACAGCAAAGCCAACCATACACGAGACTGGATGCAACTCCCTAAGCCTTAGAGATTTAGGTGGTATCAGTTTTGCCATAACGTCTTCATTCACATATAGATACAGAGCCTTCCGCAGGTGTCAGATGATGGCACCGACGGAAAGTTCTTTGCGTTTGTTTGAATCAACCTCAGTAAGGTTATGGAACTCACATATATCTTGAATCACTACTGTCCCGTTAAAGTGGACGAATCGCTCTTTGAATTACTTGAATTATAGCTTATTACGGCTTATTTTGCAATGAAACGGATTTGAATTTGTAACTTTGCAGCCAAATATATGACTACATATGAATCAAGACAAATACGTTTTCACACAACTTACCGATTTTATGAACAGGACTCAATTCAACAAATTCGTTCGCAAGTACGATGAAAATCTTTATGTGAAGCATTTCACTTGTTGGAACCAACTGCTTGCAATGATGTTTGGCCAACTGAGTAACCGAGAGAGCTTGCGTGATCTGATAGTGTTCGAAAAGACTAAATTCAACGATTTCAAAGAACTAGATTGTCCCCTCTTTCCGGGGTTTAAATATTAATTTAACTACGTCCCGAATTTAATGGGACACTAATGAATTAAAAAATTAAAGAATTAAAAAATTAAAGTTTCACAAGTGACTTATCTGTCTGTATACGATTAGGTTGCCCGCTGCTGTAGGGTCTTACTTTATGTAAGACCGCACCGCCGGATGGCATATCGCCGAAAGGACTGACGCATGGGCGGTCTTACATAAAGTAAGACCCTACAGTGGGTGGATTCTCGACAGTTTTTTTACTTGCTTCCTATAGAATTTTCAAAATATATTTAGTTAATAAAATTTAATATGATAC
>OBLI01001104.1_pt1 | contig 27396 bp, 27 predicted proteins | sample 1519701 | NCBI WGS metagenome assembly OBLI01 (sample SAMEA3663005, study PRJEB22513) | pig gut metagenome | biome: pig gut; feature: pig-associated habitat; material: faeces | place: France | collected 2012 | reverse complement strand
CCAAATGGGTCAGGACATCAAGGAAGTATGTGCTGAATATCTATTCATGCAACAACGCTTATGCTGATGTGTTCCAGAATGACTTTGGATAACACCGACAACTTATGGTCGTGATTTTGCGTATTGCCTCAAGTCGCATGGTGGGGTAAGGGGCATTTATATGTCTTTATGGTGACATTCGATGCACTGTGCCCCCTTTTTACTAACGATGCAGATTATTTTCGCTTCTGTATCATATTAGGCGCGTAGTTGCGGATTTGAGGTACTAAAAAAATAACACATAATCATTTTTATCACACTTGATTTGGATGAAAAGAAAAAAAGGGTTATCTTTGCAGAAATATTGCAAAGGTAGCCCTTTGTAGTAACTATATTGAACAATACTAACTAACATTACAAAAATATGAATAGCGCATTATCAAAGATCATTACAGGGTCGGCACTCATGGCGGCAATGGCATTGGCGGCAATGCCTGCGCAAACATCGGCCAAACCAAAGAAAGGAAAAACAAAAACACAAAAGAAGGTGGAGCTAACTCCAGAACCTCTCAAACCTACATTCACTGAATGGCATGACATGGAGGTGAACGAGGTAAACAGGTATACACTGCATACCAACTTCTTTGCATACGAAGACATGAAACATGCCGTGAAAGGCGACATGAAAAGAAGTAACAGGTTTTTATCACTGCACGGCAAATGGAAATTCAAATGGGTGAAAGATGCTGACCAGAGACCCGAAGACTTCTATCTCACCAATCTCGACGACAGCAAATGGAAAGAGATAGCACTGCCCGCCAACTGGGAAATGGTGGGATATGGACAACCCGAATATGTAAACTCTGGATTTGCATGGAGAGGACATTTCGACCAAAAACCACCCGCAGTGCCAGTGAAAGACAACAGCGTGGGATCATACCGACGAATCATCACCATACCCGACAACTGGCAGGGCAAGCAGGTGATAGCTCATTTCGGATCGGTGACATCAAATATCTATCTGTATGTAAACGGACAGTATGTGGGATATGCCGAAGATGCAAAAGTGGCAGCAGAATTCGACATTACACCTTATATAAAGAAAGGTGACAACCTCATAGCTTTCCAGACATTCAGATGGTGCGACGGATCATGGTGCGAAGACCAGGACTTCTGGCGACTCTCGGGAGTGGCACGAGATAGTTATCTATACTGCCGCAACAATGAGACTCAACTGACCAACATCAAGATTACACCCGACCTTATTAATAATTATAAAGATGGTGTGCTGAATATCAAAACCGAAGTAAAGGGATTGCCAATAATCGAATACCAACTCTGGGATGCCAATGGCAAACTCATGGCACAAACCATTGTAAACCACAAAAGCCGAGGATTTAACAACGATGTGACCATAGACCTGCCTAACGCAGCACAATGGAGCGCAGAAACACCATATCTCTATATGCTGACTGCCACGGTGAAAGACCAACAGGGCAACATCATAGAGGTGGTGCCACAAAAGGTGGGATTTCGCAAGATAGAAATCAAAAACTCACAACTGCTCGTAAATGGCAAGGCGGTGCTCATAAAAGGTGCAGACAGGCATGAAATGGATCCTGACGGAGGATACGTAGTGTCGCGCGAACGTATGATACAGGATATCAGGATAATGAAAAAACTTAATATCAATGCCGTGCGCACATGCCACTATCCCGACGATCCTGTATGGTATGAACTGTGCGACGAGTATGGACTATACGTGACAGCCGAAGCAAACCAAGAGAGCCACGGATTTGGATATGGCGACGATGCTGATGCCAAGAAACCTCTCTTCGCAAAACAAATCATGGAGCGCAACCAGCATAACGTGGAGATATACTACAACCACCCATCGGTGATAGTATGGTCATTGGGAAATGAAACAGTGAATGGCGACAACTTCATAGCTGCATACAAATGGATAAAGGCAAACGACAGCAGCAGACCTGTGCAGTATGAGCAGGCTGGACGTACAGGCGAAAATACTGACATCTTCTGCCCTATGTATTATAACCATGCCAACTGCGAGGCTTACGCTAAAGACCCAAAATTTACACGCCCGCTCATACAATGCGAGTATAACCACACCATGGGCAACTCAAGCGGCGGACTAAAAGAATATTGGGACCTCGTGAGGAAATATCCTAAATACCAGGGTGGTTATATCTGGGACTTCGTAGACCAGGCACTGCACCGACATCCCCTCAAACCAATGTCGGTGGCAGACAACCTCTCGTATGCCGAATACAACAAGATAGAATATACTTACGGAGGCGACTACAATAAATATGACCCATCAGACAACAACTTCAACTGCAACGGCATCATCGGCGCAGACAGACAATTGAACCCGCATGCCTATGAGGTGGCATACGAATACCAAAACCTATGGGCAGAACCCGTTGACCTCAATAAGGGACTCATTAGCATCTACAATGAGTTTTTCTTCCGCACACTCAGAAACATCAAGATGGAATGGACTCTAACCGCCAACGGCAACGTGGTGGAGAGCGGCTGCATAAACGCACTAAACATCAAACCACAGCAGAAAGAGAATATCATGCTGCCCTACTCTACCAACCATGAGGGAGACCTGATGCTCAACATCGAATTTAAACTGAAAAATGCCGAACCTCTCATGGAGGCAGAACAGACCATTGCACGCCGACAATTGGCCATACGCAACGTAGTGGCTGCCGACGTGATGGGCATCAAGGGTAAGGTTAAGATTTCAAACAAGAAGAGCGATAATAACATCACCATCGCAAACGACAGCATGATAGTAGCATTCTCGAAAACTACTGGACTCATTGAAACGTATAAGGTTTCAGGCAGAGACTTGCTGGGCGAAGGCGGCACCATAAAACCTAATTTCTGGCGCGCTGTGACCGATAATGACATGGGCGCACAGATGCAGAAAAAATTTAAGGCATGGCGCAACCCACAGATGAATCTCAAGCAGATAACATCCACAAAAACCAAGATAGGCAAAAACAAGGCTGCAAAGGTGATGGCTGTGTATGACATGCCTGAGGTAAAGGCTACTCTAACCATCACATATATCATCGATGCCAACGGAACCATTGAGATAACACAGACCATGGATGCAACCGAGGGAGAGAAGATCTCTGACCTATTCAGATTCGGCATGGAGATGCAACTGCCCTATGCCATGGACAACTCCAGATACTACGGACGCGGACCTATAGAAAACTATATTGACCGCAAATTGTCGCAAAACATAGGCATATACAGCCAGACCGCAGAGGAGCAGTTCTATCCTTATATACGTCCGCAGGAAACAGGCACCAAGAGCGATATCAGATGGTGGGAGCAGACCACTAAAGAGGGATGCGGACTGCGCATCTCTTCATCGCAGCCATTCTATGCCGGAGCCATACACTACAGCATAGACAAACTGGACGACGGCGACGAGAAAGAGCAACGCCACAGTTATCAGGTGAAAAAGTCGAAATATACACACCTGACCATAGACAGCGAACACTATGGAGTGGGTGGAGTGAACAGTTGGGGAGCATGGCCGCTGCCTCAGCACCGCGTAAACTATGGCGACAAGACAATGACTATTGTGGTGAAACCGATAAAATAGTTTTTATACCCGTATAATAACAATTAATGAGACGAGTGCATCATGGCAGTGTAATAACAACTATGATACACTCGTCTCATCAGTTTGGATAAAAAAGGGGCATCACTTGTATTGGTTTACCCGATTGAATGAACTGATGAGTTTACGCAAAGCATCGAATTTCTCCTTGCGGAAGCCGACAAGTTTTCCGAGATTGTCTTTCTTGCGGTTAAACTTCATCCAGTTGAGCATGTCGTGCTCTTCTAAATGATGTCGTGATGGTCCGCGTTGATGTGTTTCAACAAATGCCAATACTTGTTGGTATTTATTTATCCATGCCACATCCCTATTCATAGTTTTTTGTGTTTAGTATTTAGTTAGTTTGTTTTGTTTGTTTTGTTTGTTTTGTTTTTCCATTGTCACCATCCGAAGGCCTTGGCATCAGACATCCACTGACCTTTGGCTCTGAGCACCTGCTCAATGACATCCCTGCCACAACCATCGCCACCAGCATACTGGCTAACATATAGGCTTATGTCCTTAATATCGGAGCAGGCATCCTTGGGGCATACAGGGCAGCCACACCTGCTCATCACCTCATAATCTGGAATATCGTCGCCCATATACATAACCTCGGCATCGCTGAAGCCATGGTCGGCAAGAAAACGGTTGTATACATCTATCTTGACAGAGCATCCCATGAAAATATCCTTTACGCCGAGGCCCTCGTATCGCTTGCGAACACTCTCGGTCTTGGCACCGGTAAGGATGGCGATGGTCAATCCGCGCTTCACGGCATACTGTATGGCATAGCCATCGCGGATGTTTACCGTGCGCATGGGTTCGCCGTTGGGATGCAGGGTGATGGTCTGGCGGCTCAGCACACCATCCACATCAAATACTATTGCCTTGATGGCAGTCAGGTCGTAGTTTATCATCTGGTGAGTAAATCGTTTTGAGTCTATTATTTATTCTTTCTTGCTCTGGTTGTGTATGCTCAGGCTCATGCGGTCGTAGATTTCTTTGACCAAAGGATTATCGCGGAGCAACTGACTCTGCTTGCGCAGCACATTTTCGTCGTATCTCACTGCGGGACCCGTTTGTGCATCCTGCGGACTCATGCCATGCACCTTTAATGCTGTCTCGTCAATGAGCGGCAGCATAACATCAAAGGGGATGCCATGCGACTCGAGTATGTCGGCAGAGAGGGCATAGCAATGGTTTACGAAATTGCATGCAAACACGGCGGCGAGATGAAGATAGCGACGCGCATCGCTGTCCATACCATACACACGGTTTGATATGTCGCCTGCCAAGGTGTAGGCTGCCGTTTCGGTCTTTTCATCGTTGGCCTCAATGAAGCAGGGAATACAACTGAAGTCTACAATGCGCTGTTTGGAGAAGGTCTGCATGGGATATAACACTCCGTAATGCAGGGCCATACCCTCAAACACATTCATAGGCATGCTGCCTGCGGTATGAAGGAAGATACGCTCTTCCCTACCCTTGCACAACTGAGGAATGAGTGTGGGCAGGGCAGCATCGCTCACGCTTAATATAAACACCTCGGCCAATGGCGAAAGCCTGCTGAGGTCATCTACGGGTAACCCTCCTACCCTCTCGGCCAGCATGGTGGCATGATGGATATTGCGGCTGTAGATGTTGACAATGTCGTGGCCAGACTTGAAAAGGGCATCAGCCAGATTGGTGGCCAGATTGCCCGACCCTATCATCGAAATCTTCATTCAACCTGAGAATTATTGTCGTTATTCTACCCAGCCGTTTACATGCACATTCTCCCACTTAAGGTTGTCTTCATCCTGTGGCTTGCGCTCGTCGGCGGGATGGCCCAATGAGAGCACGCAGAGCACACGCATATCGTCGGGCAGGTTGAGAATGCCGCGGCAAACAAGTTCGGCGCTTGTTCCGTCGGCAAGTGAGCGACCACGCATCTGTGCCCAGCATGTGCCCAAGCCGAGTTCTTCTGCCTGATACTGCATGGTGACGGCAGCAATGGAGAGATCCTCAATCCAGCAGTCGGTGTCTTGCTCGTGGGCGGCCAGCACTATGGCCACAGGAGCTTGCTTGAGAAACTGAGAACCATGCTCTTTGGCATCGGCGAGTTTCTCTATGGTCATGGGATTGTCTACCACTATGAAATGCCATGCTCGTGTGCTTTTGGATGTGGGAGCCATGAGTGCGGCCCTGACCACGTCTTTCACACCTTCTGCGCTCACCTCCTCGTCGGTGTATTTGCGATGGCTACGTCTGGTTTGCACCAGTGTCTTGAAATCTGTCATAATAATAATAATAAATGGTTTGCAAATAGTGACCTTTGAACCTCAAAATTATGCCCGCAGGTCTTTCAATCTGCAAAATTAACTATATTAATCCAAAAAATCCCAATTATGTTGTATCTTTTAGATTTAATTTATTATTTTTGCGCTGACAAGCAACATTCATAAACATGCAGGAGGTAGAGGTTAGGATAATAACGAATAGCAACGACATACCGCCTATGGAGGGCAGCAATGTTTTTCATAGCCGCCAACTCTTTTGTATGTATGAGCAAACACCACGCATCAAACCAATCATGATAGTGGCCACCAACAGAGGGGGCACCATGGTGGGACATGTGCTGGCCACGCTGAGGTATCGCTGGACATGGCTGCCTCCTTTTCTCTATACACACTGCCGCATATATGGCGAAGGTTGCTACGACACGCAGATAAGCGACAAGGACAAGGAGGAGGTGTTTGGCAAGATGCTGGCCACACTGACACATGCCATGTCATACCGCGCCTTGTATGTGGAATGGAGCAACCTGAGCAACAAATTGTTTGGTTACAGACACTTCAGAACAAACGGCTATTTCCCCGTGCATTGGATGAGCATACATAACTCTCTGCACAGCATGGCACCACAAGAGAGACTGAGCAGCAAAAGAATCAATAGAATAAAGGCGGCAGAAAGCAAAGGGGTGACCACAGTGCGTGTCAAGAATGATGAGGACTTGGAGGATTTCGTGCGACTGCTCAACAGGCACAACAGAATGAAACCCGTGAGATATATTCCCGACAAGGAATTTTTCCGTGGACTCAAAGACAGAGACGAGGCTGCACTATTCGTAACACGATACCAGGGCAAGACCATAGGATGCTCTGCACTGCTCTTCTCCGACAACGATGCCTTTCTATGGTATACGGCTTTCTTGCGCAAAAGGTATATATGGCTTCATCCTGATTTGATAACCATCTGGCACGCAATAGATTATTCATACAAAAACGGATATTCACATATACGATTTATGGATGTGGGACTGCCATTCAAACGAAACAGGTTTAGGGAGTTTATACTTGGATTCGGAGGCAAACCCGTGAGCGTATACAGGTGGTTTAGGTGCAATGTGGGATGGATAAACAGGGCGCTGTCATGGTTGTATCGAGACTGATTTCTATCAACATACTACAATAAAAAAGGCAATGATGCGTTATTATTATTGATGAACAGAAGGATAAATACATATACAACGGTTGTGATGCTGATCATGTGGGCGGCATTTCAGACTGTAGGCGCACAGACCTTTACACTCACTGGCAAGGTGGTAGACGAAGAAAACAACGCCATAGAACTGGCATCGGTGTCGTGTGCGCAGCAAGGCAAGATGGTGATGACAGACCTCAAGGGCGAGTTTACCATTACACTCAAAAGCCAAGACAGCGTGGTGGTGAAATTCTCTATGGTGGGATACAACTCACGCAAAAGGGTGTTTAGAAATCCGCGAGGCAAACAGAACGTGAGCATCACACTACCATCAATGGCAGCACTCGGCGAAGTGGTGGTGACGGAAAAGAAACGCCAGACATCGGGCACTGAAAAGATAGATATCAAAGACATAAAGCAAAATCCATCAGCATCGGGCAATGCCGTAGAGGAACTGATACAGCAGCAAGCTGGAGTGTCTACTCACAACGAACTGTCGTCGCAATATAACGTGAGAGGAGGCAGCTTTGACGAAAACTCCGTATATATAAATAATGTGGAGGTTTACAGACCTTTTCTGGTGAGAAGCGGACAGCAGGAAGGACTGAGCATCATCAATGCCGACATGGTGGAAGAGGTTGCTTTCTCCTCTGGCGGTTTCGAAAGCAAATATGGCGACAAAATGGCATCGGCACTCGACATCAAATATAAAAGACCAAAGAAAAACGAGGCTTCGTTTACAGCTTCGCTGCTGGGCGCAAACCTCTATGCTGGCATTGCCACTAAGAAGTTTACAATGACACACGGACTGAGATACAAGACAAACAGATATCTGCTCGGTTCGCTGGAAACAAACGGAGAATACAAACCAAACTTCCTTGACTATCAGACATATATATCATATACACCCAACCAAAGATGGACGGTAGACCTGATAGCCAACATATCAGAAAACCACTATAACTTCCGTCCCACAGACCGCGAAACATCCTTTGGCACCATGCAGGATGTAAAATCATTCAAGGTTTATTTCGACGGACAGGAAAAAGATGTGTTTCGCACCCTCTTCGGATCAATGGCCATCACACGACATTTCACACCTAACACACACCTGTCGCTCATCGCATCGGCTTTCTATACAAAAGAACAGGAGACGTATGACATACAGGGGCAATACTGGCTCGACGATTCGCAAACAAGCGAAAACTTGGGTGTGGGCACTTATATGGAGCATGCGCGCAACTTCCTAAAAGGGCATGTGGAGAGCTTCAAAATCATGCTCAACCACAAAATGAAACACCACGACATTGAAGCCGCACTGACTTATAAGATGGAGAAAGTGGAGGAGAAATCAAAGGAATATGAAATGCGCGACTCAAGCGGATATTCAATACCACACACACCCGACAGACTCGACATGATTTATTCGCTCAACTCAACAAACGAAATCAATAGTCACAGACTCGAGGGGTATATACAGGATGCTTTCAAATTCTCATCAGGCACCGACAATGCTACCTATTACACACTAAACTATGGAGTGAGATTCAGCCATTGGGCATTCAACAGAGAAACTGTGGTGTCGCCAAGACTCTCGCTGGCCATCATTCCTGCCTTCAACAACGATATCACATTCAGACTGGCCACAGGACTCTATTATCAGACACCATTCTACAAGGAACTAAGAGACACTACAACAGTAAACGGAGTGACTATTGCTACACTCAACAACAAAATTAAAAGCCAACGATCCATACACTTCATAGCAGCCATGGACTACAGGTTTAAGGTGAAAGAAAGACCATACAAGTTTACAGCCGAGGCTTACTACAAAATATTATCAAACCTCATACCTTATAACGTCAACAACGTGAAAGTGACATACTATGGACAAAACATGGCGGAGGGACACACGGCAGGCATCGACTTCAAACTGTTTGGAGAATTTGTGCCTGGTACAGACTCATGGGTCACATTCTCGCTCATGTCTACAAAACAGAAAGTGAACGGCAAAAGTATACCACTGCCCACAGACCAGAGATATGCTATTAACCTGCACTTCACCGACTATTTCCCCGGGACCGACAAATGGAAAATGACACTCAAACTGGCTTATGCCGACGGACTACCCTTCGGACCACCACACAAGGGACTGGAAGGGCTCAACTTCCGCGCACCAGCATATAAACGTGCAGACATCGGCATGAGTTATCGCGCCTATGACAACGACGAACGCAAGGAGCGCAGCATATTCAAAAATATATGGGTGGGCATAGACTGCCTCAACATATTCGGGATAAGCAATGTCAACTCATATTATTGGGTGACCGACGTGACCAACCAGAGATATGCAGTGCCAAACTACCTCACAGGACGGCAAATTAATGGAAAGGTGATATTCGAATTGTAATCCGAACATTGAATAACATACTTGTTAACAATTATTTAATTACAATTTTCTTTAATATCAACAATATTGATTAACTTTGCAGGGAATTTTGAAACAACGACATATTCATTATTATTCATACATTATGAAAGTATCTCATATTGAGCACCTGGGCATTGCTGTCCAGAGCATCGAAGAATCTCTCCCATACTTTGAAAACGTATTGGGACTAAAGTGTTACAATATCGAAGTAGTAGAGGACCAAAAAGTGAAAACCGCATTCCTCAAGTGCGGCGAAGTGAAACTTGAACTCCTCGAACCCACATCTCCTGAGAGCACCATACAGAAATGGCTCGACAAAGGAAACAAGGGCGTGCACCATGTGGCATTCGCAGTGGAGGACGGAGTGGCAAACGCATTGGCAGAATGCGACGCCAAGGGAATCAGACTAATTGACCAAGCTCCACGCAAAGGCGCCGAAAACCTCAACATCGCCTTCCTGCATCCAAAGTCTACAGTGGGCATCCTTACAGAGTTATGTGAACATTAAGAATTCAAATCCATAAGAGAAATGAGCAAACAATTAGAAAAAATCAAACAGCTTATTGAAAAACGCGAGCAGGCTCGCATCGGAGGCGGAGAGAAAGCCATTGAAAAGCAGCATGCACGCGGAAAATATACTGCAAGAGAAAGAATAGATATGCTGCTCGACGAAGGCAGTTTCGAGGAATACGACATGTTTAAACTCCATCGCTGCACCAACTTCGGCATGGAAAAGAAGCACTATCTGGGAGATGGCGTGGTGACTGGTTCGGGTACTATCGATGGCCGTCTCGTGTTCGTGTTTGCACAGGATTTCACCGTTAATGGTGGTTCGCTCTCCGAAACCATGGCACAGAAGATCTGCAAGATCATGGATATGGCTATGAAAATGGGCGCTCCTGTAATTGGTATCAACGACTCAGGCGGCGCACGTATCCAAGAGGGTATCAACGCCCTGGCTGGATTTGCAGAGATCTTCGAGAGAAACATCCTTGCTTCGGGTGTAATCCCACAGATCAGCGGTATCTTCGGTCCTTGCGCTGGTGGTGCCGTATACTCTCCTGCACTCACCGACTTCACACTCATGATGGAGAACACCAGCTATATGTTCCTAACAGGACCTAAAGTGGTGAAGACCGTGACAGGCGAGGATATAGACCAGGAGCACCTCGGAGGAGCAAGCGTGCATGCCACCAAGAGTGGTGTTACACACTTCACCGCTTCTAACGAGGAAGAGGCCATGCAGATGATTAAGACCCTGTTTAGCTTCATACCTTCAAACAATATGGAGACAGCTCCACGCAAGAAGTGCGACGATCCTATTGACCGCATGGAAGACACTCTCAACGAGATTATCCCCGAGAATCCTAATGAGGCATACGATATGTATAAGGTGATTGCTGCCACCGTAGACAATGGTGAGTTCTTTGAGGTGCAGCCTCGCTTCGCCCGCAATATCATCGTTGGTTTCGCACGCTTCAACGGACAAAGCGTGGGTATCGTGGCTAACCAACCATCATGCTATGCCGGTGTGCTCGATGTAAACGCAAGCCGCAAGGGAGCACGCTTCGTGAGATTCTGCGACGCATTCAATATTCCTATCGTTTCATTCGTAGACGTGCCAGGATTCCTTCCAGGTACAGGCCAGGAGTATAACGCTGTTATCCTGCATGGTGCACAGTTGCTCTATGCTTACGGCGAAGCTACAGTGCCAAAGGTTACTGTAACCCTGCGCAAAAGCTACGGTGGAAGCCATATCGTTATGGGATGCAAACAGTTGCGCACAGATATCAACTATGCTTGGCCATCTGCCGAGATTGCCGTTATGGGTGCCTCAGGGGCCGTGGCAGTGCTCTGCGCACGCGAAGCTAAAGAGAAAAAGGAGGCTGGAGAGGATGTTAAGGCATTCCTGGCTGAGAAGGAAGAGGAATACACAGAGATGTTTGCCAATCCTTATCAGGCTGCCAAGTATGGCTATATAGACGATGTCATCGAGCCACGAAACACCCGATTCCGCATCTGCAGGGCTCTGGCTCAGCTTGCAACCAAGCGCGAGGCTCTGCCTGCCAAGAAGCATGGCAATATCCCTATGTAAGGATAGAGTCATGCACCATCTCAAAAAGAATGGAATATGAAAGAAACAAACGAAGAAGTATATGCGGCCATCGCACTGGCGCTGCATGAATTTAAAGGCAACAACGTGCACGATAAGGAGTCGGGCATGATTACCATTGCCGAGAAGCAGTCGCAGTGGAATTTCTTCCATCAGACTATGACTGCGTGTCCAAAATAAACGTAAGTAAATATGAAAGAATACAAGTATACCATCAACGGCAAAAAATTTGAGGTGGCCATAGGCGACATCAAGGATGATATTGCCGTGGTGACAGTGAACGGACAGGAATATAAGGTGGAGATGGAACCAGAACCCGTAGAGGAGAAGCCTCAGGTGGTGGTTCGTCCTGTTGCACCACAGCCTGCCGCTGCACCAAAAGAGAATGCGTCAAGCCGATTCTCATCAAATGCTGTTAAGGCTCCGCTGCCTGGTGTAATCGTGGATATCAAGGTGAGCGTAGGCGATAACGTTGACATCAACCAGACTGTTGTGGTGCTCGAGGCCATGAAGATGAACAATAACCTCGAAACAGAAATAGCTGGTACTGTCAAGGAGATATGCGTACAGCCTGGACAGAGCGTGATGGAAGGCGACCCACTCGTGATTATCGAGTAATAAACAAAAAGATATAGCATGTCCATCTGTCTGCATTACACAATGTGATGGATGGCATGCTATATATGATATACTTAGCTCCTGCTTGAGAAAGCAGGAGCTTTTTTAATTAATAGAACCCACCTTTATACATTTATAGAGTATTGTTTGCCTTGGGAAATACCACTGTGGGTTTGAATGTCTTGGCTTCTTCAAAATCCATCAGTGCATAGGAGATGATGATGCATGTGTCGCCAACCTGAACCTTACGTGCTGCAGCACCGTTAAGGCAGATGGCACCAGAACCTCTTTCGCCCTTGATGATGTAGGTCTCAAAGCGTTCACCATTGTTGTTGTCCACAATCTGAACCTTCTCGCCGGCAATGAGGTTTGCAGCATCCATGAGGTCTTCATCTATTGTAATGCTGCCCATATAGTTGAGGTTTGCCTCGGTAACCGTAACACAATGGAGCTTAGATTTCATTACTTCTATCATCATAGTTGCTTGTATTTAATATGGTCAATGAGTCTGATCGGAGTGGCACCACAGAATACCGTGATGCATCCTACTATATAGTCGCTGTCTTCCCATGCGCTGACATCCTGAAGGGTGTTTCCATCAACGATTGAAAAATACTCTACATCCAGTCCGTCTACGCTGTTGATGTTGCTCACAACATAGTCGTGGGTTTCGGTCAGACTATGGGTCTTGGCATATTTAATGCTCTCCTTGAGGGTGGCATAAATACGTGGGGCAATGGCGCGCTCATTGTCTGCCAGCAGGGTGTTGCGGCTCGACATGGCCAAACCATCTGACTCTCTCACAATCTCACACTCCACGATCTCAACATCTAATTGCAAACTCCTTACCATGGCTTTCACTACGGCAATCTGCTGCCAGTCCTTCTCGCCAAAATAGGCACGGTCGGGACGGGTGATATAAAAGAGCCTGCTCACCACCTGGCATACACCATTGAAATGACCCGGACGGTGCTTGCCCTCCATGACTGTAGACACAGGAGGAAACTCAAACTGGCGGGTGTCGGGGGTTGGATACATCTCCTCTACGGATGGCGCAAAGACATAGTCGGCACCACATGATTCCAGCAGAATACAATCGCTGTCGAGAGTGCGAGGATAATTCTTTAAATCATTCTTGTCGTTGAATTGTGTAGGATTTACGAATACAGATACCACTGTCACATCGTTATCCTTAACACTGCGCTTCACGAGGGAAGCATGACCATCGTGAAGTGCGCCCATCGTGGGCACCAAACCCACTGACTTACCTTGCTTGCGAGCATCAAAGAGCTCGTTTTGCAGTTCTACAATGCTATGAAATTTTTTCATTATACCTATACGTTTTTAACGATAGTTCTTCAAATTCGGTGCAAAATAACAACTTTTTTATCAAACAAGGAAAAGAAAAAGTAAAAATATGCCAAATAATATCTAATTTTTATGAGAAAAGCAGAAGAAAATGCTTATTTGCAAAAAAAAAATCGTATCTTTGCAGAAGTTTAAACTATTATACACCATGGCAAAGAAAGTATTATTTATTAACACAGAGATTACTCCTTACGTACCAGAAACACCATTGTCTCTGTTGGGCAAGAGTGTACCCCAGGCCATTCAGGAAAAAGGATTCGAAATCCGTACATTCATGCCCAAATGGGGTATCATCAATGAGCGTAGAGGACAACTGCACGAGGTCATACGACTTTCGGGCATGAATCTCATTATAGATGATACCGACCATCCACTCATCATCAAGGTGGCATCCATACAGGGTGCGAGACTGCAGGTATACTTCATCGACAATGACGACTATTTCACAAAAAGGCAGATAGGAATGGATGCTGATGGCAACGAATATGGCGACAACGGTGAACGAGCAATCTTCTTTGCGCGTGGAGTGCTGGAAACTGTAAAGAAACTGCGCTGGGTGCCAGATGTAATACATTGCCAGGGATGGATGAGCGCCGTGGTGCCACTATATATCAAACAGGCATACCAGGACGAACCTTCTTTTGCCAATACAAAGGTGGTCACCTCTCTCTTTGGACCAGAACTCAAGGGCTCGCTGGGAGACAATTTCAAACAGTGTATCGAATTTAAGGACATCACTGCTGAAAGCCTACAGGGATACAAGGATGATTTCGACATAAACGAACTATATAAGATGGCTATCGACTATTCAGACGGATTGGTGGTGGCCACAGACGACGTATGCACGGATACAGCTGAATATGCCGCCAGCAAAAACATACCAATGATTAAGCATCCCGAGGATAACATCGCAATGGCCTATTCAGACCTCTACGATAAAGTGACGGGAGAACAGCAATAACACATTAACAATCAAAATGAACAACAGAATAACAAAATGGACTGCAGCTGCAATGATGATGGCGGCAGTCATCTGCTCTTGCGACGACACCACAGATATGGTGGGTGGATCACTCACCGATAATAACGACATCTTTCAACAGACATCACTGGTGTTTGATAATGTCAAATCGCGCTCAATACAGGTTGACTCGGTGCTCTCATCAGGCAGATATTCTTATCTCGGACATATCAAAGACCCAGAGACAAACACCTACGTAACAAGCCATTATACTGCACAATTCTCCATTCAGCCCACATTGACCGGTGAAACTATGTTTCCTGCCAAGGATAGCATCAGAAGCCTCGAAAATGGATTGGTGATGGCCGACTCATGCAAGATGTTTATACATATCTACTCATCCATGGGCGACACTCTCAATCCTATGAAACTATCAGTGCAGGAAATGGCAAAACCAGTGGAGGAAGGCAGACAGTATTACTCAAACTATAATCCCGAAAACGAAACGGGAATGCTGCGAAACGACGGCAACCAGATTTTCAAAACCAAGATGTATACACCCGTTGACCTCAACCTGACCGACTCGCTGCGCGGACTGATATACAACGGACAAAACGTGATGTCGCTCAAACTCGACCTCAACGATGAGTATACAGACATCAAGGGCAACAAATTCAACAACTATGGCACTTACATAATGCGCAATTATTATGACAACCCCAAGAACTTCGACAATACATATAATTTTGTGCATAATGTCAATCCAGGATTCTATGTAAAGTCTGTGGGTGGCTCGGGCTCCATGTCGATGGTATACCTCACCGAACTATGCGTTTATTTCAGATATGAGTCATACGACAGCATCTATAAGGGGTCTCTGATCATCTCGTCTACGGAAGAGGCCATGCAGACTTCGCAAATCATCAACGACAAGAAGTCGATAGCCAAATTGCTTGAAAATGCCAATGACACATGCACATTCCTCAAGACTCCTTCGGGATTGTTTACAGAGGTGGAACTGCCCGTGGAAGACATCATAAACGGGGGGAACAATGGGGTGCTGAGTTCGGCAAAAATCGAGTTCACACGATTGAATCCCTCTGATGAAAACACCAAGATTCCCGCACCATCATATCTGCTTATGGTGCCTAAAGACAGTCTCTTCTCAGATGGAACCTACAAGACCTTCTTTGAGAAAAAGAACCTGCCAGACTACAAATTCAGCTATTTGGCATCGCTCAACAAGTCAACAAACAAGTATTCGTTCAACAATATTTCTAACTTGATCAACAACATGTATGACAACAAACAAAAGGGCAAGGCCAGCACTGATTGGAACAAGGTGATACTGGTGCCCGTAACTGTCACATACAGTGCATCAAGTTCTACCACCATCACCAATATTACCAATACGATGACACTGAGCAGCGCACGTCTCGTGGGAGGTAGCAACAACCATCATGAGCCGCTCTCTATCAGCGTAGTATACACAAAAAGAGAAGAATAAATCAACTCTGTAGAGATGAATAAGTCAACTCTGTAGAGATAAATAATAAATACTTCTGTAGAGAAGAATATGAACAACTGATTATGGCAGACAATTTTCTGGAGAAGCATCGCGAGGAATATGAACTGAAGAAACAGAATTATCTACGCAAGCTCAAGCATCTGCCCAAGATAAAGCATCGTCGTCTTGACAAACCAGAGGACGATGCTTTATAATTATATCACAAATATGGGCTCATGACTAATACCCCGTGTTTGATATGGTAACTTACATTGTAAATTTCTTTACTGGTGAAGAAGATAAGGGGGAATACTTTGCTTTGCAATCTTCAAAATGTAGTATTGAACCTGGAACTTATCGACAAAAAAATTAAAGCTTTATCGAAAGATTGAATTGAGGTGGGCAGGGGACCCTCAAGAATAACTGTTCTTACATCACAAGAATAACTGTTCTTACATCACAAGAATAACGGTTCTTGCATCACAAGAATAACTATTCTTGTACCATAAGAATAACGGTTCTTGCATCACAAGAATAACTATTCTTGTACCATAAGAATAACTGTTCTTATACCCTAAGAATAACTGTTCTTATATCTGTTCGCTTCATAATTATGCTGTTGTTTTGATTAAAATGGGGTTTTATTACGATAAAAATGTTCAAATGTTCAAATGTTCAGTGGCTAACTTTTCCACACGTAGGGGCGCGTACCTATTATATATAAGAGATTTTATATACAAGCTTCGAAGTCTTCATACGTTATGCCAACCTCGCATGATGGTATGATACCGTCTTTTTTGTTCTCTGAGGAGATATCAGCAGCAGGGTGTGATACCCCACACAGCTCTATTCGTCGCAACACTGCGATTATAGATATCGGTCTGATGATGTTTATAGCCAATCGTGCTAACAATGCCGCCATGGTATTTTCAGTATTAATTGCATCATTGGCAGGATTTTCCCTTATATAATAATGTACGCGCGTACCTGGGTGTGGAAAAGTGGCCCCAGTGAATATTTGAACATTTGAACATTTGAACATTTCTCTCTTTGCTTTTCTATGCCACTGCTCCGGATTACATTTACAAGATAATCAAGATCTGACTGATTGTTGATTATTGATTACTGATTATTGATTGCTGGTTATTAGTGATGCGATAAATTTCTCTTAACTATATTTATATACTTAATATTTAATTACTTACAAGTGTTCTTTTATTTTTTGATTTGAATTTGATAGAGTAATTTTGCAGCCAAAACTGCAGAATTACTCTGGCGAAAACGGAGCATGTCCACCCACTAAGAGCGGTTCAATCGGCACACCGGCAAAGCCGGAAGATTCTTATGATGCCGCTCATGCCGAAAATGCCGCACCTAAGCGTCGTGGCCGTAAGCCAAAGGCTGAGATGCGGAAATAACATTCAATGATGAGTCTGCTGAATAGCAGATTCATCTGAATGTTAATAGGTGGACGGAGAAATCTGTCCACTTATTTGTTTATTTCAGTTTTTCTTTTTACCTTTGCAGTAGAAACATCAAGAGCAGTTCAATCTGCACCAACCGAGCCTGACAGCCACGGTGGTCAAGATACGATGTGGAGGTCTAATTATTCACTTCAAAAAAAGTCAGTTATGAAAAAATTATCATCTCAGTTTGCTGCACAGTTCGCAGCTGCATCCCTACATTCTTTAGTTGAATCATTTAATGGTCAGGTCAGATTGCATGCCTGGTCTTCTGCTCGTGCTGCTCACAACCAAGCTCTGATGGCAGAACTTGTCGCTCGTGGCATTGATGTGTCCGCGGTTGACGACGGACACTCGACATCATTTGCGCACAAGGTGTGTCTCGATGAAGATTCTATGAAATTAGTGATTGCGGAGTAACCGCAACTCCTTCATAATAATCGTCCGTCAGTGTGTCTGCTCTTGCACTGGCGGACTTTTGCACCCGTAAGGTCGAGAGGCTTTGACCTAAGCATCAATGAAGAGTGTTAATCTATCCGTGCTCCCAAATTATGTTGTATGGTTTGTTGGAGTAGATGTTGAGTTTGTATTGTCGTGCCGTTTTGATCCACTTGGCAGGGACGGCGATGAATCTGAACAGAAAACTCTTGACTCTGTCTGTGGCCTTGATTCCAAAGAGGACAGCCATAAGCGGCAATGCCACGATGTATCGGTAGAAGTTTGCCGCCAAAGTGTGAGTCTATTACAGAGGACAGAATAGAGTCAAATTTGTCCAAAACGAAAAATATTCCGCCAAAAGCAGTGATTTTCTCAGATTTTTGTTGTACTTTTGCCATGTCATATATGATTTTGCTTGTCTTGATTTGCAGCACTAAGGTAAGTGAAAAATCTGACATGGCAAAATCCTGAGCAACTTTTGTTGCTCAGGAACTTATAAAGAAATTTAAACTGAAGTGCTGCGGAATCTAGGTATTTTATAAATTTGCATAAACATAATATTTAAACAATTAACGTATGAAAAGAATCTTATTAGCATTTGCGCTCGTTTTTGTGTTTTGTATGTCATCTCTCGCTCAAAAGACATACGTTACTGTTACATTTAATAGTGATACCCGTGGCGCCGTTTTAAGTGGTGATGTTCCAGCTACGCTACAACGGCATTATGACTTTCGTGATGTTCCAAAAGAAGAGAGAAATGGAGGTTCGCATCCTAATTATTGGATGGGATATATTATCAACCTGCTGGCAAAAGAAGGTTTTACTGTTGACCAGCTTGTTTTAAGAGACCGTAGTGAGTTTGTTTGTATTCTCTCAAAATCACTTCCAGAAGATAAAAATGAAGAAAATAAGGAATAAATCTCTGTCTTTTCCCCAACCACATATTCGGCATAACTTTGCAGTACAAATACTTCAAGGTTATGCAGAAAGTTTATTCCAAACAATTCAGTATATATGATAGTGGTCTCGTGCTCTCCTCTGTAGAGCTACTGCCCAACATTTCTGCCTCGTCACCTAATCGTTAACCTTGACAGGAGGAGACTTCCCTGCTCCTCCTTTCTTCGTTCCCTTGATGTCGCTCCCGATAAATTGTTATCGTTATCGTCATCGTTATCGTTGTTCGTTGTTCTTCACTCGCTCATATCCATACCGCCCATTCTTCGAGCCACTGCTTTCTTCTGTTACTACCGTGATTTATTCGTCCACTTGTCTATTCTCATCGTTTTGAGTATCATTTCTAATTGTAATCAAAACATAAAAATCCCAGCAACTTCAGAACAAATGGAGTGAGCAATGCTGTTAGGACACCGTTCAGGATAAGTCCGAGCGAAGAGTACGCACCGTATGTCTCACCCTTCTCCATGGCGCGTGATGTGCCTACGGCATGTGAAGCCGTGCCCATGCTGATACCTTGCGAGAAGGGGTTTCGTACGTGCCACACCTCCAGTATCTTGAAACCGAAGATGGCTCCGAAGAGTCCTACGCACACCACGATGGCTGCCGTCAGCGAGGGTATGCCGCCTGCTGTTCTGCACACCTCCATGGCTATGGGGGTGGTGACGGATTTGGGCGCCAGCGATACGATGACCTCGTGCGATGCTCCCATGGCTGATGCTATTAGGGTGACGCAGACTAATCCCACCAGGCAGCCGACAAGTTGCGACAAGAGGATAGGCAACAGCTGACGACGAATGTGCCCCAGATGCTGATAGAGGGGCACACCCAATGCCACGATGGCCGGTTTGAGCCAGAAGTCAATGTACTGTCCGCCTTGCTCGTAGGTTTCGTAGCTGATGCCAGTCAGCTGCAGCAGGGCAATCAGTGCAGCAATGGTGATAAGGATGGGGTTGAGCGCAATCCATCCCGTCCACTTCTGTATCTGACGTGCCACGTAATAGATACCGAAGGTGATGGCAAGCTGTATGATGGGGTTACTCATTATCTCCATGTCCGTCCTTCTTTTTATAGCCCAACTTACGCAGGAACTGATCCGTCCATCCTGTTGTAATCATCACCAGCACGGTGCTGATGACCGTTGCCACCAAGATTGGTAGCAGTTCTGCCTTTATGATGTCTAAATAGAGCATAAGCGCAACGCCTGGTGGTACGAAGAAGAAACCAAGGTTGCTGATGAGGAAATCCGACATTCCCTTCACCCACTCCAGTTTGACGACTTTCATTTGCAGCAAGGCTGTCAGGAGAAGCATTCCGATGATGCTGCTCGGTATGCTGATGCCTGTGAGCCAGACAATCAGCTCACCCACGGCCAGACTGCCAAAGATTATAAAACATTGTTTTATCATATTTTCTAATGTGATTACTTTTTATTAACTCCTATGTGCTTGAACAGGTGAGCTTTGCGCGAGATAGTTGGTTCTTTGTCAAGTGAAACGCTTATCAGCATGGCTAAGGAGGCGAAACTGAAGGAATGTTGGTTTAACTTAGGACGATTTTACTGTCCATATTTTGTCCACGCTTTTGCAAAGTTAAAGGGTAACTCGTTGAATTTCAACTCGTCACCCTTTTTTTTGCGGAGAGAGAGGGATTCGAACCCCCGGTACCTCTCGGTACGGTAGTTTTCAAGACTACTGTAATCGACCACTCTACCATCTCTCCTTGCTTTAAGAGATTTGAGATATGTCTCAAAAGCGAGTGCAAAGGTACAGAGTTTTTTTGTAACCACCAAATATTTTTGAGACTTTTTTCATTGTTACCCGCATTTTTCTTTCTTTTGTCGCAATTTATCCATTGTTGGCCTGATTATTTGCATTGTCAACCTGATTATATAGGTTATTCGTAGTCGTCAATGACGCTGTTGACAATATCCATCATTGGTTTGGCTACACGAAACATGTCTACAGAACGCTCTATCCAATCGTTGCCATCATAGAAACTGTCGTCCACATTATGCCAGCAACAATAATCTTTCATCCTAAGATATTTGATATACTCATAATCCTTGGGGAAACCCGATGGACAGGTTTTGAGATGCTCGATACCAAAACCACAGGGGGCATCTGCCGACGAAGGCGGCACCTGGCCGAAAAGAGACACAAACTCATCATTCTCCACTGCATCAAGCCATGTGTCTATATTGGCCATTATCTCATTTCTGCATGAGTTGAGTATATTGGTGGGCAAACAATAGTTACCGCATGCCACCATGCACTTGCCTGGTTCAAGATGGATATAATACCCTCCATGAAAGGACTTTTTGCCATGGGCTGCTATGTATGCTCCAAAATGCCTCTTGTATGGAGACTTGTCGGGAGAGAATCGGGTGTCGCGGTTGAATCTATACGTTGCATCCTTTACGGTGATATGTGCTACATCAGAATCCAAGACAGTAACAGCGGGAATGAGTTGTGCCACCCCACGCTCAAATTCATTGCGCGCATCCTTATAATATTGTTGATGCTCAGCCATCCATTCGCGACTATTATGGTGTGCAATGTCTGATAGGAAACCAAGTATAAGTTTTGTGTTCATAGTGACCCCGGTGGGATTCAAACCCACGACCTTCAGAACCGGAATCTGACGCTCTATTCAGCTAAGCTACGGAGCCAGGCATTATGCTATTTGGACTGCAAAGATAGTGAAAAATCTCGATATTGGCAATAATTTTTTAAAAAATCTCCTTATTCTTTTTGTAGTCTGCTCCATTTAGATTAATTTTGCAGTATGATATACCCTAATAACTTTGAAAGCAAGATTGGATTCGGTGATATACGCCAGTTGCTCCGCTCCAAATGCCTGAGCACTCTTGGCAAGGAGATGACAGACAATATCTCCTTGAGCACCAATCCAGACACCATAAATGAATGGCTAACGCAGGTGAGAGAATTTCGCCTGCTCATATCAGAGACAGACTCTCTGCCCCTAAACTATTTCTTTGACGTTAGAGAATCGGTGGCACGACTGCGTCTGGAAGGCACACACCTGGAGGCCGACGAACTCTTCGACCTAAGACGCTCCCTTGACACTATATCGGGATTGATAGACATATTCAACCGCAACGAGGCCGGCGAAGCAACCAACCGCTACCCTGCCCTACGCCGTCTGACCGACGGCATAGAATCATTTCCCATGCTGACAAGGCATATAGACATGATACTCGACAAATACGGCAAGATAAAAGACAATGCCTCTTCGACACTACTCAACATTCGCCGCGAACTGGCTTCTACCGAGGGCAGCGTGTCAAGAGTGCTCAATGCCATACTCCGCTCGGCACAGAGCGAGGGACTGGTAGACAAGGATGTGGCACCCACGATGCGCGACGGACGACTGGTAATTCCAGTGGCACCTGGGCTGAAACGTCGCATTAAAGGTATCGTGCACGATGAGTCGGCATCGGGAAAGACGGTATTTATAGAACCTGCCGAGGTGGTGGAAGCCAACAACCGCGTGAGAGAACTGGAGGCAGAAGAACGGCGCGAGATAATACGTATACTGACTGAATTTGCTAATCTGGCACGACCTTATGTAGCAGAAATACTGATGTCGTATAAGTTTCTAGCCAAAGTGGATTTCATTCGCGCCAAGGCTGAACTGGCAGAGATGACCGGTGCCATAGAACCCACCGTTCTGCCTTATCCTCACATCGACTGGATACGCGCCTCGCACCCCATCCTATCGCTGCAGTTGGCCAAGCAGGGCAAAAAGGTGGTGCCACTGGATATCATGTTGACCAAAGACCAACGCATACTGATCATCTCTGGTCCAAATGCCGGCGGCAAGTCGGTATGTCTCAAAACCGTGGGCCTGCTGCAGTATATGCTACAATGCGGCATTCCCGTACCCGTGGGCGACCGTTCCACCCTGGGCGTATTCAATAATATCATGATAGATATCGGAGATGAGCAGAGCATAGAGAATGACCTGTCGACATATTCGAGCCATCTTACCAATATGAAGGTGATGATGAAGAATGCCAATGGCGGAACCCTTCTGCTTATCGATGAGTTTGGCGGTGGCACAGAACCACAGATTGGAGGCGCCATAGCCGAAGCGGTGCTTAAGCAGTTTTGTGTCAAGAAGGCCATGGGAGTGATCACCACCCATTACCAAAACCTAAAGCATTTTGCCGAAGACCATGAGGGTGTGATAAATGGCGCCATGCTCTATGACAGACATCAGATGCAGGCACTGTTTCAGTTGGCAATAGGTCAGCCGGGCAGTTCGTTCGCCATTGAGATAGCACGCAAGACAGGCATACCCGAAGAGGTGATTGCCGACGCGTCTGAAATTGTAGGTTCTGATTATATCCAGAGCGACAAATATCTGCAGGATATAGTGAGAGACAAACGATATTGGGAAGGCAAACGCCAAACCATTCACCAGCACGAGCGCGAACTGGAAAAGAAGATAGCACAGTATGAGGAGGAAATAAGAGAACTCGAAAAGAGCAGAAAAGACATACTAAACCGTGCAAAAAAACAAGCCGAGGAACTCTTTAAGGAGAGCAATCGGCGCATTGAAAACACCATAAGGGAGATAAAGGAGAAACAGGCTGAAAAAGAGGAAACACGCAAGATTCGCGAAGCGTTGAATGCCTTTAAATCTGAGGTGCTCGACATAGAATCTAAAGAAAAGGATGAACTCATAGCCAAGAAAATCAAGCAGATACAAGAGCGCAAGCAACGTAAGGAAGACCGCAAGAAAGAGAAAGCCGAGAAGGAGCGCAAGGCAGCCGAAAGCCTTAGGGCTGCAGCACTCAGACCCTCTGTAGACAAGCCTTGGCAACCAGCATCTGGCGACTATGTGCGCATAAAAGGTCTGCAGGGTGTGGGGCGCATAGAAAGCATAGACGGCAAAAACTGCACTGTGATCTTCGGCGACATCAAATCGAAAATGAAGACGAGCCAGTTGGAGCAGGCCAATTCTCCATCCAAAAACGATGCTACCACAGCCACCAAGACACAAGTGGGAGCACACCTACAGTCGAGCCGCATGACAAGAGAGATTATCGACAACCGCAAGCTCAATTTCCATCAGGATATAGACGTTAGGGGAATGCGCGGCGACGAGGCACTCAATGCTGTGCAGCACTTCATAGACGATGCCATAGTGGTGGGCATGCCCATGGTGCGCATCTTGCATGGCACTGGCACAGGAGTTCTCAGGCAACTAATACGCCAACTTCTCTCCACCATACCCAACGTGACTAATTATAGAGACGAACATGTGCAATTTGGTGGAGCAGGCATCACCGTTGTCAACTTATAATTGAATCACACTAAGCCTCATAGTATGATACAAACAAATAATGTTAAATGTGATATTCTTTAATCGCAAACATAATGGAGTATTAAACTTTTTTATTACCTTTACACACAGAAATAATAAACCAAAACAAATAACAATTATGGAATGGTATTTCTCATTGCCACTGTTGGCACAGATCTTTTGGGCATGCGCCTTAATCGGTTCGCTGGTATTCCTGATACAACTGGTATTGACACTTGTTGGCATGGACTCAAGCGATGTAGAAGTAGACTTTGATGGTCCCGACACCCTTGACCTCGGTGGTGGAATGTCGCTCTTTTCTCTCCGCGCCTTAGTAAACTTCTTAGTGGGCTTCGGCTGGACAGGTGTGAGCATGCGCGGACTGATAGACAACAATGTGGTGCTCATCCTGGTGTCCGTGGCCGTAGGATTGTTCTTCGCATGGATAATAAAAATGCTGTGGGACAAGATTCGTCATTTGGAGCACAATGGTGCATATAAAATTGAAGACGCCGTGGGACTAACCGCCACTGTGTATATTCCTATACCACCAGCACGAAGCGGTACTGGCAAGGTACAGATAAGCATAGGAGGATCGGTACAGGAACTGAATGCCGTGAGTGATTCCACAGACAAACTCAAAACTGGGCAGTTGGTTGCCGTGGATAGCGTTATCAATAGTTCTACCCTATTGGTCAAACCATGCTGACATATCCATGGTCTCCCATTCAATTATCCTATTGTAACCCAATGAATTACAAAATATTTAATTAACATAACAAATAACAGAAAGGAAAACTAATTATGGATTCTATGCCAATTACAATTATTGTGGCGCTGATAGTGCTGGCTATTGGCACAATCATTGCACTTATCAACCGTTATCGCCGTTGTCCGTCCGACAAGATTCTTGTTATCTATGGAGGAAAGAAATCAAAGACATCAGCCAAGTGTGTGCATGGTGGTGGAGCCTTTGTATGGCCAGTAATTGAAGACTATCAATATCTGAGCCTTACACCTATTTCTATAGATGCCAACCTTACCAATGCGCTGTCAAGACAGAATATCCGCGTAGATGTGCCATGTCGTTTCACAGTGGGAATTTCAACAGATGTTGATAGTATGACAGCAGCAGCAGAACGATTGCTTGGTCTCTCTCCCGTACAGATTCAGGAACTGGCACGCGATATTCTCTTTGGCCAATTGCGTCTAGTTATCGCCACTATGAGTATAGAGGAACTCAATAGCGACCGCGACAAATTCCTCGAGAGCATCTCTACAAATGTGGAAGTGGAACTCAAGAAGATCGGCTTGCGTCTTATCAACGTAAACGTTACCGATATCAAAGACGAGTCGGGATATATTGAGGCACTGGGTCGCGAGGCTGCCGCTAAGGCCATCAACGAAGCCAAGGTTAGAGTAGCCGAGCAAGACAAGATTGGTGAGATTGGTAAGGCCGAGGCTGACCGTGAAACCCGTATACGCACCGCAGAGGCCAATGCCGAGGCTGTGAAGGGTGAGAACGAGGCCAAGGTTGCCATAGCCAATTCTGAGGCATACCGCCGTGAGCGCGAGGCTGAAGCTCAGCGCAAGGCCACCGCATCTGAGAAGGTTCAGGAGGCAAAAGCCCTTGAAGAGGCATACGCAGCACAGAAACTGGCTGAGGAGGCCCGTGCAGAGCGCGAGAAGTCTACACAGACAGCAAACATCCTTGTGCCACAAGAGATAGAGAAGCGCCGCCGCATCATAGAAGCAGAAGCCGAAGCAGAGAAGATCCGTGTAAATGCCAAGGGTGATGCCGATGCCATCTTCGCCAAGATGGAGGCTGAGGCCAAGGGTCTCTATGAGGTGCTCACCAAGCAGGCCAGTGGTTATAAAGAAATGGTACAGGCTGCTGGCGGCGATGCCAACAAGGCATATATGTTGCTGCTTTTGGAGAAGCTACCAGAATTGGTGAAGACTCAGGTGGAGGCAGTAAAGGGCATCAATATCGACCATATCACCGTTTGGGACGGCGGCAATGGTGCAGATGGAAAAGGCTCTACAGCCAATTTTGTATCAGGACTGATGAAGTCGGTACCTCCTCTCAACGAGCTCTTTGACATGGCAGGTCTCAATCTGCCCGAATATCTTGCCAAAAAGAAAGACGAGACTCCCATAGAGCCAGCAGAAGAGGTATAAAAGGGAATAGTCAGAAACAACAAATAATACCTATTAAAGTGAATCGCAGGCGGCTTCCTCCGCCTGCGATTTTTTAGATGTCAATACAGCGTTATAAACTCGTAAGTGTTTCCCACAATACCTAGATATCTTATGAAATCATCGTGAGAGATGACCACAGTGCCACGGCAGTCATTGGGATGAAAGGAGAGCGAAACTGCATTCTTGATATTCTCGTCGATGAAGAGGTGCACATGATTCTCAGTATCATTAATGAGTCCGAATGGCGACACACTGCCCGGTTCCAATCCCAAAAACCTCATCATCCTTTCAGGACTGGCAAACGAGAGTTTGCCACACGATGGAAGTCCCTGTGCCACGAGGGCATCCTTGAGTTTATGTTCTAGTTGGTGGATATCGAGATCATGATTGCAGTCAAAGCAAACGAGATAATGCCTGTTGCCCTTATGATTTCTGAAGAAAAGGTTTTTGCAATGCATACTTCCATCATTTCTCCACCACCTCTTTGCTTCTTCTATGGTTTTGCCTTCTGGATGGTTGTAGCAATCAAAACTAATGCCATGCTCTCTTAAGAACTTCAGCACCATCTCTTGTCTGTTCATTATTTCCATGTTGAATACAAATACTTAATAATTAGGGATTGTCGTTTAATTCTTTCAGTCGTGGACGCATAGAGGTCATCTTGGTATTTGATGCTCCGTGCGACCAGTTTTAATTGCTTTTTGCTAGTGTAACGGCACTCCAAAGTAGTGTATTTGCTGACTTTGCCGATAACAGATTAGGAGTTCTCTTCGGAGGACTCCATCTTAATTCCGTTTCAGATGTCTCTTATGCCGCCTTGGTCTCTTGCAGCTCTGCCAGACGCTCCGCCATGTGGACTGCGTTCGCTGTGTGGATGCCGAAGAAGATGTACAGGATCTCTGTTTTCTTCTTCC
>OBLI01001101.1_pt1 | contig 27477 bp, 19 predicted proteins | sample 1519701 | NCBI WGS metagenome assembly OBLI01 (sample SAMEA3663005, study PRJEB22513) | pig gut metagenome | biome: pig gut; feature: pig-associated habitat; material: faeces | place: France | collected 2012 | reverse complement strand
CTGGTTTTGGTCCAGCCATCTCGGAGGTTCGAATCCTTCCGTCCCAGCCAATTAAGGGAGGTTCTAAAGACCTCTCTTTTTTTTAGGATATGTTGTATTTTAATGTCCGTTTTGGTCGGTAGTGAATTTTTGTAAGTTGGGCATACTTGCCCAACAACACTAAATCATGGCGGTTGGAAGTTGGTTGATAATTAAGTTTTAAACTGGACGAAAACGGACTTTTATTGGACTTTGTTTTCCATATCACCCCACCTTAATCCTCCCCATCCAGGGAGGAAACCTAGACTGATTCTATATTTACTCCAGAGCCCGTAAAAAGTCCTATTTGGGAATTTTGAATTAAAAAAGTATTACAATGATTTTTGCAGAATCTTTTTATATATTGTAATTCTTATTTAATTTTGCTAGAATTTAAGAGTCTTTTCAATACCATTTTAGGAGCTTTATATGAAAAATCTAGAAAAAGGTTTTATTATAATGAAAGTATTGTTTTCACTGTTTATTTCGTATTTAGTTATATTCAAGGGAGATGCCGGAAGCTTAGTTAATGCTATTGGAAATTTTATTGTTGCTGGGAATCATATATTAGGATTGATTTATACTATTACAATTTTGGCAATTTATCCTTTGTTATTACACAATTTAATCTTTACAAGAATTAACTTATGTTCATTAAAGAACAAGCTTTTAGTTTTTGACATTGCTCTCATATTAACTAATGCTATTGGTAGTATTTTTGTAAGTACTAAAGTTTATCAAATGCCTTTATCTGATGCTCAATCAAAATATGGAATATTAACAGCTGGAACAGCTATATTGTTTATTCTATCAACAATTATCTTGCTTACAATTTTAAGAAATTTAGACACAGAAGGTCTAAGTTCAAAAGAACTAATTTACAATAAAAATCCTTTAAGTTTTACAGGAAAGATTAGTCGTTTACCATATTTCATTACAAAACTTCTTATAATGATTTTTGCGATAGTACTTACCGCTATTTGTAATCTTACGTTAAATTCCACAAGTAGGTTTGATATAGTCATGTGTCAGTCAATAGTCTTACCAATAATATTCTTGTTAGCATTGTATGCTGCAAGCAAACGTTTGCGTGATATCAAATGGAGTCAATGGCTATTAATTATATGGGCTATTCCTTATGCTGGTCTAGTGATTGGAATTCCTTTATTATTTGTTAAAAGCAAAATTAATGATACTTTAAACTAAGAATAGACTGTAGTGTGTAGGATGTGGTAAATTTTAATTTACCGCATCTTCTAAATAATTGTTTCGGTAATTTTCAATTACCAAAACCTACAAATTATCAAACTCTATGTTCTTTTTTCTCAAACTGTGTGTCAAAATACATATGTATGAAAATTCAACGTATTAATAAATATTATGATTTTGCAGTAGCAAAGAAACTTTGCAAAGGAACTGCATTACGTCAAAAGCAAGAGCACTATATTGTAAGTGCAAAAACTCAAAAGCAAAAAATGTCAGAAATCGATGAAGATTTTTATAGACAGCAATTAGAGAGTGCTGAAATTGATAAGAGTTTAATCGATACTATTACAAAGTTTATGGAAAGTGTATACAAAGAGTTTTTATCTTATTTTGTGTGAATTTTATTGTTTAAAATCTTCTAAATATTTCATCAACACAATTGCATGATTGATTTTGGGGTCTTTTGCTGCATAAATTAATGTCACATTTGATTTTTTGAGCATGTTTTTTATTTCTTTAAGTTCATTAGTCTTATATTGAAGTTCTTCTTGATATTTTTTACTGAATTCTTCAATTTTTTCGGCTTTATGTCCAAACCATATACGCAAATCCGGACTAGGGGCTATATCTTTGTCCCAAATATCGATTTGGGCATCTTTTTTAGATACACCTCGTGGCCACAATCTATCAACAAGAATTCTTATACCATCCGTTTTTGAAGGAATTTCATAAACACGTTTAATTTTAAGAGTATTCATAAAATAATATTAAACTATAATTTTTACAAAATGTATTACCTTGCTAGTCGATTGTAACAATCTTTTTGCAGTTGAGTATTTTGATGGTACAATGAAGTAAGCGAGGGAGTATAAGAGGGATTATATATAATGAAATTAAGTAGCACATCAGCGCAAAACTCTTTTAAGTACGGATGGTTGTTAGCGCGTATTTTTCCATATATTAAGCCATATATGTTCAGAATAATTTGTGGCTTTTTAGTTGCAATTCCGCTAGGTTTATTGGATGGTGTAACTGCGTTTGCGCTAAAACCATATCTTGATTATGTAGTTGGAAAACAAGATTGGGTCTTTCATTTGTTAGGTCATGAATTTACGCTGACTTGGCAGCTTTTTGCGTTTATTATACCGTTTGGTGTAATACTATTTGCGGCTTTTCAAGGTGTTTTGAGATATTTGAATGACTATATTTCTGCATGGACAAGCCAAAGAATTACAAATGACGTAAAAATGGATTTGTTTCATATGTTAATCTATATGGATCCGCAATTCTTTGATGAGAATCCTTCTGGTATTGTTATTTCAAGATATATGAATGACCCTCAAACAGCGTCTTCCGGTATTGTAGATCAAATTAAAACAATTACAACAAGTTTATTTGGTGCATTAGGTCTTGTAACTGTTATGTTATACAGTTCTTGGAAATTGGCAGTAATTGGTGTAATTGTTCTATGCGTGGCTTTTGTTCCGGTTGCGCTTATAAGAAAACGAATCAAATCTGCATCTAACAAGAATATGGTGATTGGTGGTAACATTACTACTAATATCAATGAAACTTATAATGGCAATAAAGTTATGGCTGCGTATGAGCTTCAAGATAGACAAGAAAAATATTTTAGAAATCAAATTTGGGAATCTTTTGATGTAAATATGTCACTAACAAAGCGTTCTGCTTGGATGAGCCCTTTGATGTATGTAATCGCTTCTTGCGGTATCGCAGGTGTTTTAGCTTACGGTACCCATTTGATTACATCCGGACAAATGACAGCCGGAGCTTTTGCTTCATTTGTAACTTCATTATTACTGCTTTATAAACCGGTAAAAACTTTAGGTAACACGCTTACTAATATTCAAAACATTTTTGTTGCAATGGGGCGTGTATTTGAATTGTTTGATTTGAGAGCAAAAATTTGTGACAAAAAAGATGCAATTACATTAAAGAGTTTGGAAAATAAAGTCGAATTTAATAATGTAAATTTTGAGTATGTGGAAAATCATCCTGTGTTAAAGAACTTATCATTGAGTATCAATAAAAACGAAACGTTGGCTATAGTAGGAAATTCCGGTGGTGGAAAATCTACTTTGGTAAACTTGATTCCACGATTTTATGATGTAAATTCCGGCTCTATAACAATTGATGGTATAGACATTAGAGATATAACACTACATTCTCTTAGAAGTCATATTGCGATTGTATTCCAAGATAATTTCTTATTCTCCGGTACTATTAGAGAAAATATCATGATGGGTAATCCGGATGCTACTGAAGCTGAACTTATGGAAGCTGTAGAATCAGCGCATTTGCAAGAGATGATTGACGAATTACCTGACGGTTTGGATACAGAGTTAGGAGAACGTGGTGTTACGCTTTCAGGTGGTCAAAGACAGCGTATTGCAATCGCACGCGCAATGATTAAGAATGCGCCAATAGTTATTCTAGATGAGGCAACATCTGCTCTTGATAATAAGTCTGAGGCTGTTGTGCAAAAAGCATTGGATAATTTAATCAAAAATAAGACCGTTTTTGTAATTGCTCACAGACTATCTACTATCATAAACGCTGACAGGATTGCTGTTATAAATGAAGGTGAGTTGGTAGAATTGGGTAATCATGAACAATTGATTAATATTGAGAATGGTCAATATCGTGCTTTGTATGAAATGCAATTCAAAAAACAAGAAGCAACAGCCTAAAAAAGCTATTGATAAATCTATAATTTAGAGTTATACTGAGGTGTCGTTATTTTATTGAGGTATAACTCTATGTTTAGAAAAACTTTATCATTTTTGTTTATATTAAGTATTTTAGGCATAAATACCGTTCCTGTTCTTGCTGACTGCTGTGAAAAAACGCAGGCAATAGAGCATTTGGATGTTCATAAGAACGCGCCTTGTAATGTTGTAACAATTACAAACTTAAGAAAAGTTATAGAAAAAGGTAACGTTTTACAATTTGTTTTTGATGAAAAGTTCTTTTCAAAGTGCGCACAAGCCGGCGAAACTGTTAACTTTGTAGTGCCACAAGCTCTTTATACACGTGAAGGAACTTTGCTTTTCCCTTGTGGAACAAAGATTGTTGCAGAGGTTACTAATGTTGAAAAACCAAAATGGTTTAATAAAAATGCTCGTGTAAGTTTAATATTCAGAAAAATAGTTTTTCCTGATAATACTTGTATTGATATTAAAGCTAGACCGTTTACCAAAGACTATAAGTTAAAAGAAGGTCCATGGACTACAGCTGGAAAGTTGACACTTTCTACTTTAACATTAGGTATCGCGGGTGCCGGTGCAGGTGTTGGTTTTGCATTTATTCCTACTCCTGCTAAAATTGGAACCGGTTTAGCTATTGGTATCCCAGTAGGTTGCAGCGTTGGTCTGGTTCTAGGTCTAATCACCCCTGGATGTCATTATAAGGCTAAAAAAGGTGAAAATGTATACGCTATTTTGCTTGATGAATTAAGCATTTGTAATGAATGCAAATAACAAAAAGCAAATAATTATTTTTGATATAAGACTTCTGTTTTGTTCTGCAAAATAGGAGTTTTTTATTTGATAGATTTTATAATTATAATTTTTAATATTTCAGGAATTGGCTTGTTGGTTATCTAAGGTAGGGTTATAAAAAACTTTACACTACATTATCTTATAGTTAACCAAATCTTAGATGTAAAGTTTTATGAGGTAATAAAAATGAAACAAATAATTCCAGAAAAAAGTTCAGAGAAAGTTGCAAAGTTTTTGGAGAAAAATTCTCTTCACAAACGCGATTTTGCAGAAATGATAGGTGTAACTCTATCATATGTTTACAATTTGATTGATGAAACGGTACCATTTTCAACAAGAGGAACTACAATTGAACGTATTGCTACAGTAATGGATGTGGAGCCCGAAGAATTTGGAGAATATCGTATTCCACAAGAACCGATTCTCGTTGATGAGTCTGTAGAAATGATTAAAGATTACATAAAAGAGAACAAACTTTCTGTTGTGTCTTTTCTTAAAGCTTTTCCACGTAAAAAGAGAATCGATATTGTAGATTTGTTGCGTGGTGCATTGCCAATTCCTTTAGATTATAAAGAGTTAAAAATGATAGGCAAAGTGCTCAACATGCCGGACGATGAAATTTACAACTTGTGGGAGCAAAGGGTAAAACAGGTCATGGAATCCGGTGGAATGAATATTTATTCAAATTCCGGTTTGGTTACAACAATGCTTGATTGTGCGAGAAAATATTTGTTGAATACAAAATAACATTAAGAATTATTACAAAAACGCAATTAATCAATCCAACTTAACTTTATAAATATATAAAGGTTAGAAAAAGGTTGTAGAAGATTTTAAGTCCGGCAATAGTTCGGACTTTTCTTTTGCTTTATGATTCAATTAAGTGCTCTAATAATTTCTTCAGCAACTTCTTGAGCGGAATACTTGTCAGAAAGCTTTGTTCTAACTTTGCCAAGTTCAGCTATCGTTTTTTCTCTATATTCCTTGTTATAAAGAAAACGTTCTGTTTCATAACAAATATTATCTACATTAAATTTAGCTTGAATAAGCTCCGGAACAATATCTTCACCAGTTACAATATTAGGTAAAGAAACTTTTTTAATGCACCTGAATAATAAATACAATAAATATAAAATCCATGGACCTTTGTATCCGATTAATAATGGAACTTGGTACAAAGATGCTTCTAAAGCAACGGTTCCGGAAGCTAAAATTAAAGAATCTGATACGCTTAATAGTGCTTGATTTTCGCCTTTTATAACCTTAAAATCAGTGTCGTGAATATATTTATCAAAAATTCCATCACTCAAATTAGGAGCATGTGATATACAAAATTGCACTTCCGGATGCTTCTTTTGCAAAGCTTTTGCTGCTTTGATAAAAGTGTTTGCCAAAAATTTAAGTTCAATAGGTCGTGACCCCGGAAAAATAGAAACCAAAGGTCTTGAGGTATCAAGTCCATGACGAGCAAAAAAATCTTCTCTGTTTGCTTTTTCTGGCAACTGTTTAATCAATGGATGTCCGCAATAGTGAACATTAATTCCATATTCTTTGTACATATCTTCTTCAAATGGGAATATGCACAAAACTTCGTCCACATACTTTTTAATTCCTTTTATTCTCCATTTGCGGCTAGCCCATACTTGTGGCGGTATGTAGTGGAAAACCTTTATACCATGACCTTTTAATCGTTTAGCGACTCTAAGGTTAAAGGTACCATAGTCAATAAGTAATACCAAATCTGGTTTGTATTCATTTAAAATATAATCAGAAACTTTTTTTTCTAATGATAAATGATCCATTGCCATTTTTAGGCTGAATCCAAACCCTGACATTTTAGAATGGTCGCAAAATAATTTTGCTCCGGCATTTTGTAAATTAATGCTTCCGATACCTTCTATTTCAATTTCAGGATTTCGTTGTTTAAGGATTTCTGCTACGCGTCCGGCATGAATATCACCTGAATATTCTCCGGTAATAATAAAAATCTTTTTCATAATTATACTGCCATAATAACGATGTTATGCTTGTTTGCGTATTTAATAACTTCTTCTCTGTCAACAATAATTGTTTCACCAGCTTCTACTGCAATTAAATCTGCCTTATACTTCTTCATCGTTTTAATAGTTCTTAAGCCGATTGCAGGAATATCAAATCTCTTGTCTTGAGAAGGTTTTGCAACTTTAATTACTCTTGAATGTCTTTTTGCGATTTTACATCCGCGCTTAATACATTTATCAGTTCCTTCAATTGCTTCAACAGCCATAATCATTTTATCTTTAATAACAACAGATTGACCGATATCCAACTTTCCTGTTTCTTTAGCTAACCAGTAACCATAATTGACATCATCAATTTGCTCTTGTGTAGGTTGAACACTTCCTAAAATTCCTGATGGAATCATCATGTTTTTGATAAAAAGAGTTTGATCTAAAATCGTAACACCAATTTTTTCAAGCTCTTCAATAATCATTAGCATAACTTTGTCATCATTTAGACGAATTGCTTTTTTTATAAATTCAACAGCTCTTGCATCGAATTTAGGACGCTTAAGCAAAATTGTCTTGCTAACCTTTCCTAAGAAGGTGATTTGTTTGATGCCTTCTGCTTTTAATGTATCTTCAATCTTTTGTACTTCTCCTGGACAAAAAGAATATACTTTTGAACAATATTTTTTTAATTGTTTGTAATTATCGTTAGAAAGTGAAATTGCAACGATATCAAATCCGTTTTCTTTTGCGTATTGTGCCATTTTTACCGGCAATAAACCATCACCTGCAATTAATCCTTGTTTCTGTTCTAAAGCTACTGACATTCTTAAATCTTACCTCCAATAATTTATAATTTTACTATAAACAAGCGCATAGTAGAAGTTTGCTTAATAAAAAGTAATAATTAAAAAAGTTCATGTTTATAGTAAAATAACTATATGAATTTAGATGCCGCAATAGATAGCTTGTTATCACCAATAGCAGATAAAGTATCGGGTTTAATTTTTTCTTATGTAACAATAGGTGGAGTTAAAGTCGAATTTTTAATTGCGCTTTTGATATCAGCGGCTTTATATTTTACGTTTAGAACCGGTTTTATCGGCTTGTGGGGATTCAAACATTCAATAAAATTGATAACGAATAATTATGTGCATAATAATCCAAATGGTTATCAAAGAAAAAAGAAAGGTGAGTTGTCATCTTTTCAAGCTCTTAGCGCAACAATTTCAGCTTCTGCCGGAATCGGTAATGTAGCTGGTTCTGCCGCTGCTGTGTCTATTGGTGGTCCTGGGGTAATTTTTTGGATGATTATTGCCGGATTGTTTTCTATGGCATTAAAGTTTTCAGAAGTGTTATTGGGTGTGAAGTTTAGACAAACAAATCCGGATGGAACAGTTTCCGGTGGTCCGATGTACTATATTCCGATAGCTTTTAAAGGAAATAAATTTACTGAAAAAATTGGTGGTTGTTTATCAAAAACATATGCAATTTGTTGTATCTTTGCAATGATTGGCGGTTGGAATTTGTTCCAAATTAATGCAATGACAGCACAATACACAGAGGTTACCGGTGGAAACTCCAGTATATTTGCAGATAATGGCTGGATATTAGGTCTGATTGTGGCTGTTATTACTTGGTTCACAATTATTGGTGGTATTAAGGCTATTGGAAAATTTACTTCTAAAGTAACACCAGTGATGTGTTCTTTGTATGTAATAAGTGCTTTTTTAGTTTGCTTAGTTAATATTAATCATCTGCCGGAAACTGTAGTATTGATTATTAAAGAAGCTTTTTCTCCAAGAGCAATGACAGGTGGTGCATTTGCCTGTTTACTTTGGGGATTTAGAAGGGCTATGTTTGCAAATGAATCCGGCTTAGGTACAGCTCCGATTGCATTTTCTGCTGTAAACACCAATAAGCCGGTCGCTCAAGCATTTATTTCTATGCTTCAACCATTTGTTGATACAGTTATCGTTGGAGTCGCAACAGCGTTTGTAATCGTTGTTTCAAAAGCTTATTTGACAGTTGATGGTATTGCTGGAATCGAACTTACATCAAAAGCTTTTGCAACTATTTGTCCTGCGTTTCCTATTATATTAACAATTATGGCAAGTTGTTTTGTCTTATCTACAATGCTTTGCGGTTCTTATTATGGATTAAAAGCGTGGGGATTTCTGTTTGGAGAATCCAAGTTTAAGACTCGAATTTTTCAAGCAATATATTGTCTATGTATAATTGCAGGTTCTGCAATGAATTTTCAAAGTATTATAAATTTATCAGATGCAGTGACTCTATTTTTAGCAGTACCAAATTTAATAGCAGTCTTTGCGTTGTCCGGTGTTGTGATTAAAGAATTAAAACGATATTGTGAACGATACGAAATCGGCGGTAAAATCATAAAGTATTTAAAATAATTTAACATAATCTTTACTTGCTCATTTCTTTTTAATATTGTACAATATCTGCATTATATAGCTATTTGAATAGAGTAGGTTGTGCAAATTTTCTGTAAGACGTGCACATTGTGGAGGAATATGATGCCAAAAATTTATTTCGTAGATGTAACAAACAGAGATGGAGTTCAAACTTCAAGGTTAGGTTTGGCAAAATTGCAAAAAACTATCATTAATCTTATGCTTGATGATATGGGAATAACTCAATCCGAGTTTGGTTTCCCGACAACAATGCACGAAATAAATTATTTGAATGCGAACTTGGAACTTGTAAAACGTGGTGTTATTAGAAAAACAAAGCTTTCGGGTTGGATGAGAGCTTTGGCTTCCGATGTAGAAAAATCTTTTAATAATTGTCCGCTTTTAGAAAACTGTAATCTTTCACAATCAACTTCTGAACAAATGATTTACGGTAAATATCTTGGTAAAAAAACACCGGATGATATCATAAAGATGACTTGCGAAGCAGTAGAATGTGCAGTTTCAAAAGGTGCTAAAATTATTGGTGTAAACGCAGAAGACGCTTCAAGAAGTGACTTAGATTTTCTTATTAAATTAGCAAAAGAAGTAAAAAAACGTGGCGCATATCGTTTTAGATACTGTGATACTTTAGGCTACGAAGATCCGCACACAACTTATACAAGAATTTATAGACTTGCAAAAGAAACGCAAATGCCTATAGAAATGCACTTCCATAATGATTTAGGAATGGCAGTTGCTTGTTCTGTTGAGGGTGCAAGAGCAGCCGTGGATGCCGGAGTAGACGCATATATCAACACTGCGATAAATGGCATGGGAGAACGTGCCGGCAATGCCGATTTAGTGTCTTGTCTGCTTGCTGTTTTAAAATCAGCAGGGTTTAGAAAATCAAACGGTCAATTCCAAGTTGATGAAAATATTGATTTAAGCAAAGCTTGGAAGCTTGCTAAATACACCGCTTACGCATTTGGTTTACCAATCCCAATCAATCAACCGGCAGTAGGCGATAATGCTTTTGCTCACGAATCAGGTATTCACGCAGATGGTGCGTTGAAAGATAGAAGAAATTATGAATTGTACGATTTTGAAGAACTAGGACGAGGTGAACCGGAAATCATTGAAACAGGAAGAATGATTACAACCGGAGAATATGGTGGTATTAAAGGGTTCAGAAATGTATATGATAAATTAGAACTTGAATTTAAAGACGAAAACGAAGCCAGAAACATTTTGGAATTGGCACGTTACGCTAACGTTCATACTCAAAAACCGTTGACAGAAAGTGAATTAAAGTTTATTTATCACTATCCGGATATTGCGGCTAGAATCATGACCGTATCACCATTCTACGAACCATCCGGTGAATTACAAAAACGTCTTGACAAAGGCTCTGTCGCAATGCCACACCACATCATCTAGTGCTACGCATGTAGACACTATTGTCGGCTGCTAGGTGGAAATTATAGGATTGTATAATAACTACCAGCTCCGCCTCATTGGTGATACTACAGGTATGGCGCATTCCCTCTCCTAGCAGGAGAGGGTTGGGGTGAGGTAGAGGTTGCACATGTAGGTATTGGGTCGGCTGCAAGGTGAAAACTACAAATTTATATTAAAACTACCAGCTCTGCCTCATTGGTAAAACTACAGGTATGGCGCTTGTCCCCTCTCCTAGCAGGAGAGGGTTAGGGTGAGGTAGAGGTTACACAAGTAGGTATTGGGTCGGCTGCAAGGTGAAAACTACAAATTTACATTAAAACTACCAGCTCTGCCTCATTGGTATACTACAGGTATGGCGCTTATCCCCTCTCCTAGCAGGAGAGGGTTAGGGTGAGGTAGAGGTTACACAAGTAGGTATTGGGTCGGCTGCAAGGTGAAAACTACAAATTTACATTAAAACTACCAGCTCTGCCTCATTGGTATACTACAGGTATGGCGCTTATCCCCTCTCCTAGCAGGAGAGGGTTAGGGTGAGGTAGAGGTTACACATGTAGGTATTGGGTCGGCTGCAAGGCAAAGCCTACAAATTTACATTAAAATTACCAGCTCCGCCTCATTGGTGATACTACAGGTTTGGCGCTTGTTCCCTCTCCTAGCAGGAGAGGGTTAGGGTGAGGTAGAGGCTAACTTCATTCTCGCCCACAACATCCATTAAGCGGGAGAGATGTCACGTTAGTGACAGAGTGGGAAGGGGGAGGCTAGACCGTAGCAGGTGAAACCTTCCGTATGTAGATGCAACTATCGGCTTTCATAAATAGAAAATTAAAAGTTGTTTTAAAAACAGTTAATAGTTTAAACTTGCAGTTTTCCGTCATTGCGAGAAAATTGAGATTTCCAGTTTATAGTCAGACGAAAATCTTTGAGAATTTTCGTGGCAATCTATAAATTAACTGGATTACTTCATCATTAACGTTCCTCGTAATGACGTAGCGAAAGACAACAAGCTCGTAAGTGTGTAATAACATTTTACTATAAAAATCTAATCTATATCAATCGGGCTCTTCTGTATCAAATCAATTGCTTCTCTTGCAGTGAATACCAAATCTTCCGGCACATTTGCAATTGTGCAGAATTGTCTTAAAACGTCAATAACGCGTTTAAAGCATCTAACAATATCGCCTTCGCCCATATCGACTTCATCAATAATACTATCCCACTCTGCGCCATTAGCCCACATTTCTATTAATGGTGAGTAAAATCCGTTTATATACATTGGATCTTCTACATCATAATGTTTTTGCTTTTTGTCTAAATCGCGTTTAATATCTTTGATTTTATTAAGTTTTTTTCTTACATTAGGTGATAATGGAAGTTGCGAATACAAATCCGCTCTCATATCTTCTGTTGTAATAGCACAAACAACACTTGCCAATTCAGCAGGAGTTAATCCTTCCAGTACTCCTGAGAAAATTATTTGAGCAAGGAACAATTCATTTTCTGAACGTATTTGAGAAATTGTAATACCTTTTTCTGTAGGATAATCATCCTTAAGATATCCATAGTCTGCAAGCACAGCTCTATGAGATAAGAATTTATTCCAAAAAATATCCTTTTGCTTTTCAATCTCTTTATCAAGCGCTTTTTCTTTTGCTAAATATCTTTCCAGCAAATCAATATTTTTCATATGTTTTTTGAACAACTTACAAGTATCACACTGATAAGAGTGCATTTTTTGAAGCATATTTTTTGTTTGTCTGCCAAATTCAACCGCTTCATCGCTAAGTGGTCTGTTTTTCTTCTTTTCTTGTTTTTGAATCGTTTTGAATACACGTCTGTTTTGAACATAAATGTCGCGGATTTTATTGTATTCAAGCAAATCTTCGTTTGTGCGTTTGCAATAACATTCAAAAGAATTACATTCATCTATTTTTTGGTCAAATTCTTTCTTTAAATTTATCAAAGGTTCAATTCTGTAGTTAGAAGAAAAATATCCAAAACTCTTTAGTACAAGTTCTTTTGCTTCTTCAAGCGTAAATCTTTGCAACAGATTTAGTACCATTGAATAACTTGGTGAAAATTTACTTTCCAGTGGATTAGCGTCACTCAACACTAATTCTGCAACTTCTTCCGGAGTTTGGAATGGACTGCCTACAATCACAACATAACCTATTTCATCCATGCCTCTACGTCCGGCTCTGCCTGACATCTGCAAAAATTCACTAGGAGTAAGAGTTCTATGTCCGCTATCGGTTCTTTTGCTAATTGAACTGATTACCGTTGAACGTGCCGGCATGTTGATTCCGGCAGCAAGTGTTTCTGTCGCAAATACGACTTTAATTAATCCTTTTTGGAAAAGCTTTTCTACAAGTACTTTCCATCCTGGGAGTAAACCGGCATGATGTGAGGCCACACCTTGAAGTAAGTATTCAATATGCTTATTTTTATATAAATAAGGATTTTCTGCAATATATTCATCAATTATTTTTCTGATTTGCTCTTGCTCTTGCGGTGTTATCAAACATAATGACGCGCATTTTTCCATCTGTTCATCACATTTTTTACGTGAAAAAGTGAAATAGATTGCAGGCAACATATTTTGTTCGTGCAAATTTCTTACAACATCTTTTACTGTGTTTTTCTTCTGAACAGCTTTTCCGCGCTTAAATTCTTTCTTTTCCGGTTTGATTTTCTTGTTCAAAGTTCCGTTTGGAGTAAGAAGTGGAAGTAATGTATGGGGTTGAGATGAATCAAAATAATAAAATCTCAACGGAACTGGACGAAAATCGGTATTAATTAATTCAGTCTTAGAATGAACTGTATTTATCCAGTCAGTAAGTTTGTCTGCGTTTGCAACAGTTGCAGATAGTGCTACGAGTTGAACGTTTGTTGGACAATAAATAATACTTTCTTCCCAAACAGTACCGCGCTGTTCGTCGTTCATATAGTGAACTTCGTCTAAAATAACGTACTTAACATCCTTTAAGTTATCTGTAACAGAACCAAAATTTGTGCCGTAAAGCATATTTCTGAAAACTTCTGTAGTCATTACAACAATTTGTGCGCCACGATTTATTGAAGTATCACCAGTTAAAAGCCCGACTTTATCTGAACCGTATTTTTCTGAAAAATCATTATATTTCTGGTTTGATAATGCTTTAAGAGGTGTTGTGTAAAAAACTCTTTTGCCTTGCTCTAAAGCGCAATGTATTGCGTGTTGTGCTATTACAGTTTTACCAGCTCCTGTAGGAGCGCAGACTACAACGCTTTCACCTTTTGTAATACACTCACATGCCTCTTTCTGAAAATCATCCAACTCAAACGGGAATTCGTACATTATTAAACCTCAATAAACTATTCTAATTATATTGTAACATATAATGTTGCCTATTGTTAGAATTTAATTTCTATACGCTGTTAAAATTCCCCCAGGGACTTCTACAATTGCGTATTGAAATTCTTCATCAGCGTCAACTGCCGCAATAAAATCTTGAACTTTTTCTGAATGAGAGATTATATTATCGGCAACAATCATAGCTTTTTGAGTTAAATGTGGTTTTACAAGCTCAAAATACTTAACATATTCTTTTTTGCAAGCGTCTATGAATACGAAATCAAATTTTTCGCTTTCATCTAACGATTCCAATATTTCACACGCAGAACCTTGTAGTGGTCTAACAATATCCATAACTCCGCAAGTCTTGAAATTTTCTATCGCAATACTTTGGCGCTTGTCATAGAATTCAATTGTTGTAAGTCTTCCACCAGTTTCTTTAAGTGCTTTAGAAAGCCATAAACCTGAATATCCGTTAGAGGTTCCTATTTCCAATGCGCTTTTTGCGTTCATCATTTTTATAAATGTATTTAATAATATACCTGTTTTTCTAGGTACATTCCAAAATTCTTTTTGTGTTTTTTCTAATTCTGCTAATATTCCGGCAGTTACGTCATCCATTAAAATATCCAAAATAATCTCCTTTGTATACTTCTATTATAGTTTAAACGATTTTTAATTTGTGCCACTTTGTAAAGTTTTGTAAAGATTGGGCTAAATTGTGAAATTTCAGAAAATAAAAATACTTTATATGTATATAAGATGAATATAAGAAGATATTAAGAAAGGAGGCTCCTATGTCATCAGTTCATGGTTCATCAAGAGCATCTGGTTATACAGCAACAGAATCAACGTGGTCACCTTCAGGTGGAAAAACAGCAAAAGCATCAAATCATCATTCAACATCACTTTATGCAAAAGATGATTTGAAGATTGATAAAGAAAAACTTCATGCAGCAGGCAATGTATGGGGCTATGCTGCACAACAAGCTGGTGCTTATCAGTCATAGTTCTTGGCAAAAAAAGAGATTATCCCAAAAGGTTGATTGTGTAATGATGATATCAATATTGACAATTGACCTTTTGTGTAATTATTTAATGTTTGCGTATATTTAATCATTAACTTTTTGTTTGAAAGCGTGTTCTTTTCTATCTTTTTCAATATTAGGAGTATCGATTTCAAAAACATAAGCGTCACATGGTGCAAGGTTTACTCTAAGCTCATCTTCATCAACTTGGAATTCGCTTGTATCACCATATTCAGGAACCATATTTTTAAGTTTTTGTGTTTCTTTTAATCCTGGAATTTCAACGATACCTGTAACATTTCTATTTGGGTTTTTGTTTGCAACAACAAGTATTGTTCTGCCATTTTTGTTGTTATGCCTTGCATATGCAATAATTTGATCGTTTTTGTCTTCACGTTTGTCTAATTCGATAAAGCTACTATTTTTGTCAGCAAGAACATCAAGGTTTTCACTTCTCATTTTCAAAGTACCACGCATAACTCTTTCGATATCAGGACAATCACCACCCGGTTTTCTTGATAAATTGAACAATGCTAAACGATATCTGTGTTCGTTCATCAATGTATTGCCGTTGAAAGATTCAATGTTTTCTGTATTACGGTATTTGTAATCGTAATAATCACCGGTTTGGAATCCATCAATGAAGTATGGATTGCACATTGGGATTGTTGATTGCAAAACTGTTGTTAATTTGCAGAAATTTTCTCCGCCGTGTATCATTGATGAGCTGTCATCGTGTGTTAGGAATGAACCGATAACACTTTTGCCGGCTGGTAATTTGTGTGACAAATCAAGATTGAATTTTACGTAATCGTCAAATTCTGAAGCATTTCTCCAATCGTGGAAAATATGATATTGTCCGTAATATTCGTCAAAACCTGCTTTTAGCAAATCTTCAGGTCTATCATATGGCATGTTAACCATTGGAGAAGCACATTCATAAGTGTAGCTTTCTGCTAACCAAGCAAATTGTGGATCTTTTTGGTGAGAATATCTGATTAACTCATCCCAAAATTCAGGAGGTTTCGCTCTGGCAACATCCGCTCTTATACCATCTAAACCTAAGTCAATGCAAGCATCTACATATTGTTTATGCATTTCTAATAACTTAGGATTCAAAGTTCTTTGAGCTTCATCAGCCCAAGGTTCAAACATTCTGATATCAGCCCAGCCTTGTGGAGTTTTATCTTCACCGTTTCTGCCGTATGCCATAAGCTCAGGTTCTGCTTCAAACATATCTACGGAAGCACAACTTGGTAAATCTAGCATAACTTTTATGTTACGTTTGTGGCATTCATCAATTAATGCTTTGAATTGTTCATCAGGAGTTCTTGGGTCGTTTTGGTCAATAATCATAGGGTCAATTGCCAAATGACCATCTTCAGTTACATATTTAGCAGGAGAATACAAAGAACCCGCTGTACCCATTGCATTTTTCTTTCCGGTAGGATGGATTGGTAAAATGTGTATTGTGTTAATGCCATCGTTCTTAAGTTCGTCAAGTCTTGATATAGCGCTCAATAGAGTGCCGTTCTTTTCTCCTGTTGATAATGTAACTTTGTCATCTCCGTTTAAATCTTCTGCAGTGAAAGTTCTCGGTACAATAGCCATCATAACAGATTCGTTGTTTTGAATCATACTTCTGAGGTTGTTGTGATAAGGTTTTACTTTAGCTGTATTCAAATCAACTTTTTTTACAGAAGCAGCATTCATCAAGGCAAGATTTTGTAAATATTTAGCGGAAATTTCACTATCAATATTCTTTGTTTCTTGTCCTTTAGCAGTTTCAACTTGTTGTTGTGGGGCTACTGCTCTGAAATTAATAGGCATAATCTTAGATATTTGCATCATCACTCACCTGCTTCTCTATATTATGAGGGTTTCTTATTTTCCCGAATCCAAATTGTGCAAGTATTGTTGCACCAACTACAGTTCCGCCGATAGCGGAAGCTATTCTTAACCATTTTTGGTTACCATATCTTCTTTCTGCTGCATTCTTAACCAAGTCTACAGAATTTTGTGCAACAAGGTTAAATTTAGACATTCTTGTTATTTCTGATTTAGTATATTGTTTTGGCGCATTGCCATCAATAATGTGGTATGGCTTTGTAAAATCAATGTTGTTATTGCCGATTACATCTTGGAAACGTTTCAAGTATTTAGCAAATCTGCCTGAAACATCACCTGTTGATAAATCGCTAGATAGTTTCATCGCTTCTTTAGTGCTTTCCTGAATATTGTTTGAATCCCAAACTGTGCGCATAATGTCTTTGTAATATTCAGGATTGTTAACAGTATTTAATTTCATTGTATGATCAGAAGATGTAGCACTCAATATAGCTTCTTTACCTTTTGCTAATACAGATTTTGCATATTCTCCATCAGCTTCCGGACGTTTGTAAGTATCGAGCATATGCAACACTCTGTTGAAAGAATTTTTAGCACCTTGATAACGTTCAATAATTCTGGAAATTTCAAGATTTTTAGAAGAACCAACGCCTTTAGCGTTATCTTTTGCATATTGAACTTGTTCTGCGTCACTTAGGCCCCAATAATTTACACCGGCATATTTGCTCTTTTTCACACCATCCAACATATCAAACAACTCTTGTCTATTAGCAACAGAGTTAGACAATGTTGAAACATCTTCTTTTACAAGTTTATCGATAGTGTTTTTGAATTCGCCAATATTGTTCAAACGTTTAGCTGTGTTGTTATAATTATTTTCAATACCTGTAATCAAGTCTTTTAAGTGAGAATCAGCTTCACTTTTTCCATTAAGCTTAATTTCCATATCACTCATAACTTTAGTAAGTTTTTCCACTGCTTTTTGGTATTTAGTTTCGTCTTTTACTAATTCTTGTAACTTTTTATCAAGAATTTCTTGAGCATATTTATCAGATTGACGCATTTGTTTTAAATCTTTGAATTTGATACCCAAAACGTCAAGTAATGTGCTTTCAAATTTGCCGTAAGATTTTGCTAAAATAGTTTCCGGTGCATATTCAACTTTGAAAGATTTGCATTTATCAAGAACTTTTTGATTGTCTTTGAATTCACCGATAACCTTGGCAAAATCAACAACGCTCTTGATTTTTGCTTCATCAACCGCTTGAGCCGGATGTCTTTGTAATTTGCTTGAAATCTTTTCTAAAACTTCATTCTGATATGCTTTTAAAGCTTCTTGTGATACACCTTTTTCAGCAGCCATTTTGCTTTCAAACAATTGTCTGAATTCGCCTTTGATGTTCATTAATTGTTCTGCTGTAACTTCTTTGCCGTATTTGTTAAGAATAGAAGCGGCTTCTTCGTTTGTCGGAACGAATACTTTTTCTAAAACAGCTTTGTTTCTGGAAGGAATATTCTTTTTGATAGAATTTATTACCTTGTCAGAAGCATTTTCTTGTAAAGAATAAGAATTCCCTGTTCTGAAAAGTTTTGCTAAATCATCTTTAATACCTTCAGATGCGTTTGCGTCCATTTCTGTAGTGAATATTTTTACTAAATTATTGAATTCAGCTTCAGGTAATTCTTTGCCTTTATAATTTTCAACAATTTTTTGAACTTCTTTGCTCAATTTGTTTGCAGAAATTGAAGCCACATCTTCTGACATATTTTCAGTTTTTGTTAAAGCGTTTTTGATTTGAGAATTGTATTTTACATTTCTAGCGCTTTCTAAAGCCGGAGAAATTACTTTTTCTAATCCACAACACATCAGAGCAGCGATTACAGGTGTTGCAACACCGGCAGTCATCATCCATAATGTGTTATTTTGGATAGCGATTTTTCTCATTTGTTCTTTGATTAAGTCGTTACGGTTTTTAATTCCTCTTGGAATACCCATTCTGTCACCAATAACGTCTAAATCTTCTCCAGGGTAATCTCCTTGGTACATATCAAATGGTACGTAGTTAGGGTCTTGTAAAACTGTCTTCTTACGTCCTTGGTCGTCAATATATTCTTTACCGATATCAAAACCTTGTACAATTCTTGATGGTGCGTTAATTGCAACTTTTGGATACAATGACATAGATGCTAGGAATGCGCCCAAGCCGGTGTATTCCATTATTCTAAGCATAGGATTTTTGGTTCTTGCTGCTAACATCGTTGCAATTCCGATACCGCCCAGTTTTAAGCCAACATCATTGAGTCTGCCTAATTGGTGGTCATTTGCGTTACCTTGGAAACCATCTTTGACAGCCTTCATATCATAAGCGATATCCTTGATGAAATATTTTGGAACTGTTACTAAAGAATCATGAACCAAGTGACCTTGCGCCGGAAGCGGTTTAACGTCATTGTCAGTTCTAATAGTACCTGTCGCTTCACGATAAGGTTTGTGAGATTTAGTATTATCAATGTTATTTGGAATAATAGGATTTATAGCCATACTAAATCACCGTACTTTCTTTAGATTTGTCCATAATATCTTTATTTGCCAATTTGCCCATATGTTTAGCCTTATGTATAACGTTTGCAGTACTACCGATAGTTAAAGCTGCCGTGAATAATAACCAAGCTTTGCCGGCATGTTTCATAAATCCGCTCTTACCTGCTTCTCCTGTCCAAAGTGTTTTACAAGCTTGAGCAAAAGATTTGCCGAATGTTTTTGAAATGTTAACAAAGTTTTCACCGGCATTTTTCATGCGACTGCCAAATTTAGTTGCTAAACCTTCATTAGGTTTTGCAACATGACGTTTTCTGTTCGCAATTGCATCAAAGAAATTGCTCCAGCTGTTTTGTACTGCTAAACCAACTCCGACACCTGCCCAAGCATAAGATGAAAGGCTCTTAGCTGTTTTTGTAGTAGAAACAACGCTTTGAATAATTGGAGTTGTTTCTGTTACAGAATCGTTTAAATCTTCGCCTAAGCCAATTTTTTTGGCGATTTTGTTATAATAATCAATTCCATAATCTTTTTGGATTAGGTCTTTTCTGAAAAATTCTCTACTGTCGTAAACTTTTCTTTGTTGAATTTGAGGGATTATATTAGCTGCTTCGCCGGCTTCTTTAGGAAGCGGATAGTAAACATGCTCAATCGGAAGTTCTATATCAATTCCGGTTCCCCAGTAAACAGGTCTTGTTACCAAATCGTTTGAAAGTGTTTTCATAAGACCGTATAAAACAACTCCCAAAGCCATTTTGTTACCATTCAAACTAGCGATTTTTTGAGATTTTGGGTTCAAGTCTTTAAGCATGTTAAATAATCCCATGAACATGCCGCTACCAACCAAATAAGGAACGATTCCCATTGATAGGAATTCATAAAAATCTGAGTTTACATCTCCTCTTAATCCTTTAACCGGATATTGTAAAATAGCGTTGCTTGTCTTTTGGAATTTTTGCTCAACCCTTGTCTTAAGAGTGTTTGGAAGAATGCGTGATTCAGCTTCACCGCTTTCTTTCTTCTCCGGTTTCGCCCCAAATCTAAGATTATTTTCTGCTAGTTTAATCGGTCTAATCATACGAACCCCATCTGGTAACTATATATTTAAAGTTCCTAAAAAATTATTTTTTGCTATTTTTAAGGCACGAACTTTACATTTATTTACAATGAATACACACTGCTCAATACACTCTTATAATTTAACAAAAAGATGTTTGATTTACAAGGGTAGTTAGTTCTTTTTAGCGTTATTGGAAGTCTTAGACATTGTGAGATTTATTGGGACGTTGGTGAGGTAATATTTCTGTACTTTTCTACCTCACCCTAGCCCTCTCCTGCTAGGAGAGGGGACATGCACTTTGTTAACATATTCTGATATAAAGAATTAAAATATTTTTATTTTTTGTAAACAAGAAAACAAGTGGTGGTCATTCCCTCTCCTAGCAGGAGAGGGCTAGGGTGAGGTAGAGGTATAGTATAAAGAACGTACATTTATCAACTCTTTGTAACAATTTCTTAATAAACTGTCAATTTTGAAATCTAAAAATTTTTTATATAAACATCTGATAAACACAAGAGGACTATTACTGCAATACAGTCGTGTATTGTAAATTTTTGTAACAATACTTTTAAAAATCCTAAAGTTTTTGAAAAAAATGCCGTTATACATACCAAAGTAGGATTGTATTGTTATAAGAATTAAAGAAAGGAGTTACAACTACTATGGGAACAGACTTTAGCAAAATTAATGCTGATAAAGCTCAACAAATTATTAATGCTTTGAAGGATGGTAAAATTAATTCTAACGAAGCAAAGGATTTGAAATTGACACCGGAAGAAGCAGCAGCTTTGAATGAGGCATTTTCATCAGGTGAAGCTAGAATTGGTGACTTTGTTCTTGTAAACAAAGGTAAAAGCAAAGACGGCAAAAAACAGTATTCACAAACAAAGAAAGCAGAACCACAAATTCCGGAAGAAGAACCGGGATTCCTTGAAAAAGCATTTAACAAAGTAAAAAAAGATGTTTCTAAGTACGCTAAAACATTTACAAATGCTTGGAATAATAGTAGTGGTTTTGTAGAAACAACCGGAGCAATGATTGGTGCTACTACAAAAACAGTAACAGATGTTGCAAAGGATTATGCTCACAATGTTGAGAAAGGTGTTGCAGAAGCAACCGGTTCTGAAACATTAGGAAAATTTGCAAAATATACAGCAGGTATCGGTATTGTTGCAGACGCTGCAGAAGCAGTTGATGAAGTTGGTGATTGGTCTGCAGGCAAAATTAGAGATGTTGCTAAAAACTATACTGGTACAGAAAGACAATTGCTTGAATCTTTTGCAGACTTTGTAGATAACATGAACGCTGCTGATATTGCATTGATGTTTGTTGGTGGAGCTGGTGCAGTAAAAGGTTTTAAAGAACTTCCAAAAGTATTGCAATTGTTGAAAGGAGTTTCTTTAGGTAAATTAGGTAAATTAGGTAAAGTTGCAGTTCCGGCAATGGGTGTTGCAGTTGCTGTGACAAGTTGCTCTCCGGAAGAAATTAATGTAAAACAAGAAGTTGGTATTAAGGTTCAACTTTCTCAACAAGATCAATCAGCATTGATTGCTGCTTTCGAAAAAGGTATTGATGAATTGAAAAAAGAAATTCAAAAATTGGGTATTGATGTGAAGACATATGGTGATCAGATTATTGACTTGTTGACTTCAAATAATTCATATTTGAAAAATATTGCAAATGATATGAAGCAAAATAATCAAGATAATGCTAAGATTATTGAAATCTTGACAAATATTAATTCAACAGTAGATACATTAACATCTTTGGTTGAAGCTACTAACGAAAATATTACAGTCAATGGTCAAAGCATTAAAGCTCAATTGAACGCAATTTTGAACGCTATCAAGAATGGTGGAGCAGGCAGTGAATCTCAACTTACAGCTTACTTGGATGATTTGAAAAACTTGTTGCAAACCGTTATTAAACAACAAGGTGATCAAATCGAAATCGATAAGGATAGCAATACAACATTGAAGAATATCTTGGCTAAGTTAGACAAGATGGACGGTACAACTCAAGAAAAATTGGCTGCAATCTTGGCAGTATTGGGTGATATTAAATCAATCGGTAATGAAATCAACGGTAAGCTTGATAAGATTATCAACAAATTTGAAAATGCATTCCCTGATAACAAAGATATCAAGGCTGCTTTGGAAAAAATTGAAAAATATCTTGAACAAAATAATGCTAAGACCGATGTTACTAATAAATTGTTAGAAAAATTGTTGAACAAATCTCAAACCGGCGGTTTGTCTCAAGAAGATTTACAAAAAATCTTGGATGCTATCGCTAAGAACGGTGACAAGATTGACACAACTAACAAGTTGTTAGAAAAATACGGTACAGAAACTACTGTTAAGATGACAGAAATCTTAGATGCTATCAAGAATATTAAAGGTGGTAACGGAACCGGTGCTGACCTTGAAGCATTACTTGATAAAGTACTTGCTAAGATGGATGCAAACACAGCCAAAATTATTGATGCAATCGGCAATATCAAAGTAACTGGCGGAAAAGTTGATCTTGGTTCAGTTGAAGCTATGTTGAAGGAATTGATTGAATTGACTAAGAAAAATGGAAACACTTTGGATAACATTGACGCTAAGATGGATGTTGTCAATGTAACAACTAAAGCTATCCTTGATAAGTTGGGCCATGTTGATCAAAACGTTCAAAATATCCTTGACTTTATTAAGAAAAATGCCGGCAGCTATGATGATTCTAAATTGTTAGAAAAATTAGATAAGATTATGGACAAATTGGATGACATCCTAGCAGCAATTAAGGACCACAAGGTTACAGTTGATGTAACAGGTAAAGTAACTTGTGAATGTAATTGCGGTCAAAACCACGAAGGTATCCTCGGTGACTTGAATGATATCTTAGGCTAGTAGATTTCTTATTTAGTGTAACAACGGGTGGCTTTCAGCCACCCGTTGTTTTTTTTTATAATGCATATCAATCAATCTTAGTGCTTTTGGGATGGAGTTTTTTGCTAGTTAGTAAGTGTGATTCTATCTCATTCTCTTTTCAGACTTAGGATCAAGAATATCTCTCACCGCATCGCCTAGAACGTTGAAAGCCAATACAGCAATAAAAATAAGCACCCCAGGAGATAATAACCAAGGACGGTATAATATATTAGTAAATTCTTGAGCTTCTTTCAGCATATTCCCCCAGCTTGCATCAGGCTGCTGAATACCTAATCCAAGAAAACTTAAACCTGATTCTGCCAAAATATAAGACGGTATGCTTAATGTCATTGCAATGATTACGTAACTGGTTGTTTGCGGAAGTATGTGCTTAAGAATAATTCTCCAATTTGAAGCTCCAAGAGTTTTTTCTGCTAGAACAAAATCTTCGTTTTTGATAGATAAAACCATCCCTCTTACGACTCTGGCGAATCCAGCCCAGCCTATCAGAGCCAAAATTATAACGATTAAAGCAAATCTCTGAATACTAGTCATGCCGGAAGGTAAAATGGCTGCAAGTATTATTAAAAGGTAAAAACTTGGTATTGCCATAATAGCTTCTGCAAATCGCATCATTAGCGTATCAACGAGTCCGCCAAAGTATCCTGAAATTCCGCCATAAATTAAACCTATCGGAAATACTACTAGCAGTGATAAGAATCCTACGGTCATAGAAATTCTGCCACCGAATAGAAGTCTGGAAAATACATCTCTGCCGTTAATGTCTGTTCCCAGCAAGTATAATTGCCCACCTTTTTCTGTTCCGAACAAGTGTCTGTGAGTGGGAATTAGCCCTAAAAACTTGTATTCTTCTGCTTTGGGTAAAAATTTTATATAATACTTATGGCTTCTATCTTGTTTGAACACTGTTTGCATTAATGCAGGTTCGTATTCTCTAATGTAATTGTATGTATAAGGTCTTGAGAGTTTTCCTTCTGTAGTAATAGTGTAAATTTTTGAAGGTGGAGCGTAAGACATATCTCTGTTTGAGTATGTGCTTGAATACGGAGCAATAAAATCAGCAAAAAGAATTACAAGATACAATACTGCAAGTACAATAAATGCTGCTTTTGCAAATCTATCCTGAAATATTTTTTTTAAAAATTCTTTCATTTTCCCACTGCTCCATCTTTTACACTTTTTAATCTCGGATCTGTAATCATAAGTAAAATATCAGCGAATAAATTACCTAAAATTAACATTATTGTACCCATCATAAGCGATGCCATAACAAGATTTATATCAGATTTCATAACAGCTTCCAGTATTAATCTGCCAAGTCCCGGATATTGGAAAACATATTCCGTTAGAGCGGCTCCGCTCAAAAGTCCTGCAAATTCAAACCCCAGTAGAGTTATCATAGGGTTTATTGCGTTTCTTAGAGCATGCTTAAACAAAACTTGCCATTCGCTTAAACCTTTTGCTCTTGCGAATTTAATATAATCACTATCGAGCACTTCTAACATATTGGCACGCATTTGTCGCTGCAAACCGGAAAGAGAAATTGTGAACAAAACGATTGATGGCAATACTAAATGTTTTGATATATCAAGGAATTTCCCTCCAAAGCTCATTTCGTTGAAGTTGTAGCTGGTTAATCCTCCAACCGGAAACCAACCTGTTTTTACTGCGAAAATCAACATAAGTATCGCAAAGAAGAATGATGGGATTGCCATTCCGACGCTGGATAAAATAGTAAGTCCCCTATCAAGTGCGCTTTCTTTTTTTACCGCAGCTAATATCCCGAGTGGAATTCCGGCTGCCCAAGTCATAAAAATTACAACAAGAGTGAGTAAAAGTGTATTTGGAATACGTTCTTTTAGCTTTACCGAAACCTTTTCTCCTGAGGAAGTATAGCCTAAATCACCTTTAACAAATGATTTTGCCCAAGAAAAATACTGAATATAAATCGGCTTATCAAGGTTAAGTCTTTTTATCTCTTTATTTAGTGTTTCTTGCGAGATAGATGGGTTTAATCTGAGTTCAGCAAGAGGATCTACCGGTGACAATCTGATTATGAAAAAGCTGATTAATGAAACTATAATCAGAAGCGGTATAACTTGTAATATTCTTTTAGATATGTATTTGAAAAATTCCACGTTCGTAAATCCTCATCAGCTTTAATCTACATATATTTCATCAAGATTATAAATTAATCCGCTCAAACCGGTTGGGAAAATATTCTTGAATTTTTTGCGAATAGCAGTAATTCTTATTGGCGAATACAAATATATAATCGGCTTTTGATTATATACAATTGCTTGATATCTGTCATACAAAGGTTTTCTTTCTGCAAACGTGAGTTTTAAAGCGCCATCTCTGAATATTTCATCAAGCTCTTTTTCCCAATCAAACCTGTCATCTATTGCATAGTCTTGAGGTCTTTGATTAAACATATGCAAGCTGCCTTTAGATGTCCACACATTTTTACCATCATGTGGTTCTAAGGGCGAACCTGTTAAACCCATTATTGCCATGTCCCAATCATGAGTGTTGGTAAGTTTATTAACAAGAGAATTGAATTCCAATGGCTTGAAATTTACTTTCATCCCCAAGTCTTCTAAATCTTGCTTAATCATAACACCCAATGCTTCGCGCTCAAGATTGCCGGCATTTGTGTACAAGTCGAATTCAACTCTATTGCCTTTAGAATCATAAAGAATGCCGTTTTTATTAACAAATCCTGCCTTTTCTAAGCTTTTTTGAGCAACATTGATATCACAAGGGTGTCCCTTAATATATTTATTTAAGTAAATAGAGTTTAAACTTTCTGCCGTAAATAAAGGTTCGGCAACGCCGGAAGCGATATTCTGAACCATATTTTTTCTATCAATAGCCCAATCTATAGCCGCTCTGAAATCTCGATTTGCAAACCAACTGTGTTTTATTGGATTGACGTAAGGCTTGCCATTCTTGTCTTTTCTGCCATTCAAATTGATAGTGATAAACAATGTCCCTGTATCAGCACCCAAATTGTAAATAACATAATCAGAGCTAGGCTCTTTTATTTTATAACGCGCAACATTAGAACCTCTTAGTCCTAATACATCAATTTCTTTGGCTTCGAATTTTAATATCTCATTATTTGTATCACCAACGATTAAATAAACTAATTTGTCTAAGTACGGCAGTTTCTGATTTTTAAGATTTATTTTGTAATAATTAGGATTTCTCACAAAAACTACACGCTGTGCAGCTACATATTCTTTTAAAATAAAAGCACCACTAGTAACTTGAGGTTTTGTATTTGAGCTTAAAAACGCATTAAATACAGATTCGCCTTGGTCAGAATACGGTTTGAAATAATGTTTTGGTACTATCGGATAAGATAATTGTCTTAAAAATGGTGCAAATGGTCTGGGAGTTGTAAATTTTACTGTATAATTATCTAACTTTTCCAACTTTGGTAATTTACCATCAACAACCATTGCATCCATTGTTGAAGGATTACCCAATCCCTTAAAAACAATTTCGTTATAAGTATACATAACGTCATCTGCCGTAATCGGCTTACCATCAGACCAAGTTATACCACGTCTTAAATGAATAATATAATCATTGCCATTAACGTCAAAAGTTTTTGCAAGTAATGGCTCAACTTCTCCGCTTCTCGGATTTGTTGTAACAAGTCCGTCATACATTAAGCCTGCCATAGTAGAGGATGTCGCATCTTTTGTATTACAAGGGTTAAATGTCTTAGGACCTTCGCCAATAGTAGAAAGTATAAGCTCTCCTCCAAACTTACCAATCGGTGCCTGTGATTGCAAATAATCAATTCCATCAATTGTTACATTCTTTTCGTTAGGTGGATAATTTATCGTTTGCAAGCTATGTTGTTCTATTCGTTCCGGCATGCTAAAAGGCACATCTTTTCTGATGCAAAGTTTTAACAATATCCCCAAAAATATTAGCAACAAAATTGCTATAGAAATTCTCTTCATATTTAAAAGAATATCATATAGAAAAATTTTTTTCTTAGTCCATTGGGTTAAAACAATATTACGAAATGTAACAATTTTATCAAAAAGCTCCCAAAAGGCTAAAGTTTTTTTTGAAAAATGCCGTAAACCATGTAAAAAGGGACTCAA
>OBLI01001100.1_pt1 | contig 27484 bp, 16 predicted proteins | sample 1519701 | NCBI WGS metagenome assembly OBLI01 (sample SAMEA3663005, study PRJEB22513) | pig gut metagenome | biome: pig gut; feature: pig-associated habitat; material: faeces | place: France | collected 2012 | reverse complement strand
CCCTTTTTTACCGTTCACCCTTTCACATCATAAGCGTTAATCCTTGATTTTCAGTGCGAAACAGTGTGAAGGCTTGCGTTTCCAAGCCTTCACACCGCCCCTTGGCTTCACGCGCCACTGTGAAGGCTTGTAACTGCAAGCCTTCACACCGTTTCTCCCTGATATTCAGCAGGAAACGCACATTTTGTGAAAGGGTGAACGGTAAAAAGAGGGAAATTTACGTATATAGCATAGTCCCCACAAAGCCTTCACCAAGCATTCACCGTGCTTTCTTCAAGCATTCACCATGCTTTCTTCAAGCCTTCACAGGCTACGGCATGGGCCGCAGGCACCACTTGGCACTCAGGATTTTTCACTCGGCTTACAGGAGAAACAAGTCCGGGCTTAGAAAAAACAAGTCCAGGACTTGTGCGCACAACTCTTGGACTTGTTGCAGGAGGTTCAGACGGGGCGAGGCGGAAATGGTAAAGCTGCGTTGAAAACGGGGAAAACCTGCGATGAATGCGGAGATATTGGGATTTTTGGAATATTGGTGTCCGGTGAAAGTTCAAGAATGCCGATAAACATTGAAACCTCAGCAAGTTAAGCCCCCAAGGCCGTCAGGCTGTTGACCCTCCGGGGCGCAGCCTGACGGCCTTGAACTTTTACCGGACACCAATAATTCCGAATAATCCAATAGCCACATCTGTTAGTTAAGGCTAATTCCTACTTATAAGGCGTATTTTTCCCGCTTCTGTTCTTCCGGTCTATGCAAGATGTGTACTTATGGCATGGATTTGTGTGGCTAATCCCAATAATACACTACTCTGCTTTGCGAAGATAGGCTGCGGCTCGGAAGAAGAAAAGCAAATCTTTCCGCTTTGTTTTTCGTTCTTCTCTCGCCTTGCACTACTCTGCTTCGCGAAGATAGGCTGCGGCTCGGAAGAAGAAAAACAAATCTTTCCGCTTTGTTTTTCGTTCTTCTCTCGCCTTGCACTATCTTTGCCGCTGTTAAGAAATAATTCAGCAAAAAAACGTACATGACACAAACAGATACCAAAGTGGAGTTTGAACAGGCGCTGGCGGCCTGCCGTGAGCTGTTTGCCCGCAAACTGCACGATTACGGTGTAGCGTGGCGCGTGATGCGACCCTCCACGATGACGGATCAGTTATATATAAAGGTGGCGCGCATCCGTTCGCTACAAACCAAAGGATGTGCCATGGTGGACGAAGGCGTGGTGCCTGAGTTTACGGCTATCGTGAACTACAGCATTGTGGCCCTGATACAGCTCGAACGTGGAGCAGCCCTGACTGAGGACATGGATGCTGACGAGGCATTGGCGCTCTACGATGAGCAGGCTGAGCGTGCCCTGGAACTGATGCTCCGCAAAAACCACGATTACGACGAGGCTTGGCGGTTGATGCGCGTGAGCTCGTTGGCAGACCTCATCCTGATGAAGGTGTTCCGAACGAAACGCATTGAGGAACTGGAGGGGCAGACGTGGGTCAGCGAGGGCGTGGCAGCCAACTATATGGATATGCTCAATTATGCGGTTTTCGCGCTAATCAAACTGACGATTGAAAGAGAGGACGAGAATACTCTTTAGTGCGCCAAGCGCTTGGTTGTGGGCGTTCTGCCGCTTGTTGCTGGGTGGGACGTTCTTGCTGTCGGGCTTCGTGAAAGTGGCCGACCCTATGGGTATGGTTCATAAGCTCTATGCTTATGCGGCCTATGCGCAACTTCACTTGGCAGACGGCGGACTGGGGCTACAATTTGCTTCGGTCGCCCTCGGCACGTTGGAGTTTATGCTGGGCGTGTACATCCTGCTGGGGTTGCACCGGCGGTTGGCTTCTCGGTTAACTGTGGGGTTTATGCTGGTTTTTACAGCCCTCACGGTGTGGATATATGTGGCCAATCCCGTGCCCGATTGTGGCTGTTTTGGCGATGCCGTGCAGCTCACGGCGGGGCAGACGCTGGCCAAGAATGTGCTGCTACTAGTGGCGGCAGTTTATTGGATGGCAGGGGATTTCCGCCGCTTTTCGGGCAGCGGGGTAGTGGGTCCGCTCTTTCGCCGCAGGCTGATTTCGGCTCGTAACTCATGGGTGGTTTCGATTTACGCCTGGTGTTATGCCATTGGCTTGGCACTTTATACGCTACACTATCTTCCTTTGCTTGACTTCACGCCTTACAAACAAGGAGCTGATATCCGGGCTGCTTTGGAGGGTCGGGCTGAGGATGCAGAGGGGGGCAGACTGGCCAATTTCTATCTGTCGGACCGGCAGACGGGTGAAGATCTGACTTTTGAGATCGTGGCGGATACGGGCTGCGTGTTCCTGTTGACGGTGCCGGATGCGCCGGCGGCAGACGACGGCTGCAACGACCGCATCAACGACCTTTACGACTTTTGTCTTGACCGGGGGTACCGCTTTTTTATGGCTACGGCATCCGATTCGGCGGGTGCTGCCGATTGGTGCGACCGTACAGGGGCTGCCTATCCCATGGTGATGGCAGAGGATACGGAGTTGAAAGCCATGGTGCGTTCCAATCCCGGATTGCTCTTGCTTCATGATGGTAAGGTGGCGGGAAAATGGAGCAACAACGATTTGCCCGATGTGGAAAATAATCAAGCGTTTGTGCTGCATCCGGGCGAGGGACGCAGGGGCGGATTGCCTTGGCTGATATTTTGGTTCGTGGTGCCATTGCTCGTGGTGATAGTGGCCGATACGCTTTGGATTGGACAGAAATTCTACAAACATCATATCTATGTCAAACGTTTTAAACTCAAAAAAATCATGAGAAAGAAAATTGTGGCAGGTAATTGGAAGATGAACAAGAACCTGCAAGAAGGTGTTGCCTTGGCTAAGGAATTGAATGAGGCTTTGGTTGCCGACAAACCCAACTGCGATGTGGTTATCTGCACGCCTTTCATCCACTTGGCTTCCGTGGCCGGCATCATTGACCCTGCCTTGATCGGTCTGGGTGCTGAAAACTGCGCCGACAAGGTGAGCGGTGCTTACACCGGTGAGGTTTCTGCTGAAATGGTTAAGAGCACAGGTGCCGGTTATGTCATCCTGGGTCACAGCGAACGCCGCGCTTATTATCACGAAACTCCCGAAATCCTGAAGGAAAAGGTCAACCTGGCACTCGCCAACGACTTGAAAGTTATCTTCTGTATCGGTGAAGTGCTGGAGGAACGTGAAGCCGGCAAGCAGAACGAGGTGGTAAAAGCTCAGTTGGAGGGTTCGCTCTTCGACCTTACCGCAGAGCAATTCGCCAACATCATCCTGGCTTACGAACCCGTTTGGGCTATCGGTACAGGTAAGACTGCTACGGCTGACCAGGCAGAAGAAATGCACGCTTTTATCCGTGAAACGATTGCCGAGAAGTTCGGTGCAGAGGCTGCTGAGAACGTTTCCATCCTTTACGGTGGTAGCTGCAAGCCCGGCAATGCCAAGGAAATCTTCTCTAAGGTTGACGTGGATGGTGGCCTGATTGGTGGCGCTGCTTTGAAGGTGGCCGATTTCAAGGGTATCATCGACGCTTGGAAAGAAAACTAATTGTCGACGGGCAACTTTGGTTGCTCCCTAACGCAGATTTTGAGGTTATAAACAAGCAGGTGAATAAAAATCACCTGCTTAACCTCTTTACCTTTTAACTCAAGTTGCTTAGCAACTGATATATTTATTCCTTATAACTAGTGAAAGCTTTACTGATTATTTCCGGTTTGTTTCTTGTGGCATTGTCTTGTCAAGCTCAGGGAACATATACAGAAAAGTTGCGACAACGTGAAGCCGGTCAGGGAACGGTGGTGATAAACCAATCAGCGGAAATAGAACAGCTGGTGAATAATACTGTCCCCCGTACGACTACTGCGCCTGCCAAACAAGTCGGTGGAGCAGGTACTCACCCGCATGGGGGTGAAACGGCGCATACGGAAAACAAACCGAAAACGCAGGTTACGCAAGGTAGTGGGAACAAAACGCATGTGGCACGCACGCGCCATAAAGTCCAGGGATTCCGCATCTGTATCTTTACGGGAGGAAATTCCCGTCAGGATAAGGTGAAGGCCATGCAGATGGGACAGAAATGCAGGGAAAAGTTTGGCGAACTGGCTGTGTACACCTCGTTCATTTCGCCACGATGGGTGACTCATGTCGGTGACTTCCGAACCAGACAGGAAGCCCAGAAATATGTAAATCTGATTCGGAAACAGCATTTTACCTACGAGGTGCGCATCGTAGCCTCTGAGGTCAACCTGCCCGATTGATCATCACGGCAGGTTACAGTTAATTTATTATTCTCTCAAAACGAAGGATGCAAAACGGATGGAAACAACAGAACAGTTGCAGCAACATTATGCGGAAATATTGAAACTCTTGGGTGAAGACCCCCAGCGGGAGGGGTTGCTCAAAACGCCTTTGAGGGTGGCCAAGGCGATGCAGACGCTGACCCGAGGTTATGCCATGAACCCGGTGGAGGTGCTCAACTCGGCCAAGTTCAATGAACCGTACAACCAGATGGTGATTGTAAAGGACATCAATTTTTATTCCCTTTGCGAACACCATATGTTGCCTTTCTATGGCAAGGTACACGTGGCCTATATTCCCAATGGGTACATTACGGGGTTGTCGAAAATAGCACGCGTGGTCGATATTTTCTCCCATCGCCTGCAGGTGCAGGAGCGCATGACGCTGCAAATAAAGGAGTGTATTCAGGAGGCGCTGCAGCCCTTAGGGGTCATGGTGGTGGTGGAGGCTCGCCACATGTGTATGCAGATGCGCGGAGTGGAAAAAGACAATTCCGTGACGACAACTTCGGATTTCTGCGGAGCTTTTACACAAGCCAAAACTCGCGAGGAGTTTCTCCAACTGATAGGGAAGTAATTTCACAGAATGATAGTGCAAGGCGAGAGAAGAATAAAAGCAAAACGACAGTTTTGATTATTTCTTCCGAGCCGCAGCCTATCTTCGCGAAGCAATGATAGTGCAAGGCGAGAGAAGAATAAAAGCAAAATGACAGTTTTGATTATTTCTTCCGAGCCGCAGCCTATCTTCGCGAAGCAATAAAGAAAATGGAAATAAAATGGAGCGCGTCGTACAATAACAGCGGCAGCGTTCCGTTATTATTATCAGTATGATAGAATATATCCGAGGAATAGTGGATGAGTTGGCTCCTACGCAGGTTGTTTTGGAAGCCGCTGGAGTGGGGTATGCTTTGGGCATATCTCTCAATACTTATACGGCCATTCAAGGTAAACAGCAGGTTAGGCTCTTTGTGTATGAATATATCCGGGAAGATGCGTGGCAACTCTATGGGTTTGCCACTCGGGCGGAGCGGGAGTTGTTCTTGCTTCTTATCAATGTGCAAGGTGTCGGTTGCCAAACGGCGCGGATGATTTTGTCAGCATTTACCCCGGCGGATTTGGCGGGTATTGTGCAGGCTGAGGATGTTCGTACACTGAAGTCAGTTAAGGGTATTGGCCCTAAGGCTGCCGGGCGCATCGTGATGGACCTGAAGGACAAAATGATGTCGTTCATGGGCGAAAGCAGCAAGGGCGACGGTGGTTCTGTCGGCATGACGGTTGTTCCGGCGATGGTAGAAGAGGCTGTGCAGGCACTGACAGTTCTCGGTTTTTCACCGGCTCCGGCGCAAAAGGTGGTGATGCAAATTGCCAAGGAGCAGCCGGGACTGCAAGTAGAGCAGCTAATCAAGCTGGCCTTGAAAATGCTATGAGCCTTGTCTCCAAATTTTTATTGTCAAACTAAACTGCATACGGGGGCGCAAGGGGCGTTCCTCAAGATGTTTTATTAAGATGTCAAAGTTCACCCTATACATGTTGTTGAGTGTGCTCTTGTTCTTGGGGACAGGGGCAGGTCAAGCCATGTATAAGGCGTGGAATGTTTCTACGGATAAGAGTGCCGTAGCGGAAGCAGCTGCTGATACGCTGCCCCGTGTGCGAAAGACGGTACCGTTGACGTTGGCTGATACTGCGCGCGGACCGGTGGATTTGCGCAATCCTGAAAATTTGCAGACCGGGGGGACCTACGATGAACAAACTGGCGGTTTCTATTGGGGTACTAAATTGGGAGATGAATACGTGGAAGCTCCTTTCTCGCTTTCGTGGAATGAATATCAGAACTTGATGATGCGCCGTTCGATGGCGGCGTATTATCGCAACAAGAATGCACAGGAATTTAAGGAGAAGGGAAAAGACCGTTTTGACTTTACGGATATGCAGTTCGACTTGGGGCCGATGAACAAGATTTTCGGACCGGGTGGGGTGCGTATCAAAACGCAGGGATCTGCCGAACTGAAAATCGGTGCCAATACCCGCTTTACCGATAACCCCAGTCTTTCGGAACGGAACAGACAGGTTTTTGGTTTTGATTTCGATGAGAAAATCAATATGAGCCTCAACGGAAAAGTGGGGGATAAGGTCAACATGGACTTTAACTACAATTCGGAGGCTACGTTTGACTTTGATACGCAAAATCTCAAGCTTCGCTACGAAGGCAAGGAGGACGAAATCATTAAATTGGTGGAGGCCGGCAATGTGAGCATGCCTACCAATTCATCGTTGGTGCGAGGTGCCACTTCGCTGTTCGGTATTCGTACGGATATGCAGTTTGGAAAGCTAAAGCTGTCTACCGTGTTTTCCCAAAAGAAGTCGTCCTCTTCCAGCGTAAGCAGTAAAGGGGGAGCACAGTTGTCCAGTTACGAGTTCTCGGCAGATGCTTACGATGAGAACCGCCATTTCTTCTTGGGACATTTCTTCCGCGACCGTTACGATGACAACATGAAGCAACTGCCTACCATTGCTTCGGGTATCACCGTGAACCGTATAGAGATTTGGGTTACCAACAAAACGGGTACTACCACCGATACGCGCAACATCGTGGGCTTTACGGACTTGGGCGAATTTTCCCATATCTCCAACCCTTCATGGGTGGCCACCGGCGAGGAAAATCCCAACAACAACTCTAATACCCTTTACAGTGAGCTGAACAACAGCCTGACGGATGCACGCAACATCTCCTCGGCCACGCAGACGCTTGACGCTGCCGGGTTCGTGGGAGGTGTGGACTACGAAAAACTGGAGTCTGCCCGAAAGCTCAACAGCTCGGAATATACCCTGAATGCAGCATTGGGCTATGTGTCCTTGAAACAGACGCTGCAGACGGACCAGGTGCTGGCAGTGGCTTATGAATACACCTACAAAGGACAGACTTTCCAGGTGGGCGAATTCTCCTCCGACCGCAAAGATACCAAGGAGGTGCTTTATGTGAAGACGCTGAAGAACACCGCCTGCACACCCGCCATGGGAAACTGGCACCTGATGATGCGCAACGTCTACTCTCTTGGTGCAACCTCTGTACAGAAGGATAAGTTCAAATTGGACATCAAACTTCTCTCTGACACTACGGGGGTATACCTTTCTTACATACCGGAGCCGGGCATTAAGGACAAAAAAATCCTGTCCTTGGTGGGGCTTGACCGTTTGGACAACAACAACAAGATTGGGCCGAATGGTTATTTCGACTATGTGGAAGGTTATACCATCGATGCCCAGAGTGGCCGCGTGTTCTTCCCGATGGTGGAGCCTTTCGGCAAAGGATTGGCGAAGGCGTTTGGGGGTAATTCAGACCTGGCTGAAAAGTATGTATTTCAGGAACTATATGATTCTACGCGCACCGTTGCCCGACAGATTGCGGAGAAAAACAAATTCCTTATTACCGGCGAATACAAGGCTTCACGCAATGACGAAATCCAATTGGGAGCCATGAATATTCCGCGCGGTTCTGTGGTCGTAACAGCCGGAGGACAGACTTTGATGGAAGGTTCGGACTATACAGTGGATTATAACTCGGGCATCGTAAAAATACTGAACAAGAGCATTTTGGATGCGGGTACCAGTGTGAATGTCAGCTTGGAGAGTAATACGGATTATGGCATGCAACGCAAAACCATGGTGGGCATGAACTTTTCGTATGATTTCTCAAAGGATTTCCAAATGGGAGGTACTTTCATGCACCTTGGCGAAAAACCGCTTACCACCAAAGTGGCCATGGGGTCCGAACCGTTGAACAACACACTCTGGGGGCTGAATCTTTCATGGAAGAAACAGAGCCAACGCCTCACTGACTGGCTTGACAAACTTCCGTTGCTGCACTGCACTGCACCTTCGAGCATCAATTTCACTGCCGAGTTTGCCCAACTCATCGCAGGAAAAAGCCAGGGAGCGCAGGGTAACGCCTCTTATATCGACGACTTTGAAAATTCTAAGAGTGAAATTGACATTTCCAATCCAAAAGAGTGGAACATTTCCAGCGTTCCCTCCATGTTCAGCGAGTCCAAGTTGACCGGTGATGTACGTTATGGTTATAACCGTGCCCTCCTGGCCTGGTATTATATCGACCCTCTGTTCACGCGCCGTTCGTCCAGTCTCACGCCCGGCCATATCAAGAGTGACTTGAAGCAGCTTTCCGACCCCGATGTGCGTGAGGTGTACAAGAGTGAGCTCTTTCCCAACAAAAGCGTCAATATGCAGGAGTCCAACACCCTGAGTGTGTTGAACTTGGCCTATTATCCCAACGAGCGTGGCCCTTACAACTTGGATCCTTCGCTTGACGCTGACGGTCATTTGCTCAATCCTGAGAAACGTTGGGGCGGCATGATGCGCAAATTGGAAACATCCGACTTTGAAGCGGCGAATATTGAGTACATTGAGTTCTGGATGCTCGACCCCTTCATCAAAGCGCGCGATGAAGGCCGTACCTTCAGTGGCGATTTGTATTTCAACTTGGGCGAAATCAGTGAAGATGTGCTCAAAGATGGTAAGAAATTCTACGAAAGCGGTCTCCCCGTTGACGAAGACCCGACACAATACACGGAAACGGTTTGGGGACGTGTGCCCACACAGAATACGGTAACTTATGCCTTCAATACGGCCAGCGGTTCCCGTAACAAACAGGATGTGGGCTTTAACGGACTCACTTCGGAGCAGGAGAAAACCTATCCGGCTTATGCACAGTTCTTGGCATCTGTTCAAGCAAAGGTGCGCCCTGAAGTGTATGACTCCCTTCTGCTCTCCCCGTCGGCCGACAAGTACCACTATTTCAGAGGCTCCGACTACGACCGTGAGCAACGCTCAATCCTCGACCGTTATAAATATATCAATAACCCGAATGGTAACTCCGTGGATAGCGACAACTCTCCTGAGAGTTACAGTACGGCCTACAAAACCCAGCCTGATGTGGAAGACATCAATCAAGACTTTACGCTCAATGAATACGAAAAGTATTATGAGTATAAGGTCCGCATCTCCGAAGATGCCATGCAGGTGGGACAAAACTACATTGTCGATAAGCGCGTGGCAAGCCAGAAAACCCGGGATGGCGTGGTGCGCGACTACACATGGTATCTTTTCCGCATCCCGGTAGATCAATATGAGCGGCGGGAAGGCGGCATTTCAGACTTCTCTTCCATTCGTTTCATGCGTATGTTCATGACAGGCTTCAGCCAGCCCGTGGTGTTGCGTTTGGCAACGCTCAATCTGGTGCATGGCGAGTGGCGCGCCTATGAGCAGGCCCTCTATCAGGGAAAAGCACCGGAAACTAGTGGTGTGCTTGAAGTGAGTGCTGTCAATTTTGAGGAGAACAACGAGAAAGAACCGGTCAACTACATCCTGCCGCCGGGCATCAGCCGCGTGGTTGACCCAGGTCAGTCGCAAATCTTGCAGAACAACGAGCAGTCCTTGGCGTTAACGGTGAAGCAGTTGGCCTCGGGCGATGCACGTGCCGTTTATAAGAACACCAATTTGGACTTGCGACGTTACAAACACCTCCAAATGTTCACCCATGCCAACTCTTTGATGGGAGAGACACCGGTTGAAGACGGCCAGGTATCGCTCTTCATTCGTTTGGGCTCCGATTATAAGAGCAATTTCTACGAGTACGAAGTGCCCCTCACCATCACGCCGGCTAAGAAGTATGCTGACAATACGTCCAACGCCAAGATTGTTTGGCCCGAAGACAATATGATTGACATTGACCTCTCTTTGTTGACCGATGTGAAGCGCAACCGCAACAAGCAGAAGTCATTGGGCTTGACAAGCTATGCGCAGTTGTATGCAGAATACGACCCCAATCGTCCTGCCAACAAAATCAGCATCGTGGGTAATCCCAGTTTGGGCGAGGTTCGCACCATTATGATTGGTGTGCGAAACAATTCCCGTACCCTTCAGAACGTCGAAGTGTGGGCTAACGAACTTCGCCTCCAGCAGTTTGCCAATAAAGGAGGATGGGCTGCGCAATCTCAACTCAATTTGCAGTTGTCCGATGTGGCTACCCTTAATCTCAGCGGACATGTCGAAACAGAAGGATTTGGTGGCCTGGAAGAAACCGTTAGTCAGCGTCGCGACGATAATTTGTACGAATATTCTGTGACAACCAATGTGCAGGCCGGAAAGTTCCTGCCCGAGAAGGTCAAACTCAATGCACCTATTTATTATTCTTACAGCAAGCAACGCACTTCGCCGCGATACAATCCGCTCGATACGGACATGGAGTTGGACGAAGCTCTCAGTGCTTTGACTACCCAGCATGAAAAGGACTCCTTGAAGAATATTGCCGATAAGGTTGTGGTTAACAAAAACTTTAGCCTGACCGGTGTGCGCTTCAACATTGCCACCAAGCGCCATCCCATGCCCTACGACCCTGCCAACTTCACCTTTGGCTATGCCTATTCTACCACCAATACCACGGGTGAAACCACTGCGTGGGAAAAGAATCAGAATTGGAAATATTCTTTCAACTATTCCTGGTCGCCCAACTTCAAACCCTTTGAGCCGTTCAAGAAGTCGAAGAGCAAATCCAAGTGGTTCAAAATTCTGAAGGATCAGAGTTTCAATTTCCTCCCTCAGAATATTGGCTTTAATTCGGACATCACTCGTTCTTACTACGAGTTGCAAGAGCGCGACATGGAGAATATGGACAATACTTCCCTGCCGCTTAGCTGGTCCAGCGATTTCTTGTGGAACCGTTCGTTCCAGTTACGATGGGATTTTACCAAGAACCTGCACGCCAATTTCTCTTCTGGCACCAATGCTGAAATCGAGCAACCTTATACTGCGGTAAACAAAGAGCTTTATCCCGACCGGTATACGGCATGGAAGGATTCCGTCTGGACCAGTATCAAGCATTTGGGACGTCCTCTTACTTACCAACAAAACTTTGATGCTTCCTGGAAAATCCCTATCAACAAACTTCCCGTGTTTGATTGGGTAACAACAGATGTTTCCTACAATGCCACCTATAACTGGGCGCGTGGCACGGAGTTGGCCGATGGTAGCACCTATGGGCATACTATCACCAATTCCCGCAACATCACCGGTAATGGTCGCCTCAATCTGGAAACCCTTTACAACCATGTACCTTTCCTGAAGGCCGTAAACAAGAAATACGCCCAGGCTCCGAAGGACAAGAAGGAAGGAGAAGTGGAGAAGAAGTTTTTTGAAAAGGAAATAACGCTCAAGGCCGACACTACCCAGGAATTGCAGCACAACCAGCGCAGCAAACAGCTCCGCGTTGTAGCTTTGCGTCCTGACGGTTCCAAATATCCGTTGCGCTTTAAGGTCATTGACAACAACAAAATAGTCATCCTTTCTAAGGACACGGCTCGCGTAAAGGTGATGGTAAGCCCCAAGAAGCGCAAAGAGGACCAGCAGTGGTATAAAGCACTGCAAATGGGGTCTCGCTTCTTGATGATGGCACGCAATGTCAGTGTTACCTATACGAATAAGTACAACCTCAGTTTGCCTGGTTTCATGCCTGAAATAGGCGATGTGTTCGGACAGACAAAGGGTGGGGGAATGATGGCTCCCGGTTTGGACTTCGCTTTCGGACTGACGGGGGAGGATTATATTCGCCGGGCCGCCGAAAGAGGTTGGTTGCTCATGACCGACAGCATCATCACGCCGGCCACCACCAGTGCCACGGAGAGTTTCCAAATCCGGGCAACGCTGGAGCCTTTCCGCGATGTGAAGATAGACCTTACCGCCTCGCGCAACAGGAATACCAACCGCAGCATCCAATACATGTTCAGTGGGATGCCGACCATCGAATCCGGTTCATTCTCCATGACCACCATTTCCATTGGTTCGGCATTTGAAGGAACAGGTTCTCCGGACAAAGGTTACAAGTCCAAGACCTTCACCAAGTTCGTTCACTCCCTTGAAGGCTACCGCCAGCAGATAGAGGCGCGGTATGCCGGAGCCGTCTATCCCGAAGGAACCCTTTATGCCGGTGAACCATTCGACCCCGCCAACGGCACAGTCAGTCCTTACGCTCCCGAAGTCATGATACCCGCCTTCCTCAATGCCTATACAGCAGGCGGTGGCGGATTGGAAATCTTCCCGGCCTTGTCCAAAATGCTGCCCAACTGGACCATTACTTATGGTGGTTTGGCCAAGTTGCCTCGGATGAAGAAAGTGTTTAAGAGTTTCAATCTCAACCATGGCTATAAGAGTGTCTACTCAGTTGGTTCTTATAGCTCTTTCAATAGCTATATGGAGTATATGAATGGGTTTGGCTTTATCAACGAAGTGACCACTGGAGCCCCTATTCCGAGCTGCCCCTACGATGTCTCTACGGTAAGCATCAACGAAAGCTTCTCGCCGCTTTTCGGGGTTGACATGACCTTCTTGAACAACATTACCGCGAAGGTTGAATACCGCAAAACGCGCGTGTTGACCCTTAGCATGACCTCCATGCAAGTGAATGAAACCCGCTCCAACGACTTCGTCATAGGTTTGGGATATAAAATCACCGGTGTCAATCTCTTTGCTCCCAAACGTGTGGTACGTTCCAAGTCGAAGGGAACAGGAGCAGACAAGAAGACCACCACCAATTCCAAGGGCTTTGCCAATGACCTCAACTTGCGCTTGGACTTCACCTTACGCAATCAGGCCGCACTCAACCGCGACATCCTGACAGAGTTGACCCAGGCTACGAGTGGTAACAAGGCCGTGCAAATCAGCTTCTCGGCAGATTACGCTCTGAGCAAGTTCCTCACCCTGACGGCCTACTACGACCGTCAGATGAACAAACCCTTGCTTACCTCGTCCTCCTATCCGGTAACCACGCAGGACTTTGGGGTCAGCATGAAGTTCATTTTGAATAGATAAGCTTATGAAGATATTTCGTTTGGTACCGGTTCCTTTAGTTGAGGGTAAAGCTTCATCGCCATCATGGACGGTGTTAACCCTTCCGGATACCGCTTTGCTCATTGCCAAGCGTCCATTCTTTATTCCCGACTTCGCGACAGAATGTGATGCCAGTCTTTGTGTTGCCGTTCGGATTGTCCGATTGGGACGCAGCATCCACAAGCAGTTTGCCCATCGTTACTACATTGCTTCTGAAGCTTCACCGGCTGTACATTTTATAGCCCGAGATTTACTCAACCATTATCAGGTCTTATCTCTTCCTTGGGATGCAGCAGTGGGTTTTGATGATGCGGTGGCAGTAGCAGATGCAGGTCAGGTTGATTTCACAAAAATCTGTTCGCTGAGCCTTTCTGTGGATGCTACCAGTGCAGAAGCGGCTGTTCCGGAGAACTTTTGGGAATGCGTAGATGAGCAGATAGCTCGTATCAGTGGGCATTACACCCTTCGTCAAGGCGATTTGTTTCTTTTCCCCATGAACTTGTTGCCTCAGCCGGTTCACATCAATTCTACCATCACCCTCAAGGCTGACGATAGTCCTCTTCTTTCATTTCATGTAAAGTAGTTCATTCTTGTTTATGCGCAATTTCCTGATATATCTAATTTGTTTCCTGTCCGCTCTGTCCGCTCAAACCCAGACCTTGCCGATAGAACAGGCACAGGTTCGCTTGGGAAAACTTTTACCCACTGATTCTGTTAGAATTTATGTGGAATATCCCGAATTGGAGCCCATGTCGCGTAATGAAGTCAAAACCTTTCGTTCGATGGGTTTCCTTCCCCATTATGATCTCCAGCTGCATGAGATGCGAGGCTTGAGCAGAGGTGAAACATGGGTGGATGTAACGTTTGTTCCCATCGTGGAACGTAATGGCCGATGGTATCGCGTGAAGAGGTATGAGGTAAAAACAGAAAATGTAGGCCCTAAAGTTTCAGCTGCTCAGCGAGCGGGTATCCAAGCTGCCCTCCGAGTTGCTTCAGCTGGTCGATATGCATCCCATTCTGTCCTTGCGAGTGGCAAATGGGTAAAGATAAGTGTTTGGGAAGAAGGCATATATCAGCTCAACGATGCAGATTTACAAAAGATGGGTTTTACAGATCCCGCGAAGGTCAAACTATATGGTTATGGTGGACGATTGCTGCCAGATAAATTATCTTTCACCGGTTCTGATGCTTTGATTGACGATTTATGTGAAGTGCCCCTTTATCGTCGTTCCGGTTCTGTGCTGTTCTTTGCCGAAGGCTTGTTACGTTACACCTCATCCACGCGGTTCCAGCGCAACACCTTTTCCAATTACAGCTATTATTTTCTTACTGAATCCACTGATGCGACAAATCTTCCCGCCTCTTGGTCTATGCTTTCCTTTCCGGATAGTCAAGGAAAGGAGATAAATCAGGTAGATGCTTATGCTTTGATAGACAATGATGCCTTTGTATGGTATGGTGGTGGGCGTGATTTTTATGATGACACTGATTTGCAAAGTGGTGTGCGCTATCGGCTTTCACTTCCCGGACATGTAGGTGGAGACTGTGTGGTGAGTTACGATGTCAGTGCTCAAAATTCTACCAATATAACCGCTGTCACCATTGATCAGGAAAGCACCGGTCAACAGGTTGCCAATGCCAAAATCAATATTTATGGAGAAGGTGAGTCTGCCAAGGGGTATCGTGGATCTTTTACCGCTACAATGGAGCAGGAAGAGCGTTTTATGATTAAAGCTTCCAGTACGGCTCGTCTCAACTACTTGTATACTGTCTATCCTCAGTATTTACGCACAGATTGTACAACCCATGCCTTTACGACCGGTACTACAGGAGCTGTTGCCTTACAAGTGGGAGCGGCAGATGCCAATACACGTGTATGGCAGCTTGGAGATGCCCAGTCCACAGTGGCAGAACTCCCTGGAAATTTGCAAGGCGATGTCTATACCGCCCGAGCTGCTGATGGAAGTGCTCGTTTTGTCGTGGTGGATGTGTCGAAAACCTATCCTGCGCCTCGTGTGGAGGGAGAAGTGGCCAATCAAGACCTGCATGCCGATGCAGGCATTGATTATGTCATGATTGTTCCGGCTTCCGGTAAATTGACTGCTCAAGCTGAACGATTGGCAGAGGCACACCGTTCTAAGCAGGGATTGCGCGTCAAGGTAGTTCGTGCTGATCAGCTTTACAATGAGTTTTCCTCCGGAACTCCCGATGCGGCAGCCTATCGTCGTTATATGAAAATGCTTTACGACCGTGCCGAGAGTAGCGATGATGCTCCCCGCTATTTGCTACTTTTTGGCGATTGCACTTTCGACAATCGCATGATAACCGCTGATTGGAAAAACATTTCGCCCGATGACTATTTGTTGGCCATGGAGTTGAACGACCAGGAAAGTTCTCAAAATACGAACTATTCATTGGGCACCATGCACAGTTATGTTACGGACGATTATTTCGGTTTCCTGGACGATGGTGAGGGTAGTCCTTATAATCAGCAAAAGCTCGATTTAGGTATCGGTCGTTTCCTTTGTCATCAAGAGTCAGACGCGCAGTGGCTTACCGACCAAGCAATTGACTATCTCTGCAATGAACGTGTTGGGAGTTGGAAAAACCACATGTGGACCGTGGCCGATGTGGGTGATGACAATCTCCACATGAACGATGCGCAAAAAGTAGCTGAACAAGTCAGTCAATCTGCTGGTGAACATTTCCTGTTGCGGCGCATTTACCCCGATGCCTATGTCATGACCCAGGAAGCCAAAGGTGGCACCTATCCTGAAGCCACTCAAAAGTTGAAAATGGCCATGCAACGTGGTGCTCTCATTTTCAATTACAACGGTCACGGCAGTCCTGACCGCATTTCCCACAAGTTCTTGTTGAATAAAGAAGAAATGTCGGAGAACAAAAGTGACGCGCGTCCTGTGTGGATATTCGCTTCATGTGAAATCACCCCTTACGACCAAGTCTGTGCCGATATTGGTCGCAATGCCTTGTTCTGCGCCGATGGTCCGGCAATCGCCGTGTTGTGTGCTGCGCGTTCAGTGTATGCCAACTACAATCGTTCGCTCAATATGGGATTTGTTCACTATGCGTTTTCTTCCAATCAAGAAGGCAAAGCAAACACTTTGGGCGATGCGCTTCGTCTTACGAAGTGTGAGTTGCTAAAAAACACCGAGGTGTCCATCGGAACTGACCAAACCATCAACAAGTTGAAATATGTGCTTTTGGGCGATCCGGCTCTCACGCTTGCCTATCCCCGAAAAGGGCTGGTGATTGACAGTTTGAATGGTGAACCGGTCACTGCCGGTGCTGTGCAGGCATTGCCCATAGGCAGTAAAGCCACATTCTCCGGTTACGTTTCTGTTTCCGGTCAGACAGGTGTACCCGATGAGCATTTTAATGGCGAGTTAACCGCCACTGTTTTTGCACCCCTGCAAAGTATCACTTGCAAAGGTCAGGGCAACACCAAAGCCTCTCCCTTGGTGTATACCGATTATACAAAAACCGTTTTTGAAGGTAAGGTTAGGGTCAGCAATGGACGTTTTTCTTTGAGTTTTGTGGTGCCGCGCGGCCTCACGTTTAGCAATGATCCGGCTTTGCTTTCCCTTTATGCTGTCGACAGTCTCCATGTCAACGAGTTTAATGGTAGCTTTTCCGGCTTCTGTTTCAATGGCTCAGCCCTTGAATCTTCTGTTGACAACCTTGGCCCGGACATCTATCTTTATTTGGATCGCCCTGATTTCATTTCAGGTGCTACAGTTGGCCCTGATGCTATTTTTTACGCTCATGTCAGCGATTCCTCTGCCATCTCTATGATTAGTGGCAACATGGGACATGACATGGAGTTGTGGATTGACGGTAAAACCACAGAGGCTGCTGTCCTCAACGATTACTTCTCATTCGATTATGGCTCTTACCAAACCGGTTTGGCCACTTATCCCCTGTCCGGACTATCAGAGGGACTTCACACCCTCTCTTTCCGTGCTTGGGATGTATTTGACAATTCTACCACTGCAACGCTTTCTTTCCGCGTGTCTGACCAAGGTGCACCCGACTTCGATGTACAAGCCTCTCCTGCCGGTGCATCCAGTTCTACTCGTTTTGTAACCGTTTTCCCCGTAACCGATGGTACAGCCGACAGACAGGTACAAACCGAAGTGTTCAGTATCAGTGGCAGTCGTGTATGGCACACAACGGTCAGCGTTCCTTCGTCTGTCGGTTTCTCGGCTGTTCAATGGGAACTCACCGACTATGCCGGCAATAGGTTGCCGCGTGGCGTTTATCTTTATCGCAGCAAAGTGGACAATAAAGAAACTTCCACCCACAAGATGGTTATTTTGTAATTCTTTTCCAGTATGCTCCACCGATAAGCGGTTAAATATTTCCATTCATCAATCCATTCTTTTTCAAAGAACAAACAAACCACTTACCCCGATGAAATATATCATTTCCTTTTTGTCACTTTTCTTTTCATTCCTTGTTCTCTGCGCAGAAGATGAAGTGCGCGACCAGTTCAACCCCGTCCGCACGGCTGTCGTGTCCCAAACCATTGCGCCCGATGCCCGTGCCGGTGGTATGGGCGATGTCGGTGCGGCCACCGACCCCGATGTGCATTCCCAGTATTGGAACCCCGCCAAATACCCCTTTACCATTTCGCGGGCGGGCTTTGCCATCAACTACACCCCTTGGCTCCGCAAACTCACCACGGGTATTGCCTTGCTCGACGCCGTGGGCTATGTCCGTTTGGGCGACTATCAGGCCCTCAGTGGTTCCATCCGCTACTTCACCCTCGGCGAAGTCAACGCTTCCGACGGCATGACCGTCAAGCCTTATGAGTTCGGTGTCGACTTGGCCTACTCCCGTATGTTGAGCGAGAATTTCTCCGCCTCCGTAGGCTTGCGTTACCTCTATTCTGACATCACCGGCCACTACGATGACAACAGTACAGCAGGTTCCGCCTTTGCAGCCGATGTAGCCATGTTCTATAACACCTACGTCATGATGGGTCAGCGCGAGTGTCAGTTGTCTTGGGGTTTGAATATCAACAACATTGGTAGCAAAATTTCCTATGGCGACGACCGGTCCTATTTCATTCCCACCAACCTCCGTTTGGGTTTGAGCTATCTCATCCCCCTCAACGAGTACAACCGCATCAGTTTCAGTGCCGATGCCAACAAGCTGCTTGTGCCCTCTATGCCTTTACAGGGAGCAGACGAGCTGGATGAAGACTATCAGCAGCGTTTGGACGATGAGTATTATAACCAGTCGCCCATCAGCGGTATTTTCAAGAGTTTCGGCGATTCTGAGCGTGGTTTCAAGGGAGAGTTGGAGGAGATACAATGGAGCATAGGTGCCGAGTACACTTACAACGATAAGTTTACCCTTCGTGCCGGTTACCACCACGAGAGCAAGATGCAGGGTAATCGTAAGTACGCCACGGTGGGTGCCGGCTTCAAGCTCAACGTGCTCAGCGTGGATGCCGGTTACGTTATTGCTACCGAACCGTCCAATCCCCTTGACCAGACCATGCGTGTTTCGCTCACTTTCGACATGGATGGCATTCGCGACCTCTTTGGCCGCCGTTAAAAAAATGAAGTTTTTATCTATAGGTATACGTTTCTTTTTTTGTTATGAATATCCGTATAGGCATGGGCTTCGATGTCCATCGTTTGGTCGAAGGTCGCGAGTTGTGGTTGGGAGGTGTGAAAGTTCCTCATACTATGGGGCTGTTGGGGCACAGTGATGCCGATGTTTTAATTCATGCTCTGTGTGATGCTCTTTTGGGAGCCGCTTCACTGCGCGACATAGGTTTTCATTTTCCTGACACTTCAGCTGCTTATGCCGGCATCCGCAGCACGTTGCTTTTGGAGCGTACCGTACAACTGTTGCACGAGCGAGGATGGCAGGTTGTCAATGTTGACATGACCATCATGGCACAGCAACCTAAACTCTCGCCTCACATTCCGGCCATGCAGGCAGTTCTTGCTCCCTTGCTTGGAGTGAGTGAGGAGGAGGTTAGTATAAAAGCCACCACTACTGAGAAATTGGGTTTTACCGGTCGCGAAGAAGGCATTGCCGCCCAGGCAGTAGCATTGCTTGAAAAGCGTCTCGTCCAAGATTGAAAAGAGGGCATTTCTGCGTGCGTTCCCTACCTACGCCATGACAATACCGGGAAGATTTTGTCCGCACAATGTCCACACTTTACAGGCAGTACACCTCTTTACGAAAATTCCGGATGGCAAAATGAGTTATGCCGTCCGGAATTATATGTAGGTGGGTATTTAGAGGTAGCTCTTCAGTACACTTCCCATTTGTGCTGAGCGCAATAGCGCAAGTGCTTTCTCTTTGATTTGTCTCACACGTTCACGGCTTAGGTTCAACATTTGCCCGATTTCTTCCAAATTCTTTTCTCCGCATCTGATGCCGAAGAAAAGGCGTAACACTTGCGCTTCGCGCTCAGGCAAACGGTCGAGTGCCCGCTCCACTTCCTGAGCCAGTGATTCCGAAACCAGTGCCGTGTCCACATCGCCCGTTTCGCGCGACGACAGGAGGTCCAGCAGACAGCTGTCTTCGTCGTCGATTAAGGGCGCATCCATTGACACATGTCGTCCTGAAGTCAGCAGCACCCCATTGACTTTTTCCGGTTCTATACCGAGTGCTTCGGCAATTTCTTCCGTCGAGGGTCGGCGTTCATTCTTTTGTACAAATTGGTTGAAAAAGCGGTTGACTTTGCTCACGTTCCCCACCTGGTTGAGCGGTAAGCGCACCATGCGGCTGTTTTCCGCCAGCGACTGTAGGATGCTTTGGCGTATCCACCAAACCGCGTAAGAAATAAATTTAAATCCGCGTGTTTCGTCGAATTTGCGCGCTGCGGTGATGAGCCCCACGTTGCCTTCGTTGATGAGGTCAATCAGCCCCATCCCCTGTCCTTGGTATTGTTTCGCCACGGAAACGACAAAGCGCAGGTTTGCTTTGGTTAGCCGTTCAAGGGCCGCTTCGTCCCCTTGGCGTATGCGTCGGGCCAATTCTGCTTCTTCTTCAATGCCGATCATTTCTTCGCGGCCAATGTCTTGAAGGTAGCGTTCGAGCGATTCTCCCTCTCGGTTCGTGATGCTTTGGGTGATTTTGAGCTGTCTCATGGCAGGAGCTTTTACAGAAAAGTTTGTGCATGGCGAGAGCAATGGAAAAAGCGCGAATTCCATTTCCATTGCCGAGCCGCAGCCAAACTGATGAAAAATCGCCTCAAAAATAGGTTTTTGAATGCTGACGACCAAGATTTTGCAAATTTATTTCCTAACTTCGCCCGCGTTTAAAGGACAAGGCAGGGTATATTCTTCCTTAATCTGTGTGACTTAGTCCTTTTCTCCGGTTTTTGCGTTGCTTGTAATGCGTTATAGTCGCTTGGGCCGGTTTCATAAAATTGAAAATTTCTGATGTGGAATAAAGTTATTATTAGCGTTCTATTGTTTGCAACCGGATGGAATACGAGTGTTTGGGCCCAACATCGTGCAGTTGCTGGTTCTCATGATGCTATACGTGCCAAACGTGTTTCCGAAACAGTTGACGACCGATGGGCTGCAGCGTTCGACTCCTTGGTTACCGTATACAAAGATTGGCATTATGCAGGTAGTGACACCCTGAGCAACCCTTATTATGCCCCCTTGATGGGCAGTCCTACACTTTATAGTGCAACTCTGCACCGTTTGATGGGATTGTCGGCCGACACGGCGACCCGTCAGTGTGAAAAGATGTTGCCCTCCTCCGATCGGATGTATGCCATTACGGAGGCTACGGATAATGCGCTGATGGCGGCTTACACTGCCTTCCCCTGGTTCGTGCTCCATGAGGAAGCTGAGCAGGGTACAATGAACGTGGAAAATCGCATCCGTGAGGGCGTGAGAGCGGAAAGTACGCTAACCGAGCGTTTCGTCAAGGAAGAAAAACGGGAGGAACAGGCCATGGTGGTGCCCTCTCCCGGCGTTGAAGGTTGGGACATACTTGTTCGACGGCCCAACTTCTGGACTTTCAAGACAAGATTGTCGTTTCAATTCACCCAGAACCATGTGAGTGACAACTGGTACAAAGGCGGCGAAGACCATAACACCTTGTTGGCCAGCACCACCATTGAAGCCAACTTCAACAACCAGCAGAAAATCACTTTCGATAACAAACTGGAGATGAACCTCGGTTTCCAGACTTCGGAAAACGATGAAGAACACAAATTTAAGACCTATTCTGACTTGTTGCGCCTGACCAACTCCTTCGGACTCCAGGCCATCAAAAACTGGTACTATACTGTTAAGTTACAAAGCTGGACCCAATTTTGCCGGGGATACCGTTCCAACGACAAGAAGGTGTATTCCGACTTCATGTCGCCCTTTGAGTCGTTGCTCTCTGTCGGTATGACGTTTAAGACCCAAACCAAAAACAATAAATTCAACATCGATGCCAACTTCTCGCCTATCGGTCTCAAACTCAAGTACGTTGACCGCGACGCATTGGCCACTTCCTTCGGACTGACCGAAGGACACAAAGCCAAGTGGGAACGTGGTTCCAATATCACCGTGAACTATACTTGGAACTTGATGAAGAATGTGAGTTGGAGAAGCCGTTTCTATTACTTTACGGACTATTCCAAGTCGCAGATTGAGTGGGAAAACACTTTTAGCTTCACCATCAACAAATACCTCAAGGGTAGCATCTTCCTCTATCCGCGCTTCGACGACAGCCGCCAGCGACAGGAGGGTGAATCCTATTTCCAATTCTCGGAACAACTCCTTTTCGGTTTGGAATTTAATTTCTGATAATAGGAAATTACTGGCTTCTTCATGAGTCGGCCAAATCATCTGTCAAACCTTCATATCTATATATCCCAGAAAACATGAACAGAATAGTCAGCAAAGAACGCTTCTCGGAGCACGTCTACCGCTTGGTGGTCGAAGCTCCGCTCATAGCCCGTTCGCGTAAGGCGGGCCACTTCGTGATAGTACGTGTTTGCCCGGGTGGCGAACGTATGCCCCTTACCATAGCCGAGGCCGACCCTGTGGCCGGCACCATCTCCCTCGTGGTGCAGGAAGTCGGTGTTTCGTCCACTAAACTCTGTGCTTTGGAACCGGGCGACAGCATTGCCGATGTCGTAGGCCCCTTGGGAAAGGCCACCCACATTGAGAACTTCGGCACTGTGGTCTGTGCCGGCGGCGGTGTGGGCGTGGCACCCATGCTCCCCATCGTGCAGGCACTCAAAGCTGCCGGAAACCGCGTCATCACCGTGCTTGCCGGACGCAACAAAGACCTTATCATCCTCGAAAAGGAAATGCGTGCCAGCAGCGATGAGGTCATGATCATGACAGACGATGGTAGCTACGGACAGAAAGGACTGATTACCGAAGGTATCGAGCAAATCATCCAGCGCGAGCAGGTGGACAAGTGTTTCGCCATCGGCCCGGCCATCATGATGAAGTTCGTCTGCCTCTTGACCAAGAAATACAACATCTCCACCGATGTCTCCCTCAACACCATCATGGTGGACGGCACGGGCATGTGCGGTGCTTGCCGCATCACCGTGGGCGGTCAGACCAAGTTCGTTTGTGTGGACGGGCCGGAGTTCGACGGCCATCAGGTAGACTTCGACGAAATGCTGAAACGCCTTGCTGCTTTCAAGCCCGAGGAACGTGCCGCCAAGGAAGTCTTCGACCAGCAAACCGCTCTGGGCGGCATGTCCGCAAAGCCTGCCGATGAACCTGCCGCAGTGGCCGCTGATGTTAAAACAGCTGCTAATGCGAAAGTTACAGGGGAGGCCGCTGCTCCTGCCGAAGCCGACAAGAGCCGCGATGCCGCTTGGCGTAAGGAACTCCGTGCGGCCATGAAACCCAAGGAGCGCGTGGCTATTGCCCGCCAGCAGATGCCTGAACTTGATGCTGCCTATCGGGCGCGTTCGCTCAAGGAAGAAGTGAACCAGGGTCTCACTGCCGAACAGGCGCAGCAGGAAGCCCATCGCTGCCTCGACTGTCTCAATCCCGGCTGTGTGGAGGGTTGCCCCGTGGGTATCGACATTCCTCGTTTCGTCAAGCACATCGAGAAAGGCGAGTTCTTGGATGCCGCCCACGCCCTGAAAGAAACCAGTGCGCTTCCTGCCGTCTGTGGCCGTGTTTGTCCGCAGGAGAAGCAGTGCGAGAGCCGTTGCATCCACCACAAGATGAACTCCCAGCCCGTGGCCATCGGCTACCTCGAACGCTTCGCAGCCGACTACGAACGCAACGCCTGTCAGCAACAGGAACTTGCCGAATCTGCAGCCACGAAACCTGCTCCCGATGCCCCGAAGGTGGCCGTTGTGGGCAGTGGCCCGGCAGGACTCTCCTTTGCCGGAGAAATGGTGAAGCGTGGCTATGCTGTGACCGTTTTCGAGGCTTTGCACGAAATCGGCGGCGTGCTGAAGTATGGCATTCCCGAGTTCCGCTTGCCCAACGAGATTGTGGACTTTGAGATAAACAACCTGCGCCGCAGCGGCGTGGAGTTTGTCAAGGACTGCATTATCGGCAAGACGGAGCGTGTGGAGGATTTGCTGGCCAAGCAAGGATTTGTCGGCGTGTTCGTGGCTTCGGGTGCAGGTCTGCCCAACTTCATGGGCATTCCCGGTGAGAATGCCACCGGCGTGCTGTCGAGCAATGAATACCTGACCCGCGTCAACCTCATGGATGCTTCCAATCCCCAGAGCGACACTCCTGTGCCTATGGGCAAACACGTGGCCGTGGTGGGCGGAGGTAACACGGCCATGGATGCCGTGCGCACAGCCTTGCGCTTGGGTGCCGAAACCGCTACCATCATCTACCGCCGTTCGGAGGAGGAGATGCCGGCACGAGTCGAGGAGGTACATCATGCCAAACAGGAAGGCGTGCGTTTCCTCACGCTCCACAACCCCTTACGCTACGAAACCGACGAGCAAGGTCATGTTCGTGCCGTCGTGCTCCAGCAGATGGAGTTGGGTGAGCCTGATGCTTCAGGTCGTCGTCGCCCTGTGCCCATTCCCGGTGCGGAGGTTACGATGGAGGCCGACTTGGTGATTGTCAGCATCGGCGTTTCGCCCAATCCCATCCTGCCGCAGTCTGTCGAGGGACTGGAACTGGGCCGCAAGGGCACCATTGCCGTGAATGAGCAGATGCAATCGTCCATTCCCACCCTCTATGCCGGCGGCGACATTGTGCGTGGCGGTGCCACCGTTATCCTCGCCATGGGTGACGGCAAGCGTGCCGCACGCGAAATGGATGCCGCACTGCGTGCCAAGTAGTAAATCAATAGTATAAAGAATTGTAGGTGTTCGGAGGTTATGAGAGATAATCTCCGAACACTTAAATAAAAAAACATTTCCCGACGTGCAAGGATTATATGCCGTTTTATTGCTTATCTGCTCCAACATATTTATGACCTTTGCCTGGTACGGGCATCTCAAGTTGCAGCAGACGGGCGTTAGCAAGGATTGGCCCCTGATAGCGGTCATCCTTTTTTCTTGGGGCATCGCCCTGTTTGAGTATATGTGCCAGGTGCCGGCCAACCGCCTTGGCATTATTGACAATGGCGGGCCGTTCAACCTCATCCAACTCAAGGTCATTCAGGAGGTGGTGTCGTTGATGGTGTTCACCGTCATCGTGACCCTCATGTTCAAGGGCGAGACCTTTCATTGGAACCACATTGCAGCCTTCCTGTGCCTTGTGGCGGCGGTGTACTTTGTGTTTTTGAAATAGAAGATGAAAGAAAAGGCTGCCAACTTACACAAACGCCTGCAACGGAAGGTGGGAGAGGCACTCGGCACTTTCGGCCTCATCGAACGCGGCGACCGCATCCTCATCGGACTTTCCGGCGGCAAGGACTCACTCGCCTTGCTCGATCTGTTGGGCGAGCGGATGACGCGTAGCGGAGGCTACTTCGAGGTGGAGGCTCTCCATGTGCGGATGCGCGGCGTGGATTATGAGTCCGACACAGCCTATCTCGAACAGATGGCGGCTCGCTACCACATTCCCCTCCACGTGGTGGAAACGGGCTTTGAACCGGACCGTAACGAAAAGCGCACGCCTTGTTTTCTCTGTTCCTGGCACCGGCGCAAGCAGCTCTTTGAACAGGCTCAACTGTTGCATTGCAACAAGATAGCTCTGGGACATCACTTGGACGACTTGTTGCGCACGGCCATGATGAACCTGACGTTCAACGGCACATTCAGCACAATGGCCGTGAAGCAACCTTACCGGAAAATGCCCCTTACCATCACCCGTCCCTTAGCTTTGATACCAGAAAGCGACCTCCGCCTCTGGGCGGAATTACAGCACTATCAGCCGGTGCGCAAGATCTGTCCGCACGACCGCGAAACCAACCGCACCCACATCGAAAACGTGTTACAGGAAATGGAGCGGCTCAATCCCGACTATCGCTCCAATTTCTTGCGAGCTCTTCAAAGAAGAAGTGCTGATACCCAGCTATAAATTTCTATTGATTTCTATTGAAATCCATAGCAATCTATAAATTAAGTCTTATGCCAGCTGCATGAGGTCGCTCATGATATCGTCGCTCACCAATATTCCCTGCTTCGTCAATCGCAGCCTTCCCTCCTGTAGTTCCAGTTTTCCTGCCGCCAAGTGGGGGCGGGCCAGGCGGAGCGTTTCGTCTTTTACCTCTTGGCCGAAGCGTTCGGCCAGCAGCTCCATGTCCAGCCCCTGCCGCGTACGCAGTGACGTGAAAATCATCTCGTTGATAAGCTCTGTCCTGTCTAACCGCTCTAACGTGTGCGGCACATCCCCTTCTTCACATCCCAGATATTCTGCCAGCAACGGCAGGTTATGCCGCCGGCACTCCCCGTCGAAAGAGTGCGCACCCGGTCCCACACCGAGATAAGGCGTGCCGTTCCAATAGCCTGAATTGTGGCGCGAGTGGAAGCCGGGCAAGGCGAAGTTGGAGATTTCGTAATGTACAAATCCCGCCTCCTCCGCAGCTGCGAGCAAAGCGTTGTATTCCTCCACACACGTGTCCTCATCCGCCGGCACCAGTTCCCCGCTTTTCACCTTTTGTCCCAGCACCGTCCCTTCCTCCACACTCAGCGCATACGACGACAAATGTTTCACCGGCAAGTCAAAGGCACGTTGCAAGTCCTCCCGGAAATCCGCCGCGTTTTGCCGGGGCAGGCCGTAGATGAGGTCAATGCTGAGATTGTCTATTCCGCCTGCGGCCAGCGTTCTGACTGCTCGCTCCGCCTCCGTTGCCGTGTGCCTGCGCCGCAGGAGGCGCAGCAGGGAGTCGGAGAAAGTCTGTATTCCCAGGCTCACCCGGTTCACTCCCATCCTGCGCCACTGCGCCACCCGTTCGGCGCACACATCGTCGGGATTGCACTCCAAGGTAACCTCCGCATCGTCCGCTACGCGGAACAGTTGGCGGATGGTGCGCATCACTTCCTCCAATGCCACATCGGGCAACAGCGACGGCGTGCCCCCGCCAAAGTAGATGGTGTGGAGTGTGGCCGCTTCGCCGCTCGGAGCCGGCAGGTAGTGCTGCCGGAAAGCCAGCTCGTGGCATAAGGCTTTCACGTAACGGCTGTCCGCACCGCCCGGTGAGGCAGTGGAGAAGAAGTCGCAGTAGATGCAGCGGCTTTGGCAAAAAGGAATGTGCAGGTAGAGCATGAAGTCAGGGTAGGGCAGGGTAGGAGGAGCGGATAAGCAAGGCTCAGTCTTCCCGTTTCAGTATGGGCAGGTGGAGCTTGTATTTCACGGCCAAGAAGCGCGTCAGCATCACCGTAGCACCACAGATAACACCCGCTTGGATATTGTCCATGCCCATCTTGTAGCATACAAAGTAGAAAAGACCGCCGATGACACAGGCCAGTGCATAGATTTCCTTGCGGAAGATGAGTGGCACCTCGTTGATGAACACATCGCGGAACACACCGCCGCCCGCACCGGTGAGGGTGCCCATGATGATGGCGGTCCAGAAGGGGAAGCCCGCCGCGATGGTCTTCTCAATGCCCGTCACGGTGAACAGGGCCAGACCGATGGAGTCGAAGAGAAACCACGTGTTGTTCTGGCGCACTAAGAAGCGGCGGAACACAATGACCCACAGCAACGCTATGGCGGAGCAGATGAGATAGAAAGGGTTCGTCATCCAAAACGGCGGCTGGCTGAGCAGCAAATCGCGCATCGTACCGCCGCCAATGGCCGTCGTTACGCCGACCACGTAAGCACCGAACAGGTCAAATTGCTTGGCAGAGGCCAGACGGATGCCGGAGATGGCAAAGGCAATCGCGGAACCTCTCTCTACGATCGACAAGGTTA
>OBLI01001097.1_pt1 | contig 27504 bp, 18 predicted proteins | sample 1519701 | NCBI WGS metagenome assembly OBLI01 (sample SAMEA3663005, study PRJEB22513) | pig gut metagenome | biome: pig gut; feature: pig-associated habitat; material: faeces | place: France | collected 2012 | reverse complement strand
CTACGCAGGTGTTGACCGTCAAGAACGACCTCTATGCCGAGTATAGTTCAGAGGCTGCCTATCAGCGTGCGGTGGCTACCTATGGCGGTGAGAACAGCAACTTCCTCACGCCGGAGGCCACCTCCCAAAAGCGTTTGACACTCGTAGCCGATCCCGCTGAGGGTGGTACAGTGAGTGGAGCAGGTCTGTATAACGAGGGAGAGACTGTTTCGATCAGCGCATCGCCAAAGGGTAGTTACACCTTCTCCCGCTGGAGTGATGGCAACAGCTCCGAGAGTCGCACCGTGACTGTCCTCACGGATATGACCCTCACCGCTATCTTCGAGGAGATTTCGAATCCGGACATCGTCTGATTCCCTCCCCCTTTGATGCCCCCAGTGGGCCATCAAGCAGAAGGAGGTCAAGGCAATGCCCTTGGCCTCTTTTTTATTTCCTACCCGAATAAGAATGTCTAAACCGTAATGTTGATTCTCACATCATCACTCCCCCTCCCAACGCCTTATAGAGCATAATGCGCTGAGTGCAATAGCCGATAAACGCATCCGCCAGATCCAATCGAATCTGTAACAGCTGACTTTGAGCAGCTAACACATCCAAGTAGGAAGCCCGCCGTTCTCGGTAAAGTTGTTGGCTATATGACAATGCGTTCTTCAATGCCGCATAGCGTTGCGCCAAGTTCACAAAGCGGATATAGTTCATCTTATAATACATCAAAGTATTTGAAACCTCCGTGCAAGCAGAGAGCACAGTTTGCTTAAACTCTACCAGCCGCTGTTGGCTTTCAATCTCCTTTACCCGTTTTGTATGCCGCAGCTCCCCTTGACTGAAAATAGGTTGTATCAAACCGGCAAAGAGGTTGTACACGATAGAAGTAGGGAAATCACTCCATGAGCCAACCTGATCCTCCGAGGAAAACAAACTCACTTCCAATCGCAAGGAAGGATAGAGCGCAGCACGCGCTACATCTTGTAAATGAAACGCCTCACGCACTCTGGCCTCAGCCAACATCACATCTGGCCGATACTGGATCAGATCCGCAGGGATACCTATGGCGATGGAGTCATTCAACGCACGAGAATGGATGACCGTTTCTAAATCGGCTCGTTGAATCTCTCCCTCGGTTCGACTCAACAGCAGATTCAACGTGTTCTCCGTGATGAACAACTCACTCTGAATATCCGGCAGGATAGCTTTCGCCCGATATAACTCAGCCTTCGCCTGTTCCACAGCCACGTGGGTTCTGGATAGCGAGGAGGAAGAGCCTTCGCCCGCTGACGCTATGACCAGCTGAGTGGTGTCTTTGCGTGTCCCTCTCCGTAGCAATGCCTCTTGTTCCTCCAGATAGGCCTGATTGGAAACAATGATCTCTTGGACAGCCTCCAACTTCTCATCCAGTCCAACCAGACGATAATACAACGTAGCCACATCGGCTATCAGCTTCACACGTACCCCCTGCATAGCAGCTTGGTCTTGCAACAACGACTCAAAAGCCGCCTTTCGCCTACTCGACAATTTACCCCAGAGGTTCACCTCCCAATTGGTCAAAGCGACACCCAAACCATGCTCGTTAAAATGGACATGTGGAGCATGCTCTTTCTTTTGATTCTGATAGAGCGAGAGCGTAGCGGATGGGAAAAAAGCCATCAGCGATTTATCATAATAGCTTACCGCCTTTTGAATCTGCAGCAACGAGGATTGCAGGGTATGATTCCGCACCAGTGCCGAATCAATCAGCGGAGCCAATTGAGGATCCGTATAATAATCATGCCATACAATACCGGCTACCGTAAAGCCCTCCTTGACCATGGAAAGACTATCCGGCTGACGATAGGCCGGGACTTCAATCTTTGTCAAAACCGGTTGATAGGAATGAAACGCACAGCCCATGCCTACCCATAATAGGCAAAGATAACAACCTAAACGATACAACATTTTCATTTTCATTCAAAGAATGACTTCTCAAGCGATTGGCATCGGCTTCATCTGAAGCGCCGCTCCAGTTCCTCATCGGTCAGCATCGAGAGGATTGTCTTGCCGTCAGGTGTCAAGTTAGAATCTTGGCAAGAGAAAAGCGAGGCAATCAGGTGATCCATTTCCGCCACGGTCAACTCCTTACCGACCGGGATCACGGCCGCCTTCGCCAGCGAGAGCGCAATCGCATCGCTCAGCAAGTCTTTCGCATCGCTACCTAACTCCATACAATGCGCCACGATCTCTTTCAATAGCTGCACCATGTCCATGCCTTCAATGCCTGCTGGCAAGCCGTTGATTGCATAAGAGCCCCCTCCTAAATCACTCAGATCGAAGCCCGCGAAACGAAGATCATCCCACAGCGCAGGCAATATGGCCACCTCCGCCGGGGTGAATGTCACCACCTCTGGAAAGAGCACCTGTTGAGATGCGCCCTGCTTCTGACGGATCGCCCGGCTGTATTGCTCGAATAAGATACGCAGGTGTGCCCGATGTTGGTCAATCATCGCCAAGCCGGACTTCATCGCTGTCAAGATATAGCGCCCCTTATACTGGAAACAGGGATTAGTCGTCTCCGCAAATAGGTTCTCCGCTACCGGCACATCCAAAGCGGCTGGATCCACCGGCTGCTGCTCCTCCGTTCGTTGGCGAGAAGCCTCACCCACTGCTTCCCGATCCCGTTCAAATCCTTCGTACAGCTTTGTCCAATCAAATGCCTGCCGTTGATAGGCAGGTTCTTGATCGAAGGGATTATACGCACTATCCACCTGCACTTTAGGCGCCTTCATGCCTTCTCCATCCCTCGTTTTTGTTGGATTATAAACCGGGATACTGATCGCTCCCTCCGCATCGAAATCAATGGTCGGTATCGCGCTCGACTTGGCCAACGACTCACGAGTAGCCGCCATCAGGATCTGCCAGATAGGCTGTTCGTTCTCAAACTTAATCTCCGTCTTCGTCGGGTGGATATTCACATCAATCGTAGCCGGGTCTAAGGTGAAATAGACAAAATAGCTGGGTTGCTCTCCCGCCGGGATCAGTTGCTCATAGGCTTGCATGAGGGCCTTGTGGAAATAGGGATGCTTCATGAAACGACCGTTGACAAAGAAATATTGCAACGCGCCTCGTTTCTTCGCCGCCTCCGGTCGGCCCACGAATCCATTGATGGTCACCAACGAGCTTTGCGCGTCCAAGGAGAGTAATTTCTGGTTCAGGTTCTTGCCATACACATTGAGGATGCGTTGACGAAGCCCTGAGATAGGCAGGTTAAAAATCTCCGCCTCATTGTGATAAAGCGACATACCTACCTGCGCGTTGACCAAGGCGATACGCTCAAACTCCGTCACGATATTGCGAAACTCCGTCTCATTCCCCCGCAGGAACTTGCGGCGAGCCGGCACATTGAAGAAGAGGTTCTTCACGGAGAAGACACTGCCCTCATTACAGGCATCCTCCTCGATCGTCTCCACCGTAGAGCCAACGATCACCAAGTGAGTACCTAACTCCGCCCCCTTCTGCTTGGTGCGCAAGTCAATATGGGCCACCGCCGCGATAGAGGCTAACGCCTCTCCTCGGAAGCCCATCGTATGGAGGGCAAACAGGTCATCCGCCGTGCTGATCTTAGAGGTCGCATGTCGCTCGAAAGCCATTCGGGCATCGGTTTCTGACATGCCTTTGCCATCGTCAATCACCTGGATCAGCGTTCGCCCCGCATCTACGATATTCACCCGGATCATCGAGGCTCCCGAGTCAATCGCATTCTCCACCAACTCCTTCACCACGGAGGAGGGACGCTGTATCACCTCGCCAGCCGCAATCTGGTTAGCGATATGATCCGGCAGCAGATGAATAATGTCGCTCATCGCCAGAAAAGATACCAAAAGAGGGCAGCCAAGACCGCCAAGGCCACCAGCAGTTTCACATTCTTATACTTCCGATCGCGTGCGCTCTCTCCCCGATCCACACTCTTGCGCAAATGCGAGGTCCCCTCGATAAAGGTGCCTTTGATATGAGGCTTATACTCCTCGATCGACTCCTCTATACCCATTTCACGCTTGATCTTGCTCACGCGTTCCTCCAGGGCCTCCTTATGCGGATCCCAATAGATCGGTTTATGCTCAAACTGTCGCGGCTTACGCATGTGATAAAAAGAGAAAAGTGCCATATTATCTATCCTTTCTTATAACCTGTTTAGTGTACAAATTTATTGCTTTTCTTCGGTACGTTGTCTTGCGTCTTGCGTCGCACCACTTGATAAATATCGTCCCTGCTCTTGGGACGGATATAATCAAACCAGAAGAAATCTTTCAGATATTTATCCGAGGGAGAAAGATCGGGCAACGGTGTCATAGTCCCCGTAGGCGTCGGCCAGATCTTTAGCTTATCCAGCTTATTATCTTTCAGCCAAATAGTCAAGAAACCACTTTGCGTCTGATTCATCCCCACCATCGAGCCATCTTTCTCTAACGGGAAAAAGATCGACTCCGCATTGCCAGCCACATCAATCCGCTCCACAGCTTGCCCATTGAAATAGGCCTTCAGGTCTTTTCCTTTCAACTGGTTATAAGCTGTCGTATCTATCTGTTGGATAGCGAAAGCGAACTGTTGCACGTGCGCATAGTCGATGGTCGAATCATTCAAATAGATCAAGATGGTATCCCCATACAGCTGATATTGCTCATTCCAGATAATCGGATCCGTATAAAGATAGAGCACCGAGTCTTTCGTGTTGAATTGCATCGAGTCGCATACGCCCTGTAGATCCGTCCGATAGAAGCGTACGCCATAGTAGGCTTTCACCTCCCGATAGGTGGAGTCTATCGTCACCATCAACATCGTATCCGCATGAAGGAAAAGCGTATCGCCTTGGCTATACTCCAAGAAGCGAGCGCTATCCGTCGCAAAGGCATACTCCGTCCGTTCGTTATAAAAGCCATATTGCCCCTCCAAGGTCACATGTTGCGCCGTGTCTTGCACACTCATGTTGCCGAATGCCTCGCCAAAGCCGGAAGCTCGATCGTAAGCGATGGAATCACCCGTCAGGATGCGATCGCCGGAAACCACCTGCGAACGCTCCAGCAGCGAGGCCCGATCGCTGACCGTGTCATACCACCCTTTCGAAGTATAGACCGTACCACTATCTGAGACAATCACCGAAGGGCCTAAGATGGTCGCCACTTTCGAGTCGGTAGCGTAATCCAAGGTATCTGAATAAAGGGTGAAATTCTCATTCTCCAAACGTACTGAGTCATTGAAAACCGCCAGTTTAGTAGCCGGAGAATATTGTCCATAAAAAGATGAAAGCTGATTGAGAGAATCTACCAACAGACCGCCCTCAAAGTAATAGCCGATATTGGCGAGCCGCTCATAGTTAAGGCTATCCGTGAAGAGCGTCACCTGTCCATTCTCCATCCGCACGTTCTCACGCAGGTAAGCGATCTGGGTATCTCCGTTGTAGAAAAGATAGTCGCCATAGACGAAGAGCGTATCGCCTTGCTCCATGCGTACATGGCTAAAGGCCTCCAAGGAGTTGGTCGCCTCGAAGAAATAGGCACTATCGCAATACATGTAGGAACTGTCGTGACGGAAGATCACCTCCCCCACGAGCACTTGCGCCTCCGCGTTCACCTCCTTATCGAAAGAGAGCGTGTTGGCATGTTCCAGAAAGACCTTTGTTTTCGTCGGCTGCAGGGTATCAGTAGGCACTACAACGGTCGTGTCTGCCTCCTGTGCGCCCAGCACGAACGGCAACAGACAGCCGATCATTCCTATTAACCACCGAACGACAAGCCTCATTCTTTCACCCAACCGGGGTATTTAAAATCGCAATTCTTCCACCCCTCGCTGATACGGACATAGGTGGTTTTCTGCTTCTTACGGATCCAATCATTCAACAGCTCCTCACGCTTTCTCGACTCCACGAGCTGCTTCATCGCCTGGAAGTCATCCGCCAAGTTCGCCTTGTGTCCATTCACACGGGCTTTCAGCTTGACAATCGCCACCACTTCCTTCTGCTTGTCCGTCAACATCGTGAAAGGTTTGGAGATATCACCCACCTGCATCTGATAAACGACCTTACCAATCTCTTGCGGCAGCTCCTGCATCTCGAACTTCGGTGTGCCATAGTTGCTGCTCTCATAGTTTTGATTGACCATCAAACCCTTGTTGTTACGCGTGTCCTTGTCTGCAGAGACGAAGGTAGCCGCCTCGTCAAACGAGAACTTCTCCGCTTTCAGGTCGTTGTAAAGTGAATCCATGCGGGTGGTCGCCTCGGTCAACTCCTTATCTGAGACCTTCGGTTTCAACAAGATGTGCCGACAGTTGATACGATCTCCTCGTTTCTCAATCAACTGGATGATGTGATAGCCATACTCTGTCTGCACGATCTGTGACACCCGCTTCGAGTCTTTCAAATTGAAGGCCACATTGGCAAACTCCGGCAGCAGCTGCGTCTTGCTCATGAAGCCTAACTCACCACCCCGTACGGAAGAGCCCGGATCCTCCGAATAAAGACGGGCCAACGTAGAGAACTCCATCTTGCCCGCATTCACCTGCTCGGTGAAATCACGCAGACGAGCCTTGATCGCATCGGTCTCCTCAAACGGGATCTTTGGCTCCATCGTCACGATCTGCACCTCCACCGTGGTCGGGATCGTAGGCAAGCTGTCTTGCGGCAATTGGTTGAAATACTTACGAATCTCCGAAGGAGTCAGCTTGATCTCACCAATCAGTTTCTGCTGCATCTGCTGTACGATCTGCTGCTCACGCACAGTCTCCTTTCGTTCCTCCTTGATCTGTGAGAATTTCTTGCCCATGTACTCCTCCAACTTCTCACGAGAGCCCATCTGGTTGACCGCCATGTTCATCCATTGATCCACACTCTGAATCACCTGATTCTCGTTAGCCGTGATACTATCAATCTTCGCTTGATTCAAGTATAGCTTCTGAATCGCCAGCTGCTCCGGGATCACACAATAGGGATCCCCATCGAAACGCTGACCCTCATTCAGCATATACAAACGCTGTGTCTCAATATCCGAGCGCAAGATCGCATCATCACCTACCACCCACACGATCTCGTCGATCACGTTATCTTGTGCCACCGCGGAAAGGCAAGCGCAACAGGCCAGCCATAATACACTCAAAATCTTTTTCATGTTTCTATCCTCTTTTCATCGCTCACGGTTCAACGGGGAAGATCACCTTTCCTTTCTGAACCGCCTCGTTATATAATTCATCTTCAAAATTCCTCAAAAAATCCACCTTGCGCTGGTTGACCAACATCTCCACGATACGCGGGCTGGCTGACTCATAGGGTTCAGTCTGTCCCGGTACCAGGTATTCGGCGATGTTCAACAGGTAGCAATAGCTGCTGTCGGCCGCCTCCACCTGCTTATGGCCTTTCAAGAAGGTGGCTGGATCGCTCACATAAATGGGGATGTTATCCATCACCTCATCAAAATCCACCCACTTATCATAGAAATACTCGTAGATGGTCGCATTCTGCACGCTATATTTCTCGATCTTCTCTAAAGCAGCCTCATCGGATGATTTATACCATTTCTTCACATCAGCCAAGCCTGGCGCATCCACCGGGATCTTCAGGAAAAGTCCTTTAATCAATCCCTGCTCTAAGGTAAACAGCTTCGGGTTCTCCTCATAAAATTGCTGCTTATCCTGCTCGGATATATCGGTTTTCAATCGTTCGTTGACCAATCGTTCTTGATAACGATAACGGATTAACGAACGTCGATAATCCTCCACCAATTGATCAATCTCCATTTTCTCATCGCTGAGGTTACGCTCAGCCACCTCATAGACCAATTGTTCTTTCACCCATTTTTTCACGTAGTTCTCCGCTATAAGCAAGCTATCCGCAGCGGAGGCAGTACGAGGAATAAGCGATTCCACTTCCGCCCGATGCAATTGGTGCCCCTCCATGCTGGCCAACACATCCGTTTGACCAGTCGTCGTGTCATGCGCACATCCCGCTAAGAGGAAACAACCCAACACGCATCCCAGATAAAGGAATCTCCACATAGGCTACTCACTCCATTTATTTCAGTTGCTTCAATGCTTTCCAGTTTACTTCCACCGGGTATTTCCGGTTCAACTCCTCGATCCAAGCCTCCTCTAACGCCTTTTGCTCCGCGGCAGGTTTACTCCAGACCTTCCGGTTGCTGATCTCAAACAGCAAGATGCCATCTCGATACTCTTGCATCAAATGAGGAATCTCTGGGTGCTTCTGCTCTAAGTTCTTCCGCTCTGAGGTGGTCACAATATCTCGTATAAATAGATCAAACACCTCTTGCATGAAGTCTCCCGCATAGGTTTTCGTCGAGAAGGGAGCCCGCTGGATGTAATAGGCGAACTCCGACTGCGGGAAATCCTGTCCATCCAAATGGATCAAAGTCTTGTTCATCTCCTTGGCCTTCTCATAAAAAGCCTTATCTGTCGGGAAATAATCATTACATAAGGCCTGTAGCTCCGCATAAGCTTCCGGATAGAAACGATAGCCATACTCTCGCTTCATGCGCTCGTCAAACGCCTGATAAAGCTCAAAGTTATGCTCGCCCTGCCCCATTTTCCGTCGCAACGATTTCTCCTCTTGCTCAAAGGGAGTACGCCCTTTCCGCTCTAAAAGTTTGATAATATGATAGCCAAAACGGGTTTCCACTAACCCGGAGAGTTCTCCAGGAGTAGTCAACTGAAACGCAGCCACCTCGAAAGGCTCCACCATCTCCCCAACTCCAAACCAGGGTAATTCACCCTGTTTCTTAGCGGAGGCAGGATCGGCCGAATAACGAGTAGCTAACTCACCAAAATCCGCCCCAGCCTTCAACTGCTGATAGACGTCTTCTGCCTCCTTCTTTATAGCCATCGTATCCTGCGCCGAGCCCTCTTTAGGATAAGCTATCAAGATATGAGCCACATGTACTCGTCCTGGATTGGGCTTACGACTATGTACCTGTATCAGATGAAAGCCCAACTTCGTACGAACAGGCATTGAGATCTCGCCTATAGGCAACGCATACACTGCTTCCTCAAAAGCCTTGAGTGTCTGCATAGGGCGCAAGCAACGCACATACTCATAGGCAATATGCTCCTTATCCTTTTCTGACAAATCCTTACCAACAGCCTCTATCGACTCGCCCTTTTTCAACCGAGCATAAGCCTGCATTGCCTGCTCATAAACAGGCACCGTATCCTTAGAGACCGTCTGTTCGGGTAAACGGAACAAGATATGTGACAATTCTACCGTATGCTCTCCTCGATCGTAAATAGCTTTCGCTGCTTGACGCTCTGCCTCCTTGTCAGAGAGATAGCTATCTACCAACTGACGGCGATACCCCTCCAACTCTTTTTTAAAGGATTCTGTCTGATCCAAGCCATGAGCCTCCGCATCGGCCACTTTCAGCTTGAAGTTTTTAAATAACTCCACATACTGTTCAACCGATTGCTTGTCCGACAGATTAACCTCTGCATTCTTTTGAGCAATATACTCAAACTCAGCCAAAGGCACCTGCTTTCCAGCTACAACCATTGCTACAGAATCAGGTAAAGCCTGAGCATAAGCCGTCACGCCGACACACGCACCCAATAAGAGAAGTAAGTTTTTCATCTAATATCCTTTTTCTATCCCTAAGAAAATCCTATAAAATAACACTAACTTAACGGATACATATAAGGAAAAGTATGCGGATCCATTAAATTAGTGTTTTTTATATGCCTTAGTTAGCCATTTCGGAAAGGAACTTGATACGCACCAAACGAATCTCATCTTCCGTATAATCGCCTCCTAACTCCTCGATCGCATCCTCCAGATCATCCGTCTCAGAGTCCTTAAAGTACTCATAGATGTCTTCCACATGATCCTCATCCATAACATCATTCACGAAGTAATCGATATTGATGCGCGTACCGGAATAAACAATCGCTTCTATCTCATCCAACAACTCAGAAAATTCCAATCCATTCGACGAAGCAATCTCATCCAACGCAACTTTACGGTCAATCCGTTGAATGATTGACACCTTCAACTTTGATTTATTCGCCACTGTGCGTACACGCAGATCTTCCGGACGCTCAATCTCATTCTCTTCAACGTGGCGCTTGATTAGCTCAATGAACTCTTTTCCATAACGTTTCGCTTTACCTGCACCCACACCAGGGATATTTTGCAGCTCTTCCAACGTAATCGGATATGTTGTAGCCATTGCCTCTAATGAGGGATCTTGGAAAATCACGAAAGGAGGAACCTGCAAACGCTTGGATAGCTTCTTTCGTAAATCTTTCATCATGGAATAGAGAGCTGGATCCACCGCACAAGAAGCGCCTCCTCTAACAGGTGTTTCCTCAACTTCCTCTTCAAACTCATTGTCTTTGGTAATCTTAAAGGAGACAGGCTTGTCCATAAACTCCTTACCTTTATCGGTAATTTTCAACAAACCATAATTCTCAATGTCTTTTAATAGATAACCTGCGATCAATGCTTGACGAATCACCGCATTCCACATCTTCTCATCCTCATCCTGACCAGAGCCAAAGATTTCTAATTCATTATGCTTGAAACTCTCAATCTCAGAGGTCTCCTTACCAATCAAAATATTGACTATATAATCTGTCTTAAATTTTTCTTTCAATGTGCTGACAGCCTCGAGCACAGCACTTAATAACTCTTTAGCTTCCACCTGTTTCTTGGGATTCTTACAATTATCACAATTGCCACAGTTATCCTCCAGGTACTCCTCTCCGAAGTAGTGTAACAACACCTTACGACGACAAACGGAAGTTTCAGCATACGCAGCTGTTTCCAACAGCAACTGCTTTCCAATCTCCTGCTCCGCAACCGGTTTCCCTTGCATGAACTTCTCCAGTTTCTGCAAGTCTTTATAAGCATAGAAGGCCAAACAATGTCCCTCTCCACCATCACGACCTGCACGGCCCGTCTCCTGGTAATAACCTTCAAGGCTCTTCGGAATATCGTAATGGATCACATATCGTACATCCGGTTTATCAATACCCATACCAAACGCAATGGTTGCAACAATTACATCAGCCTTTTCCATCAAAAACGCATCCTGATTAGCCGAACGCACTTGCGACTCCATTCCCGCATGATAGGGCAACGCATTGATACCGTTTGCCTTTAAGATGTCGGCAAATTCCTCCACCTTCTTGCGACTCAAGCAATATACAATACCCGATTTGCCTTCATTGGCTTTTATAAACTTAATAATCTCACGGTCTATATTCGCATCTTTCGGACGTACCTCGTAATACAAATTCGCACGGTTGAAGGACGACTTAAACACCTCCGCATCGATCATTCCCAGATTCTTCTGAATATCATGCTGCACCTTGGGGGTAGCCGTAGCTGTTAAAGCGATCAACGGACGCTTACCAATCTCATTAATAATCGGTCTGATTCGGCGATACTCCGGTCGGAAATCATGTCCCCATTCAGAGATACAATGTGCCTCATCAACCGCATAGAAAGAGATCTTCACCTGACGTAGAAACTCCACATTCTCCTCCTTGGTTAAAGACTCAGGAGCTACATAGAGTAGCTTTGTTCGTCCTGACAGAATATCCTGCTTAACCTGCTCAATGGCAGATTTATTCAACGAGGAGTTAATAAAATGGGCTACCCCATCCTCCTCGCTAAAGTTACGCATCGCATCTACCTGGTTCTTCATCAAGGCAATCAGCGGAGATATAACAATAGCCGTTCCCTCCATCAAAAGAGAAGGCAACTGATAACAGAGCGACTTACCACCACCCGTAGGCATCAATACAAATGTATCCTTACCAGCCAATACACTTTCGATAATGGCCTTTTGCTCTCCTTTAAATGCGCCAAAACCAAAGTGCCGTTTCAGCTCTTCCGTTAAATGATCCTTCTTTGCCATACTTCGTATTCGTATTAACCGAATCGCCTACGCATTCTCAAACTGCAAGCGATTCACATCCGATTTTTCAAATTTTTCTTTTGCATAGTCCAATGTCACATGTAGCACCTTAACATCCTTATGCGAGGGAATTGTGAACATCGCATCCATGATTATCGCCTCCACGATTGCGCGCAACCCTCTGGCTCCTAATTTGAATTCCAATGCCTTATCAACTATAAAATCATAGACTTCTTCATCGAAAAGCAATTGAACATCATCCATCTCAAACAGCTTCATGTATTGCTTGATAATGGAATTTTTTGGTTCCGTCAATATATTACGCAAAGCTGTTCGATCCAAAGGATTCAAATAGGTCAAAATCGGCAAGCGACCAATAATTTCCGGAATCAATCCAAAAGATTTCAAGTCTGCCGGTGTTATATATTTCAAAAAATTATCCCGATCAATCGTAGAGGTGGCCAAGCTGGCAGAATAACCCACTACACGAGTATTTAATCGCTGGGCAATCTTCTTCTCGATACCGTCAAACGCACCACCACAGATAAAAAGGATGTTCTTCGTATCTACAGGGATCATCTTCTGCTCCGGATGCTTACGCCCTCCCTGAGGCGGCACGTTTACCACAGAACCCTCCAACAATTTCAACAAACCCTGTTGCACACCCTCGCCACTCACATCACGAGTAATGGAGGGATTGTCTCCCTTACGTGCGATCTTATCGATTTCATCAATAAAGACGATACCCCGTTGCGCAGCCTCCACATTATAATCTGCCGCTTGCAGCAAACGGGTCAAGATACTCTCAATGTCTTCACCTACATAACCGGCTTGCGTCAATACCGTCGCATCAACAATGGCAAACGGCACATGCAGCAGCTTGGCGATCGTACGGGCCAAGAGGGTCTTACCCGTTCCCGTTGTTCCTACTAAGATGATATTGGATTTCTCGATCTCCACATCATCCGCTGTCACTTTCTGCATCAAGCGTTTGTAATGGTTATACACCGCCACAGCTAAATACTGCTTTGCAGCATCCTGCCCAATCACATATTGATCCAAGAAAAGTTTGATGTCCTCCGGTGTCGGTAGCTCCGATAAGTTCATCTCAAAAGGAGAAACCTCCGCAAATTTCTCCTTCACCATCTCATAGGCCTGCTGCACACAATCATCACAGATAGAGCCATTGATTCCATTGATCAACAACCGCACATCATGCCCAGATCTACCACAGAAACTACAATAACCACCCGTATTTTTGGCCATATTTTTTCTTCCTTATATATTATATGTATAAATACGGATTACTTTCTTCTTAACACGTCATCAATCATGCCATAGGCTTTCGCCTCTTCCGCCGTCATCCAATAATCGCGATCACTATCCTGCGCAATCTTCTCATAGGGCTGGCCAGAGTGGTCAGACAAGATGGTATAAAGCTCTTTCTTCACCTTCAAAATCTCACGGGCCGTGATCTCGATATCCGATGCTTGACCTTGCGCTCCACCCAACGGCTGGTGAATCATCACCCGGGAGTGCTGCAAAGCGAAACGTTTCCCCTTCGTACCCGCCACTAACAACACGGAAGCCATGGAAGCAGCCATACCCGTACAGATGGTAGAGACATTGCTGGAAATAAATTGCATCGTGTCATAAATCCCGTAACCCGCATATACACTGCCACCCGGCGAATTGATATAAATAGAGATGTCTTTGCCTGGATCACTGGAATCCAAATAGAGCAATTGCGCCTGAATCACATTCGCCGTGTAGTCATCGATCTGTGTCCCCAAAAAGATGATACGATCCATCATCAAACGAGAGAACACATCCATCTGAGCCACATTCAATTGTCGCTCCTCAATAATTGTCGGGGAGATGTAACTACTGGTGATGTTCATATAGCTATCAAGAGCCATACCACTCATGCCCAAATGCTTTGTCGCATACTTTCTAAAATCTTCCATATAAAATATCCAATAGGTTTTTATTGATCCATTGCGCCTATCCAAGCAGGCGAAGAAACGGAAAAAGGGATTTCTCTCCTCTTTCCTCAACGGATAAACAAAGTTATAAATAAATTTCTGAACGAAACAATTTATTTTGCCCTCCGCTAAGGTTTTTTCGAGAGAAATCCCTTTTTCCAGGGATGACAGCCCAGTGTGAGGGGCTGTCAAACGGCTATTTTATTCAAAAAGCTTTGCGAACTCGTCTGCGCTGACCTCTTTCTCATCGAGCGTAACCTGCTCTTTCAGCCAAGCAGCCAACTGCTCCTCAACCGCACGGTTAGCGATATTCTCAGCAGTCTGCGCATTCTTCAACATCTCCTTCGCATAGTTGTTGAGCACATCCTCAGGGATAGACAACATGCCGTACTGTGCGAACTGAGCCTTAGCCACACGCTTAGCGAAGCTATCCACATCAGCCGGAGTCACCTTCAATTCGTTCTGACGAACCAAAGCATCCTTGATCAACTGATATGTCAAATCTTTCACTACCTGCGGATAGTCTTTCTCCAACTGATCCGGCGTGTTCTTCGAATTAGAAGCCAGTAACCAACGCTTCAACAGCGCATCGTCAAACTTCAACTCACCAGCACGCTCAACCAACAGATCACGAATATCCATCAAGAACTTGAAGTCGCTCTGCGGCATGAACTGCTCCAACAAAGCATCCTCGATCTTCTGCTTGAACTCCTCCTCTGAGGTAACCACGTTCTCGCCGAATACCTTGTCGAACAACTCCTGATTCATCTCAGCAGGCTGATGACGAGAGATCGTCTTCACCTCGAAGCTGAAATCGCCAGTCAACTCAGCGACCTTCTCCTTCTCCACGTGCAAGAAAGAGGCGATCTCTGCCTCGGCACCCTCATACGCCTTGTTCGGGTTGAATACAACCACGCTATTGACGTTAGCACCGATAAACTTCGCCTTCTCCTCCTCGTTCTTGATATACATCGGCATCAAGACAGCGTTCTCTACAACGACACCGCCCTCTTTCGGAGTACCATTCTCCAACTCAGCGACGGTACCCTTCACCATATCTTTCTCCTCAACGGCCTCACCATCGACATAAGAGCCAAAGTTCGCACGGTAAGAATCTACCTGCGTATTGATCATCTCGTCATCTACCTTCACTTTGTAGAACGGAAGCTGGTCGTTCTTGCTCAACTCGATGTGGATCTCCGGAGCCAGAGCCAAGTCGAAACAGAACTCGAAATCCTCGCTATGGTCGAAATCCAACGGTTTCTGCTCAGTCTCGTTCGGCATCGGCTCGCCCAATACGTGGAGGTCATTCTCACGAATATACTTGAACAAGTTCTCAGAGATCAGCTTGTTCACGACCTCTACCAAAGCCTGCTTACCATACATCTTCTTGATCAGGCCCAGGGGCACCATACCTTTACGGAAACCCGGCACATTTGCTTTCTGACGAATGCTACGCAAATCCTTATCCAACTGATCCGCATAGTCCGCCTTCACTATTTCCAATTTCAGGATACCGCTAACGGCATCATTGTTCTTATTAAAAGAAACGTTCATTATGAATGATTTATTTAATTAATAGTCGCTTCAATTTTTAGGGTGCAAAAATAGAGTTAATCTTTTAATCCAACAAATTTTACTTCGATTTTATTCCCGATGGCTAACAAAAGGAAAGTTCTATGTATCTTTGGCTGCCATAAAACAGACCATACAAAAACAGATTGTATATGCGTATAAAAGGGATTTTCGAAACCTATTCGGGTGGTAAACAGCTTTGGTTATTACTGTGCTTCTTGTTAGGAGGCACCTTGCTCGCTGAGTTTTGCACAACGGGAATCCATTGGATAGGAGGTTGCATCTCTAACGAATGGACAACAGGAACAGGATATCCGCGCACGATCCAAGGCCTATCAGCCCTCTGCACCTTCCTGCTTCCAGCCATCGCCATGGGCTACTGTTGCAGTCCTAACCTGACCGATTATCTCTCGTTACGACGAGTCAACAATCCCCTCGCTTGGCCCCTCACCGCAGCCGGAATGGTCTTACTTGCCCCACTCATCAACCTGCTCAGCCTCTGGAATCAATCCCTGCACCTGCCAGCGGCATTAGCCCCCGTGGAGCAAACGATGCGTCAATGGGAAGAGTTAGCCGAACAGCTGACACAGACACTGCTTTCCAGTGATCGGATTGACATCCTGCTGGCCAACCTGTTTGTCGTAGCCATCCTTGCCGCCCTCACGGAAGAGTGCTTTTTTCGAGGCACGCTGCAACGCATCCTATCTCGCTTCCATGCTAAGCCACATGCCGTGATCTGGACAGCCGCTATCCTCTTTAGCGCTTTCCACCTGCAATTCTACGGGTTCTTTCCACGAATGCTCTTAGGTGCCTATTTTGGCTATTTACTGCTCTGGAGCCAAAGCATCTGGCTACCGATCTTCGCCCACTTCATCAACAATGCCATAGCTGTCATCACCCTTTCTAACAGCTCTCTGCAGGAGAACTACTACCTCACGGGTGAGATTCCCGCCAATGAGCTCCTGCCCTACAGCCTCTTTGCGCTGCTCTCAACCGGGCTCTTTATCGGGATAAATCATCTCTTACGTCGTCAACTGTCACAATGATTTCTTACGCAACACGAAGTCTTTACCCAGGTACTTCTCACGCACGATCTCATTAGCCGCCAGCTCCTCGGCCGTACCTTGAAACAGCACCTTGCCCTCAAACAACAAATAGGCACGGTCGCAAATGCTCAGTGTCTCATACACATTATGGTCGGTAATCAAGATACCGATATGCTTATGTTTCAAGCGAGCCACGATGGTCTGAATATCCTGTACAGCGATCGGATCGACACCGGCAAAAGGCTCATCCAACATGATGAATTTCGGGTCAATCGCCAAGCAACGGGCAATCTCCGCCCGGCGTCGCTCACCACCTGAGAGTTGATCGCCCAAGTTCTTGCGCACTTTGTTCAATCCGAACTCCGCCAATAGACTCTCCAAACGCTCCTTCTGCTCCTCCGGTGTATGCTCTGTCATCTCTAACACCGCCCGCAGGTTATCCTCCACCGTCATTTTCCGGAAGATGGAAGCCTCCTGCGCCAAATAACCAATGCCGTTACGGGCCCGCATATAAACCGGATATTTCGTGATCTCCATCTCATTCAAGAAAATCTTGCCCTCGTTGGGAGTCACCAATCCCACAGTCATATAAAAAGTAGTGGTCTTACCCGCTCCGTTCGGTCCAAGCAAGCCCACAATCTCTCCCTGCTTGACATTGATCGAAACATGATTCACCACCGTGCGGGTCTTGTATTTCTTTACCAAATCCTCCGTCCGGAGCACCATTTGCTGTTCTTCTGCCATATTTTATCCTTTTTGTCGCCACAGATAGTACCTGCCCAGCTCTATGAAGCTAAACCTGCCTGTCTTCATCGTTTGGGGCAAAGATAAGCATTCCTTCCTCATTCCGCCTTACGTACAAACAGGAAGTTGCGATTTTGAAGTTTTCCAACATCAGAAGGGGTAGCCTATGGCGAAATGATAGCCCATGCCATCCTTGAAACGGGGCAGGTTGTAGTAGCCACGCTTACCTGTCTCATAGGGCAGATGCAGACCGATACCCACATCGAAACGGATCACGAGAAAGTCCATGTCATAACGAAAACCAAAGCCGGTGCCTAACGCCAAATCCTTAAAGAAATGTCCCGCTTTCAGACGGCCACCCGGTCGATCCGGATCCTCCCTCAGCAGCCAGATATTGCCACAATCCAAGAAGGTAGCGCCATGCAGGTCGCCCATGATCGGGAAACGATACTCCAGGTTGGCCTCGAACTTGAGGTCACCCGTACGGTCGATATAGGCATATTTGTTCTCCTCGCTGCTCTGGTAATAACGCCCCGGACCGATGCTTCGAATCGTGAAAGCACGCACGCTGTTGGCTCCACCCACATAGAACTGCTCGTTGTAGGGCGCTGTGCGAGCATTGCCATAACTGTAAATCGCACCCGCCATGATACGTCCGACCAACCGCTGTTTCTCTCCTAACTGATAGTTGTAACGCGCCTCCACCGTCCCCTTGATAAACTGGGCGAAGGGGTTGCCAAAGAGCTTCTTCCCCTCCTTGTCGAATGGCTTCCCGGCGATCGCATAGGCCGCATTCATCAGTAAGCCTGCCTGCGTGATAGAGCCTTGCAACCAGACGTGATGCCGCTTCGTCGTGATGGGCGAATCATCATAAGTATAGGTATAGCTCATCGAGGGGACAAACTGATCCTGCAAGCTCTTCATGAGGGCCTTATTGTTGTCGGCGATGCTGTCAAACTCAGCGGTGGTGTGTTGAAGCAGGTTATACGCCAACTTAAACGGAGTCACGCTGTGATGGCTGGTGGCGGAGGGCTGAAACTCATAAGAGGCGTCTCCTCCAAAAGAGAGCATCTTGAAGAAACGGGCCCGGTTCATCTGATCCGCATAGATCCGAAAGGTGGTCGTAGCGGGAAAATTCAGATCCCGCTTGCCCAAGGTCGGGAAGAGCAACCGGGGGAAGGTGAGCGTCGTGCTCAGCCCCAACTCATAGCTGTTGATCTTGGAGCCACCCGCATCCAGCTTGTTGCCGGTCTGCCACTCGTAGGAGCCACGCAGTTTCACGCCGAAGGTCTCACCACCACCAAACATGTTGCGCTTGGTCACGCTGAACACCGCTCCAGGACCTACTTGGTCGTTGCTCTTGGCAGTCACGTTCAACTCCAACTCGCCATCCAAAGGCAGGTCATAGACCGTATGGATACGCAGGTCGAGGGTGTCTTGCCGCCGCATCGTGTCACGGGGCGCATATTGGAACTCCGAGTAGCGGAAGATGCCCAAGCGGGCGAGAGCTGTCTGCGAACGCTCCTGCTGGGTCTGACTATATCGGTCGCCCGGGCGGAAATAGAGCCGGTCGTAAAGTACCTTGGGACGCACACGCAGTTTCTCTTCGTAGTGGATGGTCAAATCCTTGTAACGGATCGAGTCGGTAGGCGGCTCGTTTCGATAGCCATTCAGGTAGAAATCCACCTTCCCTAACTTCCAAGGACGCAACGCATTCCGAGGAATCCCCTCCTTGGGCACCACCCGTAGGGAGACCTTTCCGGGCGTGATGGTGGTATCGGCTTGATAAACCATATATTCCGGACGAAAATAGTAGTAGCCATGATCACGCAGCATATCGGCGATGCGCTCCCGCTCGACTTGCAACCTCACCACGTTGAAGTTATCGCCTTTACGGAGCAATCGCTCGCTCGACATCCGAGGCAACAACGAATCCACCCGGTTGCGCATCCGCACATAATAGACGCTGTCGATCGTATAAGGGGGATTCATCGTGACCTGGTAAGCGATCTTCGCCTTGCGGGGATCTTTCTTGTCGGGCACCAACTCATAAGCGGTGGCTCCATTGAAATAGCCATACTCGTTCAGCAGATTGCGTGCCACCTTGACACGCACGTCGGGGTTCACCGTACTGATCAGCACCGGCTTGGCCGCCAACTTATTGAAGATCCAACGGCTCAATTTACCCTCCTTGTTCACGAAGGCATTATATACCCACAAGCCGAACGGGAAGGGCACACGCACCGAGGAGCTACCCATGAAGGCGTTGTTGGGTGGATACGCCAAGGCGGCCTCCACCTCCTCGACGGTTGATCTTCCCGCCTCACTATTATCTGGTTGCTGAATCTCCATCTTCGAGATACCTGTATAAAGTATCGCACCCTCCGGCAAATTTTTCGTTGTCGAACAGCTCAGTAAAAATAAACAGAGCAACAGATATACGATATAGTTCTCCTTATTCATTTTGTTGGTCTTCTGATTCTCCTTCCTCGACAGGTAATGTCTCCTCTTGCTCGTCGGTCACCGGTACTTGTTTCTGTTTCTTGAAATTGAACAACTCACGCAGTTTCATCATCTTCTTGCGCAGCACGATACCGCCACCCGTCTCAATGATCTCGCCCTCCAACAGGCTCTCGTAGTTCTTGTCATGGAACAGCTTGACGTAGCGTGAGCCGCTGCTATCCAGTCGATACTCCACCGACACATTGTCGATGAAAGGCTGCGCCTGGCCATTGTTGATATTCTCTCCGGTGGAGATACGTCCACCCAACACGACCCGGATCCGGTCGTTGTAGAATCGCTTGGCGAAACGGAAAGAGTAATCCGTACGGTTCCCCCCCCCTTCACTACCATCATTGTAAGAATCCATACCGAAGCTGATGTCCACCGTCTTCAAGGCACTGCCCGCGATGTTGTTGATCTCGCTCTGCAAGAAGCTGGTCAAAGCATCGCCCATATTGACATTCACCTTGCCCGTTCCCGTCGTTCCTCCTAAATAGAGGCCGGTCACCAACATGCTCACCGCCAGCTTCGCCCGCTCTTCCGCACCTTTGGCGGTCAGCTCTTCTTGCATCGCCATATCTTCCGGAGCCTCCAAAGTAAACTCCAACCCTAAGTTTTCCAAGGTTTGCGAAAGCGCCAACCCCACATCAAATTTCACCTGTCGGGGAGAGGATTGTCCCGTCGGTGTCACTGAAGCACGTAGCTGCTCCGTAGCCGCCAGACTGAGTTGCGGGTTCATCGGATCACCCGTCCATTGCACATAGCTTCCCTCCTTGATGGTGAACTCTTTCAAAGGAATCACGGGAATGGCGTATTTCAATGTACCTCCCGTCAAGGTGTATCGTCCGTTCAAGCGCATATCGCCCTGTGGCGTGTATTGGTAAGAGAGGTCGCCTCCTCCCTCCAAGCGGATGTGGCTGCTCTCATCGCCATACAGATCCACGTTCGCCTGCACTGCCGGATCAATCCGTATGGTCATCAACATATCCATACCGCCCATCGGCAAGGGAGGCTTACGAGGCATTCGTCGGCGCAGGGTGTCGGCAAAGGAGGTGAAGGTCACCAAGTCGGCCATACGATCTTGTGCCTCCAAGGGAGAGTCTTTCCAGACGTAGGTCATATTCGTCCCACCCAGCAGTTGCAGGTCGCCTCGCATCACTAAGGCATCCACCGGTCCTTTTGCCGTGGCGTTGAGGTTGGCGAACAGCTTACCATACACCAAGCTCTCTTCGCTCTTCTTGCTGTTGAACAGCTGTAGGTTGTTGGCTGTCAATTTCAGGTCGGCCATCATCTGTACCGGGTCATTGAAATCGACATAGCCATTAATCAAGAAGGGATTCTGGTTATAGGCATAAATGGCGAACTTATCCAACAACAAACGATTACGCTGGATCTGTATCTGTCGGTCATCGAAGCGGAACGAAGAGCCTGCCGCCCCGATATAGACAGAAGCACTGTCGAGCAGCAAGGTGCCATCCACCCAAGGCTGAGCACCGGTACCCGTGATGGCTAAGGTACCATCCACGTCGCCGCTCATACGTGCCATATCATCGGGGATAAAGGCATCCGCCATATTCAGCGGGAAATGCAGGAAGTCGATACTTCCCTCAAACAGATCCTCCTCCGCTTGATAGAAGGCGGTCACCGTCGAGATCTCCTCTTGATTACGGAAGAGGTGCATATCCACTTGGTGGTTGCCCGCCTCCAACGGCAGATAAACCCCATTGAACAGCAAATCTCCCACCGGTCGGTGCTCGTAGTGAAGGCTGTCAATATTCACATCGGCCACCACCAAGAAGGAGGAGTCGGTCGGGGCATATTGAAAATCCGCATTCAGCATACCTTGCAAGGAGGGCAGGTAGGAGAACGCTTGGGTAATCACCTGCAGATTGATCTGGTTCAGCTCGACGTGTACGGCCTCTGCCTCCTCTTCCATTGAGGGCAATGAATGAATCCAGAGCGCCGCGTTGTTTGCTCCACTCAATCGCAGGTTGGCCTCGATGTCTTTCATGCTATGCACCGTGATATGGTTGTCCGGATCCAACTGGAAGGTCGTGAAAGCCAAAATCGGCTGATCCGGATAAAGACTGAAACGCATACCGCCCTCCTCCAACTTATCCGCACGCAAGCCTACATTGACACCCACTTTCCCGGAGCCATCCTTATACAGCAGGTTGGCATCCGCATAATTCTGGCTCAACCGACCTTCTATGCCCGCACTAAACGGTGCCTGTTGCCGGTATTTCTTTTTGATCACCTCCGCTTGATAGCGCAAACCTATCGTATCTTGTGTGACACCCGCCCGGATCGTGTCGAGCATCAAAGTGTCTTGGATAAACTCCAAAAGTTCCGCCGACAGCTGGATGCCAGTATCCGGAGAGGTAGAGGCCTTCAATGAGAGCCCTTTGAAATCCATGTAATAATTGAGTAAATAGTTGTTGATGGGGTTGTCTTGTCCGGCATTGACCTCCAACAACATCTCCGGCAGCAGGGGACGCAACAGCTGCAAGTTCACTGTTGAATCACGCAGCACCTGCCGGGTCAACTCATCCGACACCTGTTGCAGTTTATCCGTCATCTCGTGCACACACTCATTGCCTGTCAGCACGATGCCTAAATCACCCGCATGGAAAGAGACCCGTGTGGTGTCGCTATCCGTCCGTGTGTGCAATGTCAAGGTCTTGGGATGAAAAGTCTTTCGAGGAGTCACTAACTCCCAGTTTCCTAACGTCACATCCAGCAGGTTGCGATCATCCAAATCGCTCTCCGCCTCCGCAAACAGCTGGAAAGAGGTTGAGAAGGGATCACTCATGACGTGCATCTCGTAGAGGTCGAGATTCATCACATCCGCAATCAACATGGCTTTCACCGCTTTCGGTTTCAGCTCCCCATTCAACGAGAGATCGAACTTGGCCAAGGGATAGCCACTGATCAGATCGACCTTCAACAGCTGATTTTCCAACGCACCATTCAGACGCACATCTGAGACCGAGGTCAAGCCATACCGAATGTCATTCACCGCCCCCTCGATCTTCGCCCACGTCTTCCCCGAGAAAGGATCAGTGCCCTTACCCTCCATTTTCACGGAGGCAGTTAAGCTATACAGGGAATCCAAGGGCATGAAGTGCACTGGTTCCAAGCTATCCACCTGCAAAGCGGCTTGGTAGGCAGCTTGCGTCGGATCGTAATACGCTGTCAAATCAATCTTTCCTTTATCCTCCCGGAAATGCAACGCCGCCTGATAAGCTTGGTTGGCGATGAATGCCTCGCCTTGCAGACGCATTCCTTTCGGCAGGTTGTAATAGAGGCGCTCCTCCTCGGGCAACATCGTCAGCAGGAAGTTCAACGAATCGGTCTCTGCCTCCAACCGCAGCTCGCCCGTTCGTTTCACGCTATCTGTCACCGCCTCCATCTCTCCAGACAAGGACATCTGAAAGGCTCCCGGCAGTCGCATCTCTCCCTTGGAAAGTCGCATCGCCGCCACATTACCCGTCGCCTCCACATCGAGCGTCAACGGCTGATCAGGATAGGCACGCACAAAATCACGAGGGAGTTTGCCCATCGCCAGCAACAGATCGGCCTTGCCCAAACGGCTCTTCCAGGCGACCCGCATCTCCTCTTTGGGTCGCTCCTCCAAACTGTTCCAAGGGATCTCCGCTGTCAGCTTCGCCTCGGAATGAGGGGTCCTCAACAGGAGTTGGGGCAGATGAATCGTCTTTCCATCACTCTTCAACTCTCCCGTCAGCGCATCAACGGCCAACCCTGACTTTTCACGAAAGGCACATTCAGCTAAATGCGCCTGCATCTGCCGCCCTTGATAAAGCAGCTCGTCCAACCGTATCCGCACGTCAGCCAGCTGAATATGGCTTAAATCCAACCCGTCGGTAGGCTCCGAAAGATCATCATCATAAAGCAGGTTCGACTCCATGATCTTCAATTGGCCAACTGCATAACGCTCCTGCCCTAAATCCACCACGCCATCCCGCAGGGTCGCCTGCTTCAAGAAAGTAGCTACCCGCAGCGAATCCGGTGCCATCTGCAAAGCGAATGATACCCGATCTAACTGAATACGTTGTAAATTGAATCGCCAAGGCAGGTTGGTTGAGGTCGTATCGGCCTCTTCCGTCGAGTCGTTGAGCAACAAGGTAACCACTGCGTCCGATAGGTTGATCTCGTTGAAGGTAGCTCGCTCCTTCGCCAAATCTACCCGATCGGCATGTAGGTAAAACTGTCCGATCGTTCCCTTTATCGCCATGCCCTCCCAAAGGTCTCTCGTGTCAAGCTGAGCGTTGCGCAAGTCAATGGCCTCGATCAGTACCTGCTGATGGAAGAGCGGCCTCGCTTGGATGCGCAGGGAAAGGCGATCCAAACGCAATAGCGTATCAGCCTGATGGATGGCCTGTACGTCACGAATCTTTAAATCGAGCGGGAAAGAGAGGCGTATCTGCCCAATGGAGATACGCATCCCCGTAGCCTCACTCGCGTATGCAGTTGCTTGCCGCACGGCAAAATCCTGCACATAAGGGATATACAGGAGTATAGACAACAATGTCACCAAGCCGACAGGCAGCAACAAGATTCCTACTAACCATTTCCCCCATTTTCGTCTCATACGCTATTTACTATGATTTTATTATTTCGTCTTGATGACAATGGCTCCGTTAGCACCACGTGCCCCATATTGCCCCGCGTCCTTCAAGACACTCACCTCTTGCACATCCTCGATGGCTAAGGTGTTCAAGATCGACAGATCCATCGGAATACCATCCACTACGACCAATGGATCAGTAGGGCTGGTCAGTGAGGCACTGGCACGGATACGGATGTTCCCATCCATGTAGGTCACGCCACTCATACGCTTCAATACGGAGTTAATGTCTCGGCATCCCAATCGCCGGATGTCCTCACGAGTCATCACCGAAGTGCTGATGATTCGGTTGCGCTCGGCCATGATCATCCGTTGTAGCTCTTCGTTCGGCTCATTGGTGCGATTGGCATTGAAGGTACTGTTCTCCAAGGTAATCGTAATGTAATTATACCCGTTAACCGGCACCACCACTTGGTTCTTTGTCTTCTTTATCGTTACAAACAGGGTATCCTGCAAGTTCGCACCAGGGATCATAAACAGACCCTTCCCATTCGTCTTTACCGTCACGGGATTCACGCTGCCCAACGTCACGGGATAGCGTTTGATCGCTTTCTGGCTCACATCTTTCAATACACCAACCAGTGTGTCACTCTGGGCCGACAGCCATTCGCCGCATCCCAAGAAAATCATCAAAAATACAAACAGTCTCATACTACAGTTGTTTTTAATTCATAAATCTGTTCCTCACCGCTATGGATGACGCAACAAATATACGATTTTTCAACAAATCAACACTTAATTAAGTTTACAACAAAGGCCCTGAATCACTCAGAGCCTTCATTTCTTTTTCCTTTGTTAAATCCTTGCCGTAATTCGGTCGATGATTTCCAAGCATAATTTTGTGGTCTGCTCGCCAGCATCTAACTCCGGGTTCAACTCCACCAAGTCCAACGACTTGACCAAGTTCGTAGAGAGAATGTGATCCACAAAATCATTAAACTCATCCGGCATCAATCCCTCTGCGACTCTCGTGCCTGTACCCGGCGCAAAGCGAGGATCAATACTGTCCACATCAATGCTGAAATGCACATTGCGGATCTTTCGTTCACGGAGCTTCCGCTTGATGTCCTCGGCCACAAAGCCAATCCCTTTCAGATGAATCGTCTCCATCGTATAGACACTCAGGTGCTCACGTTCGATCAGCGCCTTTTCTCCCTCGTCAAGGCTACGCGTGCCGACTAAGAAAACATTCTGCGGATTCACCTTGTTGCCGGGCGCATAGACATTGACCAACTCCTCGCTACCCATACCCATGAGTGCACTAAGTGGCATGCCGTGAATATTCCCACTGGGCGAAGTAGCATCCGTATTGATATCGCCATGCGCATCCAACCAAATTATGCCAAAATCGTCGAAGCATTTACCCACACCGGAGGCACTACCCAACCCCAACGAATGGTCGCCCCCAATCACCAAAGGGAAGGCACCACCACGCAAGGTGTCATATACCAACTCGGCCAAATTATTGTTCACCTCCACGATGGCATCGAGATACTTCATACTCTTTCCCCGAGCGAACTTATCCGCCTCCGAGACGGGTGGCACATAGAGGTTGCCCAAATCAAATGCCCGATGTCCATTCTTACGAATCAGCTGCATCAGCCCTCGCTCACGCAAATGGTTGGGGGCCCGCTCCACCCCTAATCGATCGCAACCTAAATTGAGTGGAACGCCAATGACATTGATTTTCATACCTCCTCCAATGTTTTACGGATAAGGACAATCGCCTCACGCATCTGCTCCTCCGTGATCACCAACGGCGGAGTGAAACGAATGATGTGGTCATGGGTCGGTTTCGCTAAAAGTCCGTTGCGCATCAACGCCAAGCAGATATCCCAGGCGTTCTTGCCATTGGTCGGCTCCGTCACTACCGCATTCAGCAAACCTTTGCCACGCACTAACTTGATCATCGGATTGTCGATCCGTGCGATCTCCTCCCGGAAAAGTTGCCCCATCCGATAGGCGTTCTCCCACAACCGTTCCTCTTTGACCACCTCCAAAGCAGCAATGGATACTTTCGCAGCCAAGGGATTACCACCATAGGTTGAGCCATGCTCACCCGGAAGGATCGTCAGCATCACCTCATCATCTGCCAACACTGCGGAGACAGGCAACACACCACCCGAGATGGCCTTACCCAAGATCAAGATGTCCGGGCGCACCTCCTCGTAGTCACAAGCCAACATCTTACCAGTACGTGCGATACCAGTCTGGATCTCGTCGGCGATAAACAGCACATTGTGCTGTTTGCACAGCGCATAACACTCCTTCAGATAGCCCTCATCCGGCACAACGACTCCCGCCTCTCCTTGGATCGGCTCCAACAGGAAGCCCACAACCGTCGGGTCAGCCAAAGCCTCCCGCAAGGCATCCGCTTGATTGTAAGGAATCTTCACGAAACCAGGGGTGAAAGGACCAAAGTTACCGTATGAGCTGGGATCGGTACTCATCGAGATCACCGTAATGGTACGGCCATGGAAGTTGTCGGCGCACACCACGATCTTGGCTTGCTCCGGTGCTACGCCTTTGCGCACATAGCCCCAACGACGACAGAGCTTGAGAGCGGTCTCCACGCCTTCCGCACCGGTGTTCATCGGCAACAGCTTGTCATAGCCAAAGTAACGACAGGTATATTCCATATATTCCCCGAGCAAATCCGAATGGAAAGCGCGCGAAGTCAGGGTCAAACAGTCGGCCTGCTGCTTCAACGCCTCCATGATCTTGGGATGGCGATGTCCCTGGTTCAAAGCAGAATAACCCGATAGAAAATCAAAATAACGTTTGTCTTCCACATCCCATACGAATACGCCTTCGCCCCGATTCAGTACGACCGGCAAGGGATGATAATTGTGAGCGCCGAACTTCTCTTCACGCTCGATGTACTCTTTTGTTCTCATTGCAATTATATATTTTGTTCGTTATTTTCCGCAGTTCGTTACCTCTACGGAACGCCCAAAATTACAGCGAACAATGTTATGGGTGAATCGAAAAATCGTATGTTAAGAAACATATCGCACTATGTTAAGCAACATATTTTTAACACTTTACAACCTATACGCATTTCTCCGTAACTACTCACCTATACAAGGCTGACAAATATTGCGGATAATTGTTCCGTCTCT
>OBLI01001095.1_pt1 | contig 27523 bp, 46 predicted proteins | sample 1519701 | NCBI WGS metagenome assembly OBLI01 (sample SAMEA3663005, study PRJEB22513) | pig gut metagenome | biome: pig gut; feature: pig-associated habitat; material: faeces | place: France | collected 2012 | reverse complement strand
AAGTCGATAATAACAAACCGTCGCACAGGCAAGCCAATGATTGTCGCAAGCAAGAAAGCAAAAGATATGGAGAAGAATATGGCAAACAAAAAGCCAAAAGTTGAGAACCTAATCCCACTCAGCAAACGGAACGATGCTGATGTAAAGCGAATCACGAGTATGGGAGGCGTCGCATCGGGCGAGGCTAGACGTAAGCGTGCCGACCGAAAAGCACGAATCTGTGAGCTGATGTCAATCATGGTTAAAGATAAGGCGATACTTGACGATTTAGATAAGTACATCGACACCGATAATGGTATCGACCTAGAAACGGCAATGGACATGAGACAAATCATCAAGGCGATTAAGAAGGCTGACACATATGCGTATCAAACTCTTAAAGATGAAGCATACGGCAAGATGAAACAAGAAGTCGAGCAGACAATCATCGAACCACCTGTGCCGCTATCGCCAAGGAAACAGAAAAACTAGCATGTTCCAAGACACCACAGCACTTGAACGAATCGAAGCTATGGACGCTCGAGTCAACATCATACAAGGTGGGGCGAGGGCTGGCAAAACCTTCGCTATACTAATCATGCTCATCGACTTATCGTTCGAAGTTAAAGATAAAGTTATCACAGTAGTCACCGACTCGTACCCAAACCTTGAACATGGCGCGATCAAAGACTTCACCGATATTCTGAAAGGGACTCGCCGAGATACATACTTCAAGGTCAACCAAGTCAAACACTACTGGCTCAATCTCTGCTCTGGGACGAAGATTGAGTTCCTATCGTGCGACGGCGACGATGCCCTTGGTGCGAGTCGTGACTATCTGTTCGTGAACGAGGCAAACCGTATCGACTATCGGACCTTCGACCAACTGCTACTGCGTACGAAAGAAAGGTGCTGGGTCGACTTTAACCCGATTAACGAGTTCTGGGTGCATACCGAAGTAATGCGGAATCGTGATGACTGGAAGTTTATCAAACTCACATACATAGATAACGAAGCGATACCAGAAAATGTTCTAAAAGACTTATTGCAACATAAGGGCGACGGCAATAATAACTGGTGGCGAGTCTACGGACTCGGCGAAATCGGAAGTCTCGAAGGGAATGTCTACTCGGGGTGGACGCCAATCAGCGAAGTACCGAGCGACTATGTGCTTAGACGATACGGCGTTGACTTTGGGTTCACCAATGACCCGACCGCTATCGTGGGCGTTTATGAGAATGAGAATGGCGACATCATTCTCGACGAAAAGCTGTGCAAGACTAAAGTGCTGACGCCACAACTCGTGTCGATTATTAAAGAACTACCCGACGGACTATGCGTCTGCGATAACGCTCGACCCGAAATCATCGCAGAACTCCAAGCGAACGGTATCAGAGCAATACCGTGCAACAAGACGGCTGGCGAGAAGCTGAATGGAAAGCGATATAATATAGAACTCGTACAGCGACGCCAAATCAAGTACACATCTCGCTCGAAGGAGCTTGAACGAGAGTATCTGAGCTATGCTTGGAGAAGGAAGAAGACTGGCGAGTATATCGACGAACCACAAGATGGAAATGACCACATAATGGACGCAATCGCATACGCAATCCGTGATATGGAGCGCCCGAAAGTCGAATACGGCGGCGTGCTGTAATACCACCTAAACGGTATCATCATTATGGTATGTTTAACGCAATCAAGAAGCTCATCGCACCGAGCAAATCAAAAGCAGTCAATCAAGTCTACAACGTCGGATCTGTGCCAATGGTCGGCACATGGGACTTCCGAAAAGGACTCGCATACGACAACACCTACCCGTCAATCTCTCGCATCGCAGACTCGTTCTGCGCAATCCGTCCATACGCTATCGACAGCAATGGCAAACCGAAGCAGAATGCGAACGCTCTAAATGCTATCTATCACCCGAATAAAGCTCAGTCGGCCGTGATGTTCAGATACGCATTAGCAACATCGGCATTGTCGAACCGAAAGACATACTTGCTCGCATACCGAAGAGAGAACGGGCAGACTGTAGCTGGTGGAAAGATTACCGAGAGCAATCTCGCTGGGTTCAAATTCATCGAAAATGCTACCGTGATGGTTGCGAATGGTGTCAAAACATATCGCATCGACAACGCCGTCTACTCGACTGACGAAGTGCTTGAAATCAGCATCGGTGCCGACCCGAACGACCTTGACGCAGGGTACGCACCGAGCGTCGCCATTAAGAAATGGGCAGACGTTGACGACTTCATCGCTAGCTATCAGGCTGGATTCTTCGAGAACGGAGCAGTGCCAGCTGGCGAGTTCATCATTACAGCTAGGAACACGCAAGACTTCGAGGACATCGTGGCTAAACTAAAACGCCAGCATCGTGGCTCGGGGAACAACAATAACGTCGTCTACGTCCATCGCCCGATGAGTCCAGATACGGGCATGCCATTAAGTGCTCAAATCGAGTATGTGCCATTCCAACAGAGCAATACTAATCTCGACCTAGGTACAGTATTCGCTCAAGTCAATAATAAGATTGACTCAGCATTTGGCGTTCCTGCGTCAATCCGTGGCGTATCTGAGAATAATGGCTATGCAAGTGCGAAAGTCGATGAGCGAACCTTCGCAAGATACGTGCTGATGCCGTTCGCTACGAAGCTTTGGGACTCATTTACGCACGAACTGAACCGAATCACTGGTGGACTCGGGTACGCAATCACGTTCGACCTAGACATTCCAAGCGTCGCAGATGAAGAGAAGGTCGACGCTGAAAGGAAGGCGACCGAGCTAGCACTGATACTAAACGCTACAAACGCAGGTTATACACTCGACTCAGTAGTCGATGCGTTTGAACTGTCGAACGGGTACAAGCTCTTGAAACTTGGCGAGAACACGAATGATAACCAAGTCATCGAGAACGACAAACCAGAAGTCGACGAAGGAGGCGAAGTCGATAACGCCCCAGGTACGGCGACGGAGAAGTCCGTCCCAAAAGAGCATAGGCACTCATGCTGTGGACATGACCACGATCCAGTCGCAAAGAGTGCCGACCGTTCAACGATTAAGAAGATGACCGACACGCTCAATGCGTATCTCGATAAGCAATTAAATGAAAACGCCGACAATCTCGAAGACATACTTGCCGACGAAACCGTGTCTGCAATGATAGAAGCGGCTCAGACTGGCGACTTGTCTGAACTCGACATGAAAGCACTATATGATGCTATCGGGCTAAAGACGCCGAGTGACGAAGACGACAACGCTCTACTACTAGCTCTGCTCGCACTCGCATATGCACGAATGCTCAAAGCTGGGTCGGCGCAATTCGCCGATACCGTAAAGCAATTCGAACTCGAAGACACAATTCCCGAAGATGTTCGCCACTACCTAATCAGCGACAAAGCGAAAGAGACATACAACCAAGTAATGAGCGAAATCACTGGGAACTTCAAGCGAGACAACGCCGAAGCGATTAAGCAGACGATCGTTGGTGGTATCGTAGCTGGATTAACTATCGAGCAAATCCGAAAGGAAATCAGAAAGCTCAAAACGTCGCAACAATGGCGAGTCGTGAGAATTGTCGGGACGGAAGAACATCGTGCCGAGAACCTTGGCAAAGTCGACGCTATAACGCTAATCGAAAGAATGGCTAGGATTGAACTCAAATTGAGGTGGAAGACTACGAGTGGAAACCCATGCGAGTTTTGTAAGTCGATGGAAGGAACGCTAGTAGACGCTGGCGAGGCGTTCGTACCGATGGGCGGCACTATTGAAGGCGAAGACGGTGGTGTGATGATAAACGACTATGTGCCAATGCTGACACCAAATGCCCACCCGAACTGCCAATGCATATTCGAGCTAATCAAAGTCGAAAGTGAGGCTAAATAATGAAGTACCACTGCCCAAAGTGCGGTCGATATATCATGGAAATCGAAGGCACAACCATCGTTAAAGAGCTAATCTGCCCGAACTCGAAATGCAAATCTCGATTAAAAGTTAAAGTCGTGACCCCACAAAGCTCTGAGAGTGATATTAACTTCAAGTTTAGGAATGGCGATGAGCATTGACCATAAGCGTGCGAGCATTGCAGACCAAATCGCGATCGTTGGTGAACTCGAACATATACGACGCCACGCTTTGCGTTCTACTCAAATTGCCGAGAGCAATAACGAGTTCTATGCTAATGTCGCCGACAAGGCCAAGTCAATCAGACGCATGTATATGAACGACCACTTCGAGCTGAGCGAGACCGACCATTGTCTTTGCAAAGCATCAGCGAGCTTGCGACAACTAATCTACGAGACGATAGAAGACGACTACGAGTACTTGCCAGAAATCGACGAGCTAGTCGATGAGATATGGACGAAAGCAACTGGCGTCGACATGTCTGGGTGCGAAGCGTGCCGAAATGAGCAGAAATCAGACGATGATTGACCCAACTTTGAGCTGAAACGCCAATGTCGCACAATAACATCAACTTGAGATATTCTCGGTTCTGTGCTAAAATATATGTATGGAAGAATTGAAAGCAGAGAATGAGCGTTTGAAAGCTCGTATTAAAGAACTAGAAGCTGAACTAGCGCCATTTCTAGATGCACGCCGACGCCGTTCAGAAGCAACAAGAATGAGAATGATGCAAAAGACTAAGGCCGAGCGAATTGAGTTCGCAAGGAGCGGCGGAAAAGCTAATACTGGCAAGCGTAATAGGCGCAAGAACAGCTAATCGAAACTAACAAATGGTCGTGCCAAGTTGAGAGGGCAGGACTTACAAAACACCCGAGAATGCGACGGGTGTTTTTTTATTGCCACCTACAAATGGCGACAATACCGGCAGACAAGACAAATGCTCAAATGAGCGTCGAGTCGCAAACACTAACAAAAGGGAACGAATGGAAACAAAGACTAAATCGTTCGCAGTCAACGGCGACATCAAGCACAAGAGCGTCGACGGAGAGAGGCGAATCACCTTTGTGGCTTCGTCCGACAAGCAAGACCGTCATGGCGAGTTCGTAGATACTAAATCGCTACGACTCCCGTTGAAAGGTGGTGGCTACATCAAAGCCGAGAACATTCCCGCAGAAGGCTTTGAGAACATCGACATACCGTTGATGCTGAACCACTCTGCCGACATACGGGACGTCATCGGAAGCGTGCGTCGTGCGTACTTCGAGAACGGCGAACTAATCTTTGAAGCTGGGCTCAGCACTACTGAGCTTGCGAAGGAGATTACAACGCTAGTTGATGAAGGTCACCTATCGAACGCATTCTCGATCACGATGATTGACTTCGACTACGACTACGACTCGGAGACAATCTACGGGGCTGAGGTCATCGAAGTGTCTGTCGTCTATCGTGGAGCGAATCGTGAAGCTCGACTGCTTGCCGTGAAGTCCCTAGGAGAAACACCAATGGAAGAAGAGCAGAAAGAATCGACTGAAATCGAAGACACTGTCGAAGAACCGACCGAGTCTACGAAGGACGCCGAACCAACCGAAGCTCAATCTGATACAGAGGTGGAAGAACCTACTGTGGAAGAATCAGTCGAAGAGACTGAACCAGCTGAGACCGAAGCTGACGAAAAAGAAACGGTCGAAGAAACTAATAAGGAAAAAGAAATGGACAAAGAAATCGCAAAAGACGCCATTGTTGAGAAATCTGCAACAGCAGTTGTCAAAGAGAATGGCTATCTTGAATCAAAGAAAGCTCTTGCTGACTTCCGTGACATCGTACTCAGTCACCACCGTGGCTCGAACATCGAAATCATGAAAGCTTGGAAAGAGAATATCGCAAGCAAAGGTATTACTGGCGACGCTATCATGCCAGCTCGTGTCGAGCAAATCTTCTTCAAAGCTTGGGTCGACAACACCGACATCATCAGCACCTTCCGTCAACTCAACGCTCGTGCTGGCGCTGTATACGCAATGGCTGGTGGCACGAACGGTGCGGCTAAGGGTCATAAGAAAGGCGAAGAGAAGGTTGATCAGGACATCGTAGCAACCCGTCGTGACCTTAAAGCTCTCGGTATCTACAAGAAACTCCCTATCGACCTACAAGACTTGTTCGATGACGAGACTGGCGAACTACTCGCATTCCGTGTTGAGGAACTCGCATCTCGCATCGCTCACGCAATCGCAGTAGGCGCTATCATGGGCGACAACACCAACAAGTACCTCATCGACGGCCGTGGTTTGAACCCTATGGTCACCGACATCAACGCTGTCAGTGGATTTGGTTCGAAAGTCGCAACCAAGGTTACCGTAGCTAACGATGCTACTCCATACGCATGTGCTGTGAAAGCACTCAGCGCCGTTAAAGGCGACCGCAAAGTCCTCATCGTCCCAGACGGTTGGAAGTCCGACATGTTGCTCGCAACCGACAAGAACGGTGCTTTGCTACTTCCTATCGGCATGAGCTTGGAGCAGGTACTCAACTGCCGCATCTTCGAACTCGACGAACTCACTGGCTTTGAGGCCATCGCTTATGCAGACCAGAGCTACGTACTCGTTGGCGAACCAACTGCGACTGTACGCACCGACTTTGACATTAACTACAACCAAGACGTCATGCTCGTCGAGCGCTACGTCGGTGGCTCTGCTACTGGTTACCACACCGTAGCTGGTGTAGTTAAATCCTCTTCTTAATAAGAGTTAAAGGAGCGACAATATGAAGCAACTTACAATCACTGAGGTCGAAGGCTTACTAGGTCGCTCCCTGACCTCAGTCGAAAGCGACAACTTCGATGTCTATATCAGCATCGCAGAATCGAAAGTCGAAGACCTAATCTGCATCAAACTCGGCTCACTGCTTGAAGAACTCGAGACGAACGAAATCCCGAACGATTTGAAGCTCGTTATCGCAAGATTCTTCGGCAATATAAGCGTCGAGAATAATGCAGAACTCGGTGTCCAATCCAAGAAAGTCGAAGACTTCTCGATAAGCTACGACACGAACAATAGCCCAGAATCGGCACTCATTGCTCAGAACCGAACCACGCTCGCCAAATACTCGCATTGTGGCAGTATCGAGCATGGACGAACTCTGAATCAAGACCCGAGGTACTATCATGACGACGGTTTTTACAGCATTTAAGGAAGTTCCGTACACATTCATCGAACTTACTCGTGGCACTGTGTACGGTAACCGAATCAAATCTGAGACCGAACTCATGGGCGTGTTTAAGCTCAGGTCGAGCGATGGGCAGATGCAGAACATCGAGAACTGGCAGTCGAGCGCTACACTCCACGCTCACCCAGAGGACTACAAGGCATATAGTACTGCCGACCTCGTAGGGCAGGGCGTGCGAGTGGACGGAATTGACTACCAAATCACGAACGTCACTGACGGTAGAAACTTCTCTACTGGCGTCACTGAGCATCTCACATTCACGCTCGAAAGAGCAGAACTTGTGGAGAACTCCGATGCCAATTAGCACCACCGTGACCGATACCGACAAGAACTTCATCGAACACGAGACGCAACGCATGAACATGGCTCTGCGCTCAATGTCCGAAGGCATTCTGAACGACGCAAAGAACATCGCCCCAATACTAACTGGGGCATTGCGTCAATCTGGAAGGCTGAAGGTCAAAAAGAACGAAGTCGATGTTATCTTTGGTGGTGGAGATGTGCCGTACGCAAAAATTCGCCATTATGTGAACCATAAGAACCCCCAGACACTCCGATATTTGGAGCGAGCTGGGAACGCTAGAACTCAACAAGGACTCGAACGATATATATGAAAATCCCCACATTAAGTCTGTTAAAACTACTCGAAGACAATGGCTTTGGAACTATCGACAAAGACTTATTCTTCGAGAAGATGCCCCTAGGGGCGACAGGTTTGTATATCGCAAGCGTCGGTATGAGCCAAGCAAAGGGCGAGCGTAGGCGACAAGGCTACGACATCTATGTCCGTGGCAAGAACGACATCGAAGCACGCAAACTGACCGAGAGCGTGGCAGACTTCATCTGCAACTGCAACATCTGCGAACTGCCAGCAGTCCCACCAATCGCAGACGAATCGGTTAAAGGAGTAGAGCTTGATCTTGCATCAACGCCAACATCGCTTGGCTTAGATGACAACGGTCGAGTTCTATTCCGCATAAGTGGGACTATCTACTACTAAAAGGAGTAAATAATGAACGAAACCAAATACATGGGCGGAAAAGCAGAGATTGCAATCGGTGATGTCGTTATCGAACCACAGTTCATCGAGAACATTCAGCCAGACTTCGAAGAAGGCACTCGCTCTGTCACATCGCTTGCTGGTGTTATCAACACGCCAAGCGGCTCATATGACACGGCTCAGCTCACCTTCACGATGATTCTCCCGAGCATGGACGCACTCAAATCTGTGTTCGCAAACATCTACGAAGCTGGTTCTGGTGCTGGCAACACTGGTCGTGTAGTGTTCGGCAAGGGAACTTGCAGTGCTACTGAACCAGTACCAGTGAATGTCCACTACACATGCGAAGAAGACGATGCGAATGACTTCCACATCTTCGCTGGTCGTGTACTCGCAAACTTCAATCCTGAGTACAACGCCGAAGACGCACTCAAAGTTGAGGTGACTATCTACGCTATGCCAACCGAGAATGGTTATGCACAGGCCGGTACTGGCGACTTGACGCAACGCTCAGTCTACGACCCTACAACTCAGACTTGGAAAGCTGTCAGCGGGTCTTAGACAATAAAAAAGACCACCCGAAGGGGTGGCTTTTTTATGGGCGTTCTCGACGCTCGAATTTAGATGTATCATCAGAGCCAAAAATCCAACGACTATTGTCCTCGTAGCTCTCAGCATAGGCGATGCCGTAGACTCCATTCTTAGACACATTACACGATATACTACGACCAGTGCTTTGGTCATCATCTGAAACGACTGCGACTCTATCGTCGCCATCCCAATAGCTGGTCTTGTCCAGTTTAGCTCTGTCGCCGTCAATCTGAATCCCGTACTCACTGGCTTTTGCATTGCATAAAGTCACTGCTTCGTTCAAAGTTAACCCAGATCTATCATATGCTTGGCGAGCTGATTCTAAGCGTTCATTAGAAATCCAGACAAAAACCGTGCCACCAATAAGGCACGCTATCGCAATCGCTGTCGCAACTTTGGTCTGTGCGTCCTTCTTGCGTTTATACTCAGCACGCTCACGCTCTATCGCCTCTCGTTCTTCTTTGCGAGCTTGGGCTACGCCCTTGGCTACCGCATCTGCAATAGCATCTTCGGCACTCTTCTGTGTCATAGGTTGTCCTCGTTTGCTTTATGTATATTATATCTCAAAACGCCACCTATTAACAGAGACAATGAGGCCATAAGTAATATAAGGACATAGGCATATGACATTTAAATTGACATTAAACGAAGCTAAATACAAAGTCGAAGTCGATGGATTTGGCGTGTTCACCGTCCGACCACTCGGGGCTGGCGAAGAGCTGGAAATGGCTCGACTCCAACGAGAAATCTCAAAGAACGCAAGCAGAGCGCAATACATCAAAGACGAAATCGTCAAAGAAGGAATTACGAAGGAAGGAGTCGACGCACTCGTATCTGAAGCGGACGAATTGTCGCAGAAAATCTTCGATAATCAAGTCCAGCTCTCGAATTTGTTCAAATCTCAAATATCGAGCGAGAAGAAGGGGGCTGTGGAAAAGTTATTCAAGACCGTGCAAGCATCGGAAATAGTTAAACTAATCAACAAGACAATAGAGTATGGAAGAAGCGCCGAAACCAATCAAAAGGCTTAGCGATTTACTCAGCGAAAAAGACAAGGCAAAGGTCGCCGAGTGGACGAAGAAAAAGCTAAACCCCGAACACGAAACCGAGATACCACCAGAGTTATTTACAATCGCAGAGGCTGTGTATTACGGAGGATGGGAAGCGTTTAGAGATATTAAGCGTGGCTATATCGAGAGCAAAGACCCAGTGACTGGCAGACCAATAGATGTGCCAATAACGCTCGAAGAAGTCGTGATGATTAACAAAGCGTGCGACAAGGTGTGGTACAAGAAGCTATGCGAGTACGGCAACATGGCGACGATCGCAAATATATCAGGAATGTCAAAGAAACCAGATAAGGTATTCAACGCAAATATCGAGAAATTCATGGAGAATGTGAATGGCAAATAGCAGTACAGTAGGCGAAATCGTATGGACGACCAGAGTCGATACTTCTGGATTAGAGAAGGGGACAGAAGAGGCTAAACGGCAAATCAAGAGCGTCGCCGATGAGACCGAGAAGACGGGCAAATCTGCGTCGAACTTCGACAAAATCAAAGACGGGATTGCTGACCTAGCTGCGGCTGGGGCGTCTTTGATGGCGTTGTCATCTGGGATTAGAGAGGTCAACAGCGCCTACAACGACTACGAAGCGTCAATGCAGGGACTTGCGACTGTTGCGAAGTCAACTGGCAATGATGTCGCATCGGCTATGCAAGTAGTCAAGAACATCACAGCTGACGGCCTAATATCAGATGCTGATGCGAGCGCCGCAGTCAAGAACCTTCTCACATACGGCTACTCTGCTGAACAAGCGGCTCAAATGCTGAACGTACTCAAAGACTCGGCATCGTTCAACCGTCAAGCTAGCTACGACTTAGGCGAGGCAGTACGAGTCACGACCGAGGGTATTCGTATGGAGAACTCGGTGCTATCTGACGCAGCAGGTGTTCAGAAGAACATCTCGAAGATGCAACAAGAATATGCAAGCTCAATCGGCAAGACTACTGATGAGTTGTCACAGGCCGAAAAGGCTCAGGCTGTCTACAACGGCATACTAGATGAGGGTGGGACATTCGCTGGCGATGCGTCCAGATATTCAAACACGCTAGCTGGATCACAACAGAAACTCCAAGCATCTATCACGAGAGTCGAGCAAGCACTAGGTTCTCTACTTGGCTACTTCACGCCAATCATTGCTGGCATCGCAGACTTCATCAGCAATAACCAACAACTCGTAGTGACGCTCGTCACTTTTGTTGGAATCATCGTCGGTGGCGTAGGCGTCATCGCCGCACTTAAACTATTGGCCGGCGCAATCGCAATGGTTACGGCAAGTCTAGGCCCATTCTCTATAGCATTCATGGCAATCGCCGCAGTTCTATCTGTTGCACTTGGAGCTGCTAGCACGCAAACGAGCAACCTCAGCGACAAATTAGCGAATGCGTCCGATAGTACCAACTCACTCGCTAAAAGCACCAAGAATCTCGGAGCGACGTCTAAGAAGACCGGCAAGCAGATGGAAGATATGAGCGAGAAGGTCGCCAAAGTTTGGGAAGACTACCGATACTCACTTAAAGAAATACTAGTCGACCACGAGAAGACGCTCGCCGACCTGCAATCTCAAATCGACGAAGCTAATATCGAATACCGTCAATCTATCGCCGAACGCTTCGCAGACTTCAAAGTCACCGAAGCGCAAGAAACGGCAGAACATCAGAAGAAGGTCGACGCACTCACAAATCAGCTCAACTTCTTACAGCGCTACAACAATGCGTACAACGCTGAGAAGCTCGCACAAGTCCAGTTCGCACTCGAAAAAGAGAACGCTCTATACCAGCAACAGACGATTGCACGCCAGAATGAACTCGATATTCAGAACCAAGCAGGCAAGGAAAACCTTGATATGCGTCTAGCTGAGCTACAAGCTGAGCTTGCTGATGAGAAAGCATTCATGGACAAGCACCGTGACGAACTCAACTCTGTTCGTGATGTGATGCTCCGAGATGAAGTCGAGAACCTCCAAAAGCAACGAGATGAGCAATTAAAGAGCCTACAACAGCAGGTTGCTAACAGTGCAACATATGGTACGAGCGCCGGCAACGCATTCTCTAATGGCATGGAAGGGGCTATGAATGAACTCGTCGGAAAGATGAATGGCTTCGGGCAACAAGCAGGACGAAACTTCATGACCGACCTGATTAACACGATCAACAACTCCGACTTCGTGAAGAAGGGGCAGGACTCGTTCTACAACTGGTTGCAAAGTAGCTGGGCTGGTGGTGCAGTGCAACGCTTCTATAACAACATTACGGGCAAATCGCATTTGAACAAATACACGGCTGGGTACAACCCTAATCTCGATGGCTACGACGACGGCGGCTACACGGGGCAGGGTGGCAAGTATGAGGTAGCTGGCGTAGTCCACAGAGGCGAGTATGTACTACCGAAGGAATACGTCGACCAAACTACTGGAACGCCGAAAGCTGGCTCGCTTGGGACTAATATCGTCATCAACGTCGACGGTGTATTCGCCACATCTGAGCAAGAGAAGAGAAGCGTTGCAGTCCAAATTGCGAACGCTCTGAAACAAGTAACTAATTCAAGGAGTCTCGCATGATTACAATCACGATTACCGACGCTCAGCAATCGCAGAGCTTTGAGACGCTAATACAGCCACTCGTCGACACGCCAGTGCTGAACGAAGGCGATGTGACGACTATCGAAGGCGACATCGCTACATACTACACGGGCAACAAAAAGCGAAATATCTCTGTCTTATTCGGGTACATGACGGCAGACGCATACGCCGTGCTTGAAGGGTTTAGAGATAGGCAACGAACGAACCACGCATACCCACTTATCACGATTAACGGAGCAGATGGGCTTACCGTTGATAACTTGCCATGCAAGATGACGCTATCGGCGCAAAGCATCGTCGACAACTGTGGGACGGTCGAGAACGTTCGTCTAACGCTCCGAGAAAGCGTACAGATGTCATGATACGAGTCCAAGACCTATTCCACGCACTCGCACGAAAGCAAGTGGTAGGCATCATGCCAAAGGTGATGATGTCGTTCACGAAAGCAAAATCTGATAGCACTTCGTATTTCCAGCTTAACCACTCTACGCTAGATAGTAGCGACTTACTGAGCGCCGATGCCGACAACCCAATTCAGCTCTGGGACACTTATAAGTACGCCGACTATTCCGACCGACTAACATCGGTCGAGTACTCACGCTCAATCGAGTACCCATACAACGTGCAAACAGCACTCGCCGATATATCATTAGACAATTCAGATGACATGTTCTCGCCAATATCTGAGTCAGAGCTAGCACCCTACAATCTGCCATCACGGCCAGTCAAGCTATACATGAGCTACGACGGAGCGACGGACAATGTGGGGCAGTTCGTAGGCATCACGCAAGGCATGCCACAGCTCGACGGCAACTCGAAGACTGTTAAATATCACGCAATGGACTTCTTGTCGTCAATCGCCGAGCAGAACTTAACGAAGGTCGTGAATCTGCGAGACTGCACAACCGACGTGGTGCTTGCGAAAATCGTCGAACAGTTCGGTGTATTACCAAGTCAATACGAGTTCGAGAAGGGAGCGAACAATATACCGTTCGTGTTCTTCGATGAGAACGCCAACGCCGGCGACGCAATCCGAAAGCTAATGCAGGCTGAGGGCGGGAAGTTCTGGCTAGATGAAGCTGGCATATTAAGATTCACGGCTCGTACTCATATGACGGGCGACGCTCAATACGAGTTCGCAAATCACCAAATTTTGAGCATCGAACCGAGCGGCGAGAGTGGAATCGTGAACCATGTGCATATCGTCTGCGACGTGCGTGATGTTCAGGAGTTCCAAACAATCTATACAAAGGACAGCTCTGGCAACTCAACATCGACTAACCTTTGGGTAGTCCCACCAATGGGGAGCTACACAATATCGGTCAGTCTCGACGACCCGTGTGCGTCAATCGTTACGCCGACGCAAGGGCTAAACTCGGGAGTGTCTTGGTTCACAACGAAACGCTCGAATGGCGTTGTGGTCAACACTGGCGTCACAGCAACTGGAGAACTTCACGAATCTAGCTACGAGATTACGTTCACATCAACGCTGAACTACTCTGTGGAAGTCGACGAGATGAGCTTGTGGGGCGAACCAGCGAAGGTTGTCGACCAAATCGTATATGACGCATACGACGACGAGAGCGTCGAGAAATACGGCGATCAGAAACTCGAAATCACCGACAACCAGTTCTTTCAAGACTACGACCAAGTACGCTCGTTCGGAATCTGGACTCTAAGCTCGTACGCAAACTACAACCCGTCAATCACGATGAGCGTGCGTGGCGACTTCTCGCTACAGCTCGGTGATGTCATCAAGATTGGCTACGGAGACTACGCTGGCACATATCAAATCGACAGCATGAGCTACCGAATCAGCAACGGGCAGTTCTCAAACACTATCGTCGCCCACAAGCACAAACCAGTAACTTACTTCACGCTAAACAAGTCAAGATTAAACGGAAGCGACCTACTCGCTTAGGAGGATTATGGCAATAATCGAAAGCACAAATTCAAGAGGTGGTGGACAAATCGCTACCAACTCGGGCAACATCTCGATCAACGAGGCAACGGGCGAGCTACTGATACGCAAGGGCGTCCAGATGGTGACGAGAATAAATTCCGAAGGGTTCACCTACTATGACCCTGATGGACTAGCTCGTATACGCATTGGGCTAAATCCAAAGGACGGCGAAGTCGGGCTATGGATTAGCAACGAAGGCATCGACGTCTTGGAGGAATTGAATGGCGAATCTTGATCACTTCATCGCCAACTCTAATTACCCATTCGACAAGGTAGTATTCTTCGCTGAGCAGAGAACGAATGGCAATACGCTAATTAAGATTCCAAACCCAATAGGCGAACCGATGCTAATCGAAGCTATCGGGACTACTGACGATTGGGCAACATCGAAGGACAACATTGGGCTAGTATCGTGTGGAAAATACAATATTCAGATGTTTATCAACGCAGACTTAACGGCGGTGCAAGTGTGGGGGTATCTACCTAATAGCTCAAACGCTGCAACAAAAATGCGGACAGCATACGAGTCTAACTCAAAGCTAATCTTCGATACTAGGCTTAAATACTTGAAGGTATTCAAAGAAGGTGTGGCGAACTTAGGAGCTGGGCAGTCTATCACAATCCCGCACAACCTTGGGTTCGTACCGATAACAAAGTATTGGGTTGAGCTACCGGCAATAACAGGAATCGGATTCGACGAAGCTGGGCTTGAAGATGGCCGAGATGTGGTAGACAGCAATGAAGTTCCACTTTTGCACGCCGACGCTGAGAACATCTACATCCACAACGACTCGAACAACTATGGTGGCATATATTGGAGGATTTACACGAATGCAACCATCTAAGTACATCATGGCTACTCCACTGGCACAACTCGCTATCGTCGATACGCTCGACTTCGAGATCAGAGTCCCATCGTCCATAGCTCAGAACCAAGACATTAGCGCCACTAAAACAATACAAAGCGGCATCTCGAATTACCCGACATTCTGGACGAGCGACAAGACATACACGCTCAATGGCAAACTGCTAGACGAAATCGTTCAAGAGATTGGGTGCGTAGCAACAACAGAGAACGGGTCTAACAAGAACCTATACTTCAAATTCGCAATATCTGGATCGTCAATGCGAGTTTACCTCGACACGTCGAAACTATCAGCAACAGCTACGACTACGGCGATGACATACAAGAAGCGAGTATACTTCATGCGACCACCAGTCACGAAGTAACGCCACCTAATCACCGAGAGAATTAAATCATGAAAGAATTACAACTCAATCGCATCGCCATCTGGTCGCCGAAGAGTCTCGACGAGTTTAGCGTCCGAGAATCGCCAGCAGGTCGACCTACATCGCTAAATGGTCTAATAACTTTGACAACGGCAAAAACCTATCGTTACGCTAAGAACTACACCAAGGACAATCTCAGATACTGTCTATTCTTCGTCACTTACGACAACGCCCCGAAGGACGCAGAGAAGTTCCTAGACGCTACAGCAAAGAAGGTCGCCAAAGAACAAATCCAAAAAGCACTCACCGTCGCTACGACTGGCGACTTCGACTACTTAAATATCACCTATAAGGAGACTAAATAATGGCACTCACAACGCTACCGTACCCGTCGCTCGACTTCGTCCCACTCGACATTCTGACGGCTGAGGAAATGAACCAAATCGTGGCGAATTACACAGCAATCAACAATTCAACTATCGGGACAAGTCAACTAGCAGATAACTCTATCACTACCAAAAAGCTCGCCAACAAATCCGTAACGTCAGATAAGGTGGATTGGACGACATTCCCATCAGCTTCACTCGTCGCAGATGGCTCAAACACGACATCTGGCGTGGGGACGGTTTATTACAAGCGACTCTTGCCGAATATTTATCTTCTATGGGGGCAAATTACGCCAAAAACTTCGAACAATACCGTCGCACTTCCGCACCCATCATTCTCCACGACTCATTCTCAGGTGTTTACTCTTTATGGAGCAGGGATGAACTCGACAAAGGGCTATATTTCAAACACCGATAGGGAACACATTGGTTTCACAGCGCAGAATACTGGGAATACCTATTCCCTCTGGGGAATAGCATTTCTCGATGAATCGGCCTAGCTAAGCAATCCTTGCAAGTGATACTCGACCGTTCGCAGTGGATGTAGAGTTCGTGCTACCACCAGTCGCTGTGCAAGTGATAACTTGTCCGGCATTCGCTGAGACGGCACAAGAGACGTTCCCATACATATACGCCGCATTGCCAGTGATTGCTGCGCCAGATTGGCATATGGTCGTGTTGCCAAGCTTAATTTTGAGAGTCAATCCGTACCCGCTTGCGGCGTTGCTACCGAGTTGCTGAGTGAATGATACGAAGTAGCGACCACTTGCTGGGACGGTGAACGAGTACTGATTGTAATCTTGCTTGTTGTTGATGTTGTTGTTGCTCGTAGCTGCGTTGATGAGTGGCCATTTATCGCCACTTAATGTCGCCCAATCCACCGAGTGCGACATTACAAAAGTGATATAATGTGTCCAAGCGCTAGGGGCTAGAGTGGCGGGACGAATGTCTTAAATATCGACCATCTCGTAAAGCCCCGCTTAAGACCGCCGATGAAGCCCATCGCCCCAGATAATGGGAGAGGTAAAGGGTACGGCGGTTTTTTGATGCCTTTTTCGTGGCTTGACGGAAATGGCCGTTATATGTTGGTGACATTTATGTCCTCAACATCTGCCCGATAGAACGGCGATAAATGGTGATCTTTTTTGCCACCTAATCACAATCACGATTAGGTTATGGAAACAATATCACCAGACGAAATCTTCGCCCAATATAGCGACGAGGAGCAACCACAGAACGAAGTGGAGGAGAGCTAAAATGGCATATAAGCAAGTACGAAACTTCAACCTATCGAGCATGGGCAAGCGTGCTGGCTGGTGCTTGATGAACTGCCGACTTGGATTCGGTATCAGCAAAGGGACATACTCAAGTGCAAAGGCAGACATGGAATCGCAACGCAAGAATGGGACGTTACATGGTATAGACAGCGTACCGACCAACTGCGCAGTGCCAGTTTATGCAGATACTTCTAGCAAATACGAGCATGTAATGGTGCTTGACCATGGAGTGCTTTATTCCGACGGCAAACTAGTTACAGCTGGACTATCTGCGTTTAAGTGCTTTGGTTGGGGCGAATATTGCGACGGCGTGCGAGTAGTAGAGTTCACAAAAGACCCAGAACCGATAAGTTCATTCTTCCCAGCTAAGGGCTACTGGACATTCGGAGATACCGACGCTCGCATCGGCAGGCTCGCCCAATTCATGTTCCAGAACTTCCCAGCTTATACCAGCCGAGCTGCGCTTGGCAACTACTACGGAGTGAACATCAAACGCTCAATCACCGAGTTTCAACGTCGCACTGGGCTTGGAGCTGATGGGAATGTTGGCCCAATCACGCTCGCTAAATTGAAACAATACGGATTTGGAGGCTAGGGCATGGCAAAGAAACAACTCAGCGCAAAGGAACGACTTGCGAACCTAATAGACGTCAAGACCATCATCACGCTTGCAATCGTCGGGGCGTTCGTAGCTATGACGATCTTCGGGCGTGAACTCGACGGCACGTTTTTAAGCGTTGTTACGCTCGTGTTGGGCTTTTATTTCGGAAAGGGCAAAGATACCAAGGTTGACGATGAAAACGCCACAGAAGCGAAAACAGACGGGAATCCGAGCGAATGATTGAGGCGCTCATAGAAATCACCACGGCGCTTGGTCCATCATGCGCCATCATCTCGGCGATAGTCGGGTGCATCGCTCTAAAACGCTCAGAATCGAACACAAAAGCATTAAAAGACTTAGACGCTAAACTGTCTGCGAACGACCTAGCAATCCTACGCTCAAAGATAAAGGAGCGCGCCGACAGATGTATAGACAAAAGCTTTGTGACCGAAGACGAACTCGCAGAACTCGAAGGTCTATATGACTGCTACAGATCGCTCGGGGGGAACTCATTCATCGTTACTCTGATGGACAAAGTCTTAAAGCTCCCGATTAAATAACCACCTAGATGCGAAAACAATGAAGATGTCGGACGCCGTCCTCGCTTAGAGTCCGACACGCTTACTTGCCACCGATTTGCAGTAGTCGGTGGCTTTTAAGTGTTGCTAAAAACGCAGAACTGAGTTATAATCAAAGTGGTTGTTAAATATTGACCCGAGCTTTTACCTTTCGTTAGCTCGGGTTAAAAATCACCCCTAATTTATTTAGGGAGATTTTTGATGCAGGAAAATAATCAAAACTGCGTCGATGTGACTGAGCTGCTCGCCAGCGACAGCTACATCGCCGTCAATCGTCTGCTAATCAGAGAGCTTGGCTTGGAGGAGGCCGTAATGCTCGCCGAACTGCTAGACGAGAGAAAGTATTGGAGGAGTACTAACCGTTTGGACGACGGGTGGTTCTTCTCTACGCAAAAAAATATCGAGGATCGAGTGGGACTGAGCAAGCACAAACAACTAAGGGCGATAGATAATCTCGAATCGAGAGGACTAATTAAGACCGAAGTTCGTGGAATGCCAGCTCGTCGTCATATCGCTATCAGCGACAATCGCATCGTCCAGTTGTTCAAAAATTGGACAACTAGTTGTCGAAAAATTGAACAACCAGTTGTTCAAAAATCGGACAGTAAGAATACTAATAATAAGAATACTAATAAAAATAATAATAAAGTCGAAGTTCAAAGAACTTACGACGTCTTCATTGAGAAGTTCGGTAAGAACCCGAATCAGTACAAGCTCACCGACAAACGCCGAAAGCTAATCGCTAGAAGGCTTGACGATGCTGGAGTCGAGATAGTGCTAAAAGCAATCGAGAACACGGCTAGCAATAGCTTTTATACGGGTGATAACGATCGTGGGTGGTCGGCAGACCTTGACTTCATACTACGAAGCTATGAGCAAGTGGAGCGGCTAAGCCAGCTAAAACCACGGCAAACAACCAAGAATGACGACGACTTTGATCTCGCAAAGTACCTAATCAACAAATAACGAAAGGACAACATGAATAATTTAGAAGAACCAGTAATCACATACGCAAACGATGGCACGAAGGCTGTCATGTGGGCGTGGCGAAAGAAGCAATTCAAGAGTTCGTCGCCGAAAGTGCGAACTCGTCTACAATCGCAAGGATGGTACGCATTGAAAAGCGATGGCGACTATGTGTGGCTAGCGTGGCGTTGTCCTCTGCTCGAAACTGACGGTCAGAGGCTGTTTCCTGCCGGTTCTAAGCCTTGTACGGCAAAAGAGGAAGAGGAACTCAACAAAGCGTATAAACGCCGTTGTGGTGCGTTCTAGACGGCAATAACAGCATTAACGGAGGTAGGAAAGACAATGAAATATGACAAATCAAGACTACCAAACCTTAACAGACTTATTAAAGCTCGAACTCAAACACGAGTGCCGATTTAGCGACAGACAGATTAAACTGTTGCGTTGGGATCAAATCGGCGAATGTTCGGTCAGAACACGAACAGGAAGGGAAGTAAAGCTCGAAGCAGCGACCTACAACGCTCTACTAGCACTTCCCCGAGATTCGAGATGCGTGTTCGGCAAAATATCACCATCGCCAGAAGCTCCGAGGCATCAACGACGCTGGTCGATGCCGAGATTAAGACTCGTTTACAGATAAAAACGGAGAAAACGCTAAAAATCATAAACAAAATCGCAAAAACCTATTGACTAAATCTATGTACTGTGCTAATATAAGAGTATAACCAGTTCAGAAGAGAACAGGTTGGAACAATTACATTACAAATTACTGCAAAGGACGATTAGACAATCGACTAATCCCTAAATTAGGAATGTCGCACAATACAGATTGTAACAAATCACAAAAATGTCAAATCACCCCAAGCAGTAGCAAGGGGTGATTTTTAACAACCAATGCAGATCACCGACAGAGCCGACGCTCAACGATTAACGAGGTCGCCAGTTCGGAGAAAAGCAAAACCCCACAAAAACATAAAACTAAACGAAAGGAGGCACACTTATGAAAATCAAAGTGACCTATATCAACACAAACGATCCGTATTCAAAACTATACGGAATGAGCAAGTCGGAACTCATTGAAATCATCAAAACCGACGACAAAATCATCGACAAATTAAACAACCGCTAAACGAAAGGAATCAACAAAAATGGCAACTATGAAGAACAAGCTAATCGAGTACTACAAAGAGTACCACGACAATCTCGATCCAGACTACGAGGCAAGTGACTACGACAATACAATCGAAGGCGTCGCAGAAGAGGTTATGTACGTAATCGAAGAGCAATACGGCGAACTGAGCGCTATGACTGACACAACTAAGCTCATTCAAGCAATCGAAGATATGCTTCGCCAAGAGTTCACAGAAGAAGATGCACACGAGCTTCGTGAAGAACTAATCAAGGAAGCTGACGAAGAGCGTGACGACTTCGCATTTGACCTTAGAACGATGTGGGGGGTTCGATAATGAAAAGCATCAAAGTCAACAACTCGACGGACAAGGGGGAGTTCGTCAGAGTGACGAGTAACAGCACGGCATCATTAACAGCACTCGCAGATTCCACTCGCAGTCTTCGTGACCGAGAGTTCAATATCTTAGTCAAGCTCGTGAACGAGTACCGTCGTGCAGACAAGCACGCAGACAAATGGGCAGAGACGCTCGACCAACTCATTATAGACGCACGCACGCTCAGCAATCGAGAGTGGAAGCAGACGGTCAAGTTCGCAAAGGCTCTTCGCAAAGCTGATCGTGAACTAACCAAGTCCGAGCTTGTGGAAAAACGTGCAAAACAACAAAGAATGGCAAACCAAGGAGCATAGAAATGGCAGGAAACAAAGCAGGTGGGTTAAAGGCAGCTAAGACAAACAAGGAACGCTACGGCGAGGATTGGTACGCACGAATCGGTCGCAAAGGTGGACAGAACGGACATACTGGTGGGTTCGCATCAAATCCAGAACTGGCAAAGATTGCTGGAGCAAAAGGCGGTCGTATTTCAAAGCGTGGAAGAGCGAGGGAATAGACATGGCGAACATTGTTAAGAACGAAGACAAGGCTTACGGGTACAAGTACACGTCACTAGCTAGCTTGGCTAAGCAGAACATTAACATCCCTAAGATGAGAACCAAAGTTACCGAGTTTGGCGAATACGTCGAGTGGTTCGACGAGAAGACGAACGAGTGGCAACAAGGTGCGAAGGTTATACCGATGGAACTTAAGGGCATGAACGCCGCTCAGAGCTACGGCTCTGCGTTAACATACGCTCGTCGCTATACAGTCCAAATGGCTGAATCGGTAGCGTGTGACGATGACCAAAACATCGAAACGAAAGATGAGAAGATTGCTAGATCATCTGAACCATCAAATTCGAAACTAGACTTCGAGTTCGTCAAGACCATGCTTGCGAATTGCAAGACCGTCGCCGAGGTCAACAATTTCGCAATCGACATCAACAAGAAGTCCCCAAAACTCAGTGCAAAGCAGAAGACCGTACTCTCTGGAATGTTCCAAGATGCAAGGCTAAACATAGAGCAAGTACCGACCGACGCTGAGCTAAGAGAGGCTGGAATCTAAATGAAGGTCATTAACAATTCGGAAGTTGAGCAAGGCTCGTCTGAGTGGCTCAGCTTCCGAGAAGGCAAAATCACGGGTACTAAACTCGGCAAGCTCTTTTACAAATCACGCAAGGCTGGCGAGATGCTCGACATGAGCAAGCCAGCACTTGGCTACTACGAACTACTAGCCGAGCGTCTCGCAGAAGGCACTGCCGACGATGATGGACTAAGCAGTAGTCGAGAACGTGGGCATCAGCTCGAGAGCGAAGCAATCGACATCGCCGAAGAGCAACTCGGATTAAAGTTCGATCGTGGTGGAGTCTGGCAGTTAAACGACAACCACATCGAGAGTCCGGACGGGTACACTAGCGACTTAAAGAACGCAATCGAAGTTAAGTGTCTGTCGTCAGCTCGTCACCTACAATCGTTGATAACTAAGACAGCACCCACCGAATACGAGTATGAGTACTTAAACTACTTCATCGTCAATGAACAGCTCGAAACGCTCTTCGTCTTCCTATACGACCCAAGGTTCATCGTACCAAAACTCCAAACTGCGTGCTTCGAGATTAAACGAAGCGACATCGAAGAGAAGCTCAGACAGCTGGAAGTAAACATCGAAGAGACTGAACTTAGACTGAAAGCAGACATCGAAAGGCTACTGAAATGACAGACGAAGATGCACTCGACAGTATCGCAAATCTATATGGCGAACCGACAGTAGTCGAATACGAAGATTAACAATTTGATGCTTAGCAGTTCCACCTTGCCGATCAGAATGAACTCGTGGTCGGTGGGATGGAGCTGCGAAGCTCCGAGCAGACGGACATATTCAAAGGAAGAGCCACCTACGATTAAAATACAACCGTCTGCTCTATATGACTCGTGAATGGCTAAACCGTTCAAGAGTTGCACCTCAACAATCCACTATAGGCCGTGAAATGGTCGAAGCTTCGTCTTCGAGTGTAATGTAATAATTCCAAACTGTTCATTTTTACCGAACTAAAATCTTAGGAATCACGGCCAAGAACGTTGTGAGAGAGTCATCTCGCTCGCTCTCACGCTAAATTCATGAGTTAAAACCTCTGAAAATTTGAAGTATATAAGGTAGGCTAACGACTCCCACGCAGATGTCGTTCCAACTTTGAGCGAGAATATGCCGACGACTAGCGATGAGCTACGAGTTGGTTCGTATTCAAGCAGAAGGTGAAGTCGTGCCAAGTTGAGAGGGCAGGACTTCACCGAGAGCAACAATCACGGCAATAGGGTTCGGAGATTGGCACGAGATAGTCGTTCAATGCGAGGGGCTATCTCATGCCAATAGCTGAATCAACAGCATTGGGTGCGATTTAAAAAAACAAAAGGAGGTATGCGTTGAAGAAAGCGAAGAGCGACTTCTGGCAGATAGTCGCAATAGTATTAACGCTGATAGTAGCTGGGGTGGTAGTGCTAGGAACAGTCAACTTCTTCATATGGCTATTCCAAGTCGCTCTGCAACTAATAGTGGGATTGGTGTACGCCGTATGACAGAGCGTGAAGTGCAAATACGACTCGCTGAGATACTAGCTGTCAAATACCCGACGATCATCTTCCACTCAGACTACGGGTCTGGATTAAAGATGACAAAGGGTCAAGCAGTAGTGCAGAAACGCATGAACGGCGGGAAACGTGCGTTCCCAGATTTGCAGATATGCGAACCGAGAAGGGGCAAGCACGGAATGTTCCTTGAAATTAAGAAAGACGGGGTCAGAATACGCAAGAAGAATGGCGAGCTAGTAGCGAATCAACACATTAGAGAGCAAGCTCGCATGCTTGAACGACTTCGAGACAGAGGCTACGAAGCAGAGTTTGGAATCGGCATCGACGACTGTCTCAACAAAATACAGAAATACTTAGATTAAACGGTGGACGAAGATGAGATACAGAGCGACGCAGATTGGAATTAGATACGTCGGAAAGACGACAATACTGTTCTATTCTCCAACTCAAATCTATGTAAAGGAAGGGATCAACTGCGTGCTGTACCACAACTTCTATTCGCCGAAAGGTTCGTACACGAAGTCATTCGGGCAGTTCAGTAGAGCGTTAAAGCGAAACACGAGAATGAACTTCTCGAGAGCGGCATGCTTAGCGAACCACTACGAAGTCAAGTGTATGGGGGCGACGATGCCAAATGTCGAGGGGAAGACGATGAGGGTGTTCCCCGAAGGCGGACGAAGGGAAATAAGAATGAACAAAAACTACGGTAGCGACAAATCTGAACTAATCATGCTCGGGTGTCAATTCAAAGACCGAGTCGCTAGCGTGCGACCACGCCAAAAAGTCAGTGTCGCTATATCAAAGAAGGGCGAATCGCAGGAGATACGAGTATTCGTCGGGAAACGCCCAGAAAACTTAAGCAAGGAGGACTATGAGTTCATCGACGAAAATTGAGCTATATACAAACGAATGCTATCAGTGCAAATCCGATACGAAGTACAAAGCTCTGCGTGACTATGTGGTAGCGAACCAGATTCCACTTCGAAATATGGTCATTAAGAGAACAACGCTCAACCAGCAGTGGGCGAATGAGGCGAGAGAAATTGGAGTCGAGATACCATTCGTAAAACTCACGAAAGAGAATGGCGAAGTCGACTGCGTGAATTGGAATGAGTTCATCGAGCAAAACGACGAGAAGCCGAAGCGACACGTCGAGATTAAGGACGAAAGCTCGACGAGTGTCGTGAAGTTAAAGAAACGAAACTCTGCAGTAGACAAACGAAGAACAAAGAATACTAGCGTATTAGATTAAGCGATTAAGAGGAGGCGATATGAGCGAGGAAATCAAAGAGAAGCTAAAGGAGTGGAAGAGAACTAGGAGCATTGCGCTTGCATATGATATATGCAAAGAACTAGCAGGTGGCGACGAGTAGATATGAAGGTTAAACTCAAACGCAAGCTGTGGTTCTACCCACACCGTTGCCCAGACTGTGGAGAAGTATTGGTGTTTATTGAGCATTATGACCAAGTCAGGTGCCGAAAATGCGGTAAAAAGCAACAGAGAAGAAACAAAGCAGCGAGGTTAGGCATATCGCTAAACAAGATGAAAAAGCAGAGATGGACACATTATGGTCAAAGCAGATACAACTCTATTCGCAAGGAGTGCTTAGAGATAGGTTACTGCCAACTATGTGGTGCTACCGAGAACTTGACTTGCCACCATGTCGGGGGGGGGACAGAACATTATACATGTCTATGCAAGGACTGCCACGAACAGTATGAAAGCTACGCCAATAGGTGGAAGCACATGCGTGTGCAACTAGCTTTAATGGCACTTAGGATGAAAGTATAAGGAAGATGCCAATGGATAAAAGTACCTACCCCAGCGACGGAGTGTATTACTTTGAAGATGGTGGCACTAGGCTAAAAGCTGAGGTAAAGAACACACCAACGCAATTAAGAATAAGACTTATTGATGACCCACCGTTTTTTAGAGACGCAAGACTTGATAGGTATATGTACGGCACGCCTAAAAAGACGCTGGTGTATAACAAGCCAAAGCTAATGCCTAACGGTTTATATCGTCATCAAGCATCCCACGCTTTAAAAGTTTGGCATGATGGAGATTTTACGCTTTACGCTGGGCGTGATGGTGTCCCGACCTTATTCGAGAAAGATAATAAGCGAGATGATGAAGTATAAAGAAAGAGAAGTTCAATGGAAGAAGATACTGTATTTATACCAGACTGGGCGTGGGACAGTACTATACCACTCAGTGAGATTATAATTGCTACCGAGCCTGGCAACACGAGACCGGGTAGCAGAGGATTCGCTTCGTGGTGTAGCCTAAATAAAAGCCAAGCGGACAAGTTCGGTATTAACTACGGCATGGGCAACCCGAACGGCGCAAAAGAATTGTTGAAGAAAGTAGAAGAGGACAAATGAAACGATACAAACTTAAGAAAGACACCCCAGCGTTCAAAGCTGGGACTGAGTGCTACATTGAGGAAGCAGGCAATATGGTGCCGTGTCGTGGCATCTCATACACCATCGTACATAAAGACCAGTTAGAGAAGAATCCAAATATATTGACTGATTGGTTCGAGGAAATAAAAGAACCAACTCGCTGGAAGCCAAAGACTGACCAGAAGTATTACTGCTTTGGTAGTGATGGTTCTGTGATTGATGATGACTGGTGTGATCTTAGCATTGACCGCAATAGGTTCGAGATTGGCAACTGCTTCCAAACCGAAGAAGAAGCCAAGCGAGTTATAGAATATCTCAAAGCACTCGCAGTGGTGAGAGGAGATGCGACGACAGAGTTTACCAAAGACATAAGTAATTGGTATGTGTATAATGATGTCTCTCATAACTATTTGTATGTGTCGTCCAACTCTTATTGCCTTAAAAACGGCATCTTCGGTTTGCCATACTTTGCAACGAAAGATGACGCACTAAGGTCGATTGAATTACATAAGAATGAATGGCTTACAATATTCGGCATTGAGGATGAAGAATGAGTTGGACAGAAGTAAAAGCAAAACAAGCAGAAAATATCGCCAAGTTATATGAGAAGGACCCAGACGATTGGTTTCTACAATCACAGATGAATAGACCTGAAGAAGAACGAACAGGTTTTGCGCCGAATGATGGTAAATGTTATTGCTGTGGCAAAGCAATTTGTGAAGGTGAGAAAGCCATTACAGTTGAATCATTAGGCGATTGTATCATCACAGGCTGTCCATACTGCCATAGAAGTTATTGTGATTAGGAGAAAAAATGAAAGAATTAAAGTTTAGAGCGTGGATTAAGAATTACAACTGCTATGCTGATGTCTTAGGCTTCGAACAGGGTAAGTTATTCGTTCAATTCCAAAGTGGAGAACGTGTGCAACACAGGCTTTACGTCCCTATCGAAGATAGTGCCGTAGAGCAATACACAGGTCTTAAAGATAAGAATGGTAAAGAGATTTATGAAAACGATATAGTCGAATATACGACTTGCTATTACGGCAACGAAAAACGCCACCGCAAGGTTGTTGAATGGTCTGAATGGGACTCGGATGACTTCGGAGAACCGCACAACATAGGATTCTTCGACTTGAGCGAAAACATGAAGGTTATCGGCAATGTTCATAAGAACGCTAATTTGTTGGAGGAAGAATGATAGTTAAAAGAAAATGGATTAAGAACCGAAAACCTTTTGCAGAGCGAATAACCTGTCAACATTGGTGGGCGCTGAAGTATCCGCCAGACAGACTTATATCTTTCGTCAGCATGCCGTGCTATGTCGTGTGTGAGAAGTGTGGTCATAGAGGAAGCCTATTCACAAAAGACCTTGACCCATATCAAGCACATGCAGTTGAGGAAAATATTAAAGCCCAAAACCTGCACAATCTTGCGAATAGAGAGGAGAAAGGATGAACAGAGAAGAATTGAAGGCCGCAATTAAGGAGGCCTATGAGCAAGCATATCACGAGGGGTTTGCTGACGCTTGCGACGCTATTACATTAGCTTTAACCGAGTGCACCACTAGAATAGTGACGAAGTTAAAAGAGAGGGCTCAGGAAGCTAAGGCAGAAATTATTGAAGACATGGAGGATGAAGAATGAGCGCCGTCCAAGAATCTATCAACAGAGCAAGGTGCGCCGAGGCATT
>OBLI01001091.1_pt1 | contig 27537 bp, 26 predicted proteins | sample 1519701 | NCBI WGS metagenome assembly OBLI01 (sample SAMEA3663005, study PRJEB22513) | pig gut metagenome | biome: pig gut; feature: pig-associated habitat; material: faeces | place: France | collected 2012 | reverse complement strand
AGATTTCAGATGGTGTAATAATAAAATAATGCGTCAGCATATACATAAAATTAAATTCTTACAATATCTTTAACCGTACCATTGAGAACAATGGTTTAAAACAGGCTGCAAGAGAGTGCGGCAAAGGTATTATTTCGTTTAGTCCATTGGCACAGGGCATGCTCACGGACCGTTACTTGAATGGGATTCCTGATGACAGCAGAATCATGACGGATGGAAGATTCCTGAACCGGGAGCAGCTTGATGCTCGCTTGGATCAGATTCGCCGATTGAATGATCTGGCAGCACAACGAGGCGAGACGCTGGCACAGATGGCACTCAAGTGGGTGGTAAAAGATGATGACGTGACGAGTGTGCTGATCGGGGCATCGAAGCCGCAGCAGATCATCGAGGATCTGAAAGTGATGCAGGCTGCCGATTTTACACAGGAAGAATTAGCCTTAATCGACGAGATCTCCATGTGAAGCCGACAGATGCTAAATGAAGGAAAACAATAACACCATAAGAGGCATTGTCACGATAGCACATAGAGTGGTTACAACATTGATCGCGCTGGCATAATGCGCATCGTTCCCATATACCTGGCACATTTGTGTAACGGTGGACGCAGATGGCGTGATTACCGCAAGAAAGACGATGAGTATAATTTTTGGAGCATCGGAAGAGAGTGTGGTAAGATGGCTTATTTTAATAAGCAGCAGCGCGATCAATGAAATCCCATTAGTATCATGAGAAAAAGCTCAAAAATCTGTTCCATTAAAAGTATACTGATCTGCATAAAATCACCCTTTCTTTCTAACTGCCTATCTTAGAACCTGGAAAATAAAAATGCAAGAGTGAATTTTGTGTTTACGGTTCGGGAACTCGTAAGATTTCCCTTGACAATTTTCGAAATAAGGATTAAATTAACGTTAACTAAATAGTTCAATACAGAAGAGCGATGTGGTTCCCATATCGCTTTTTTTGCATTTTGGAAGAAAGGGAGAAAATGGTGTATGGAAAAATTAAGCAGTATTATTTCAACAATTGATGACTTCGTCTGGGGACCGGTGATGCTGATTCTGTTAGTTGGAACAGGCATTTTCCTGACATTTCGAACGAGATTTCTGACATGGAGAAATCTGGGGTATGCACTTAAGAGTACACTGAGTAAGGAGGCGCGTACCAAGAATCGCGGAGAGGGTGATGTATCACCGTTCTCGGCACTGACCACGGCACTTGCAGCTACGATCGGAACCGGAAATATCGTAGGTGTTGCGACAGCAATGGTGTCCGGCGGTCCTGGAGCACTCGTGTGGATGTGGATTTCGGCGGCATTCGGCCTGACCTCAAAATTTTCGGAATGTATGCTTGCCATAAAGTACCGCGAGGTCAATGAAAAAGGCGAGATGAGCGGTGGCCCGATGTATACGATGAAAAAGGGAATCAAGAACAAGACGCTCGGTTCCGTGCTTGCATGGCTTTTTGCACTGTTTGCAGTGATCGCGTCTTTCGGAATCGGTAACATGACGCAGGGTAACTCGATTTCCGGTGCACTCAAATCTACCTTTCATGTACCGACATGGGCAAGCGGAATTGTGATCACGGTTTTGGCATTGCTTATCATTGTAGGTGGAATCAAGTCGATCGCAAAGGTGTCATCGGTAGTTGTTCCGCTTATGGCAATCTTCTATGTAATCTGTGGATTGATCGTAATCTTTGGAAATCTTTCCAATCTTCCTTCCGGTCTTGCGATGATCTTCAAGATGGCGTTCTCGGTAGAAGCTGTTGGCGGCGGTCTTTGCGGAACGATCGTTGCATCCATGATGAATGCGATGCGATACGGTGTTGCGCGAGGCGTTTTCTCAAACGAAGCCGGAATGGGTTCGGCAGCGATTACCGCAGCTGCGGCAACAACCGATAATCCGGTCCGCCAGGGCTACATAAATATGACCGGTACATTCTGGGATACGATCGTTGTCTGCACGATTACAGGTCTTGCAATTGCATCATCTGGTGTGCTCGGCATGACGGATGCAGCAGGTGAATATCTGACCGGATCGGATGTCACGATCGCGGCATTTAAGACGGTCCTTGGCTCCGGCGGCGGATGGCTTGTTACGATCGGAATCGCATTGTTTGCTTTTTCAACGATCCTCGGTTGGGAATACCACGGAGAAAAAGCGTTTGAATATCTGCTCGGCACACACAAATACAACATGATCTACAGAGTCGTATTCTCATTGGTTGCATATTTCGGATGCACACAGACACTGAGTCTTGTATGGAATTTCTCAGACATTGCCAATGCGCTGATGGCAATTCCAAACCTGATCTGTATGTTGATTTTAAGTGGTGAGATCGCACACGATATTCAGGCGTTTCAGCCGGAAATTAATAAGAAAAAATAGCAAAATTCAAAAGAAATAATTTACTTTCTGTTAAGAATATGTTATGATTGAGTAACAGAATTGTAACAATTAGGAGGAAGTATGTTAAAGAAAGGCAAGGTGTGGGGAAAGAAGCTTGTTGCAGGAATTATGCTCGCAGTGATGGTATTGGGGAATACAACAGTATCTGCAGAGGCCGCAACAAATGACACGGGGAAGAAAGTAGCGATTGTTCAGGAGAACAATTATCGCAAAACTCTGTGCAAAGGATTTCTTGGAAAAAGTTACGGAAGTGTAGTAGATGGGATTCGTTGTGACTGCAGCGGTTATACGCGGGCAGCATTGAACCGTTTAGAGAGCAAAGGCAGGAAAGGTACCGCGCTCAAGAATGTACAGGTTGGTGCTGCATGCACAAGAGATTGGGTAAACGGTTCCAGCATTACTTATACGACGGGTGTTGCGGAAGATGATGAAATTTCATGGGCAAAGCAGACGAAGCGTGCAATCGGAAAGAAGAGTTCCGGAGCTTCGAAGCTGTCGGATCTGGAGCTTGGTGATGTTGTTGTATATGGCCGCGGAAGTTCTACGACACATATCGCTGTTTATTTCGGTAAATTTTCATCTATGGATAAGGTGAAGGATTACCTTGAAGATATTGGCGTTTATGATCGAAATGCTTTAAAAAAGGCTAGTGGAGATAAGTATCAATCCAATGGGAAAACGGTGATCCGCAAATATGGAAACAGTCCTTATTGGAGAATTCACTCTACATGCAGTGGAATTATGATCGATAATGATATTGCGGGAACAAGCCCGTATACATCATCTTTTGGTAACTGGAAGTGGACATTTTCTTCGGGAATTAATGTAATCGAATAAAAAAATTTAAGTTAGGAAAGGGGATGTGAAGAAACTCAATCGAGTTTTTTCACATCCCCTTTTTCTTTACTTTAACACGTTATTATGATAAAATCCAAATAAATAGTTATAAACGATTTCTGCATAAAGTGAAATGACGAGGAGAAACAGATGAGAAAAACGATTAAAGGAAAGATAACGGTACAGACGATTATGTATCTGTTAGTGGCACTGGTAATTTGTGAACTGGTCAGTGTCGTTACGCTTAATGCAAATATGACATCACAGAGTAAACTGTATATAAATGCAGAGGCGCAGACCAATGCCGGTGTCGTGAACGAGTGGCTGATTGAACAGGGAAATATTGCTCATACAATCACGAATGCGGTAGCATTCATGAATACGAAGGATCCGGATACGATCATGAACTATCTGGAGAAGAACTTAAGTGAGAATAAAGATGCCCTCATGTATTATGTGTGTTTTGGATATGACGGAGGTGTACTTCCGGCGGATCATTCCAAACTCGATCTGGATCCTACGACGCGAGACTGGTGGAAGCAGGCGATTGCTAAGAACGGTCTGATCTATACGGCTCCTTACAAGGACTTTGCAAGTGGAAATATGATCGTAACCGTTGCGGAACCGTTGAAGATTCAGGGAGAGCAGGCGGTATTTTTAGCGGATATCGCATTGGAGACGCTGACCAATCAGGTGAAAAAAGTGAGTGCGGATGAGAATCTGCAAGGCTTTCTTCTGGATGCAGACGGTGCGGTCGTGTCGCATGAGAATGAAGATTTTCTCCCGAAAGAAGAGGGAAATACGATCCTTTCGGATGCATTGAATACCGATGTATGCAACGTGTCGGAACTGAGAGATTACGACGGAAGGATGAAATTTGTAAGCACCGCAAGTGTGGATGCAACCGGCTGGACGTTCGGTGTTACGGAAGATAAGGCTGTCATCACAAAACAGATTGCAAGAAATGTGATCATCGTGATTGCTTTGGGACTTGTTATGTTGATCGTGGTGGCCGTAATGACTGCGGTCAGCGTTCGAAAGAGCCTTGCCCCGATGGAAACGATGAAGAAGTTTGTCAAGGAGAAAGTGATCGGAACGCAGATCTGCCACAAGCAGAAAAACGAGATTGAGGAGATCCGTTATCTGATTCAGGAAATGGAAGATAAATTTATCGGTGTCATCCGTCAGACAAAGGCAGAGTCTGACAATATTCATGAGCGTATGCAGGGAACGAACAATAAAGTGGTTTCTATTAACGAGAATATTATGGAGATTGGTGCTGCGATGGAAGAGACCGGCGCCAACATCGATTCACAGACTGCGAATATTACAATGATCAATGAAGCCTGTGGATCTGCGGCTCAAAGTATTATCCATCTGGCTGATGAAGCGCAGGAGATGGCAGCGAATGCAAAAGAAGTTGCCTGCCGGGTGGAGAGTATGGCGAAGGAGTTACTAGAAGACAAAGAGAGCGCGACACAGGTGGCAGCCGAGAGTAAGGAACGTATGCAGAAAGCAATGCAGGGAGCAGAAGTGATTGGAGAGATTGCCAATGTTTCTTCTGCAATTCAGGAGATTGCATCGCAGACCAATCTTCTTGCATTGAATGCATCGATCGAAGCTGCAAGAGCCGGAGAGGCCGGTAAAGGATTTGCGGTTGTAGCGGAAGAAATTAAGAAGCTCAGTGAGGATACCGGCGAGGAAATCAGTAAGGTAAATGATCTTACGGCAAAGGTATTTGAGAGCGTGAAAGCTTTGTTCAGGGAAAGCAATGCGGTTCTTGAATTTATCAACGGCACGGTAATGAGTGATTACAATAAATTAGAGACTCTTGTGACCGAGTATCAGAAGGACACAGGTTATTATAATCAGGCCAGTGAAAGCATCGGTGCTTCGGCAGAAAGTGTGCGTGATTCCGTTGATTCAATTAATGAGATGATTGATTCGATCAGTATGGCACAGAAAGAATTGTCGGATGCGGCAACGAGTGTAAATGAGAATCTGCAGAAGATCACCTATTCCAGCGAGAATATGTCGCAGGAGACAAAAGAAGTATTGGAAAGTGTAAATTCTTTGCAGGAAACCATGCAGAGTTTTCAGGTATAAAGTTATGGTTGCTTAACTTGCAGAAAGCAACTATAATAAAACAGAACATGCAGAAGCTTACCGGCAGGCAATCATCTGATTGCCTGCCTTGTTTATAAAAAAGCAGTATTTTTTTCACTTTTTGGATAAAATAAGTATCGTTTGATCGTGGAACACTGACAGATGCAATGAGTAAGGGGGCAGAAATTTGAAGAAGATAGGAATTATGACGGACAGCCACAGTGGTATTTTGGAGAAGGAGGCGCAGGAAAATCATATTTATGTGCTTCCGATGCCTTTTCTTGTGAATGGAGACCTTCACCTTGAAGGCGTGAGTATGACAAGAAGCGAGTTTTACGGGAAGCTTCGGGAAGGCATTGATGTGGCAACTTCGCAGCCATCGCCGCAGGACGTGATGGCGATGTGGGATGCAATGCTCACAGAATACGATGAGATCGTTTATATTCCGATCAGCAGCGGACTCAGCGGCTCGTGCATGACAGCACAAGCTTTGGCGCAGGACGAGCCGTATGACGGCAGAGTGTTTGTTGTGGACAACGGACGTTGCGCGACTCCACTTCATCAATCGGTTCTTGATGCGATAAAGATGATCAAGGCAGGATATACCGCGGAGCAGATCAGGCAGCGGCTTGAGGAGACGAAGGAACAGATGATCATTTACGTCGGCTTAAGCACGCTTGAATATCTGAAGAAGGGCGGACGGATTAAGGCTGGTGTGGCAACAATCGCAAATGTGCTCAATATTAAGCCCGTGATGAAGTTTACAACCGGCACACTGGATGTCTATCAGAAGTGTCGAGGTATGAAAAATGCGCGTAAGGCGATGATCGATGCGATGAAGACGGAATTTGAGACAACTTTTAAGAAAGCGTATGACGCGGGTAAAATTCATCTTCTGGCGGCATCAAGCTGTGTCGCGGAAGTGACGGAAGAATGGGTAAACCAGATCAAGGAGAATTTCCCGGGAATGGAGGTCCGATGTGATGAATTGTCCTGTGGACTGTCCTGCCATATCGGACCGGATGGTCTTGGAATCGGCTGCTCGGTCGATCCTCTGTAGGCGGGAGCGTTCTTTTTGGGAACTGATTTTTCCTTATGGTAAAAGATAAAACGAAAAATAAAGATATTCGTAAATAAAGATGGAAGAAACCGGATTTTTGGTGTAAAATAGACTTGGAATGTTTCGATGCGTTCCAAGTCTAAATTTCGTTCAGGGGGTAAACTTATGAAAACAGAATCTTTTGGAACAACGGCGGGTGGGGTTAAAGCAACTCTTTATACATTGGAGAATAAAAATCATACAGTAGTGAAAGTGACAGACTTAGGGGCAACTCTGGTATCGGTTCTCTATGCAGATAAAGAGGGAAAATTGTGCGATATGGTGCTCGGTTATGATGATGCGGGTGCATACGAGAAAGGGACGAGCTACTTCGGAGCAACAATCGGACGTAACGGCAACCGGATTAAAGGTGCCCGAGCAACGATTGACGGTAAGGAATGGGTTATCGAGGCGAACGAAGGCGAGAACAGTCTTCACAGCGGAAGCAACGGATTTCATCATCTGATGTGGGAGATGAAGGAGAGCGGTGACAATTTTGTTTCCTTCTATCATTACAGTCCACAGGAAGAACAGGGATTTCCGGGAAATATGCATATTACCGTAACTTATACATTGGACGATGAGGACACGATCCATATCGCATACGATGCAAAAGCGGATGCCGATACGGTTATGAATTTTACAAACCACAGTTATTTCAACCTTGCCGGACATGACAGCGGCGTGATGGAAGATCAGAAGTTACAGATTATGGCGGATGCCTATACACCGGTTGTGGATTCCCATGCGATTCCGACCGGAGAGATTGTACCGGTAGCAGGAACACCGATGGATTTTACAACGATGAAACCGATCGGTCAGGATATCCGGGAGGATTTTGATCAGTTGAAATATACCGGTGGATACGATCATAATTATGTACTGTCCGATAAGCCGGGAACCATGCGTCAGATGGCAAAGGCCGAGTGTGTGGCAAGCGGTATTGCCATGGATGCGTATACAGATTGCTGTGGCGTGCAGTTTTATGCGGGTAATTTTATCGGAACACAGACCGGCAAAGGCGGTGTGACTTATGGTGATCGCCATGGATTCTGCCTTGAGTCACAGTTCTATCCGAATGCGGTAAATGAAAAGAATTTTCCGTCTCCGGTCGTACCTGCAAATACAGAGTATCATTCGGAAACAAAGTATCATTTTTATCATATGTAAGATTCCATCATCCGGAGCGCCCGACAGGGCGCTCTGCTTATGTATCATTGTGTGTGATGTGGGAAAATCATGATTGTTCATTGCTCCCGCAAATTTTGAAGTTAGAATGGAAGTGTAGACGTTGAAGAAAAATAAATATGAAATTGATATGTGCAATGGATCTATTATGGACAAATTGATTTCGTTTGCACTGCCACTCATGTTATCCGGAATTCTGCAGCTGATGTTTAATGCGGTGGATCTTGTCGTCGTGGGACATTTCAGTGGTCAGGAGGCGCTTGCGGCGGTTGGCTCCACTACAGCCCTTATCGCAGTATTTACCAATTTGTTTATTGGAATTTCGCTTGGTGCAAATGTTCTTGCGGCACGTTTTTACGCTGCCGGACGGGATAAGGAGATGTCGGAGACGGTTCACACTTCGATCATGCTGGCCTTGATCAGTGGCGTAGCGATGGCAATCGTGGGTGTGATTTTTGCAAAAGGCGCGTTACAGCTGATGGATACGCCAGATGATGTCATTGACTTATCGACGCTTTATATGCGGATTTATTTTATGGGAATGCCGTTTTTTATGCTGTATAACTATGGTGCGGCAATCCTGCGTGCGGTGGGGGATACGAAGCGGCCTCTTTTGTTTTTGATTATTTCAGGTGTGTCCAATGCGATACTGAATATGATACTTGTCATTGTTTTTAACCTTGGTGTTGCCGGTGTCGCAATCGGAACGGTAATGTCGCAGTTTATATCATGCGTGTTGGTACTTCGCTGTCTGTGTAAGACAGAAAGCAGTTACCAGCTGCATTTTGACAAGCTTGCAATCAAAGGTGTTTATGTAAAGCAAATCTTTCAGGTCGGTGTTCCGGCGGGAATCCAGAGTACGGTTATTAACTTTTCCAATGTTTTGCTGCAATCATCCGTCAATTCGTTTGGGGCGACTGCGATGGCCGGATATACGGCGGCCAATAATCTGCTTGGGTTCCTTTATGTGTCGGTTAATGCAGTGACACAGGCATGTATGAGTTTTACCAGTCAGAATTACGGAGTCGGAAAGTATAAGAGAATGGATCGCGTGCTTTTGGATTGTCTGGGGTTAACGGTTGTTGTGGCAGGTGTGCTTGGAGGCTGCGTCTATCTGTCCGGACCGCAGATACTGCGTATCTACACGAGCGAGGCGGATGTTATTTCATGTGGAATGGAGATTCTTTCTATTACAACGATTCCGTATTTCCTGTGTGGTATCATGGATCTGTTTCCCGGATCGCTCCGCGGTATGGGATATTCGGCGGTGCCGATGGTACTGTCCGTAATCGGAACCGTCGGTACGAGAATTTTGTGGATCTATGAATTTTTCCCGCATAACCGTACGTTGTTTTTCCTGTTCATTTCTTATCCCGGATCGTGGATCATCACGATCGTGATGCAGGTAATCTGTTATCTGTATGTGCGAAAGCGATGCATCGGTGTTAATAAGTAATATTAGTAATAATAATACACTGCTTTGGTAAAGCGTAAAACAAAACAGTTGACGGAAGTAATTTTACACGCTACTATAATATATAAAGCAATTTCGAGACGAAGTTTGCAGGAAAACGACGAAAGTCTACCGAAGGAGTAAAACTCTCAGGTGCCGGTCGAATCGGTGCAACTGTAAATGGATCGACTCTCTGGAGACACCCGTTAAGAACGGGGGCCGAAGGTGCAACATACGTAAGACGTATGAATCTCTCAGGCAACAGGACAGAGAAGATATCTTAATACTTATCAATATCTTCATTTTCGTGTGATGTGCACGGGAATCTCTTAGTGGACATATGTTATCCACTCTATTTTGTTCATAATCTGGAGTTCTATTTCGTATCTTATTTTATCCGGGAGTTTAGAAATGCTGACAATTTACAATCTGAAAAGAGAGGTAGGATTAGAACAATGTGGAGTGCAATCAACAATTTTTTAGGTGCAGTGGACAATTTTGTCTGGGGTGTGCCGCTGATGGTGCTGATTTTGTCGGGAGGTCTGCTTTTGACGGTTCGTTTGGGGCTGTTGCAGATCCGTAAGCTTCCGCTTGCATTAAAGTGGATGGTCAAAAACGAGGAAGGCGGAGAAGGCGAGATCTCAAGTTTCGGTGCGTTATGTACGGCTTTGAGCGCAACCATCGGTACCGGTAATATCGTCGGAGTAGCGACTGCTGTATGTGCCGGTGGTCCGGGCGCGTTATTCTGGATGATCGTGGCAGCTTTTCTTGGTATGGCAACCAAGTATTCCGAAGGTCTTTTGGCAGTCAAGTATCGTGTAGTCGCCAAGGACGGACACAGTCTTGGTGGACCATTCTACTATATTGAGCAGGGTATGGGAAGCAAGTGGAAGTGGCTTGCCAAGCTTTTCGCGTTCTTTGGTGTATGTGTAGGTTTATTTGGAATCGGAACTTTCTCACAGGTCAATGGTATCGCCAGTGCAATCAACAATTTCTTTGATCCGAACAATGCGCATACCGTAAAGATTCTTCCGTTCCTTGGAGAGTATTCCTGGTCGGTTGTGATCGCTTCACTGATTCTTGCATTCTGTGTTGCGGCCGTACTGATCGGTGGGGTAAAACGTATTGCAAGTGTCAGCCAGGTTATCGTACCGTTTATGGCGATTATTTATTTTGTGTTTGCAGTGCTGTTGGTTATTTTTAATATTAAGGAAGTACCGGCAGCTGTTGTTACGATCGTAGAAGCTGCATTTAATCCTAAGGCTATCACCGGTGGTATCGTTGGAAGTATGATTGTAGCGATGCAGAAAGGTATTGCCCGCGGTATCTTCTCCAACGAGGCAGGTCTTGGTAGTGCGCCGATCGCTGCAGCAGCAGCACAGACAAAGGAGCCTGTTCGTCAGGGGCTTGTCAGCATGACCGGAACCTTTATTGATACGATCGTTATCTGTACACTGACCGGTCTGTCCATCGTTCTGACCGGTGCATGGCAGGTAGATGGACTCGAAGGTGTCGGTGTGACAACCTATGCGTTTCAGCAGGGACTCCCGTTCCCGCCTGTTGTATCATCGTTCGTTCTGATGATTTGTCTTGTATTCTTCGCGTTCACAACCATTCTCGGATGGGATTATTACAGTGAGCGCTGTCTTGAATATTTAAGCGGCGGTAATATGAAGCACGTGAAAATCTATCGTTGGATTTACATTCTTGCGGTATTTATCGGACCATACATGACGGTTAGTGCCGTATGGACGATCGCGGATATCTTTAACGGATTGATGGCAATCCCAAATATGATCGCGTTATTCGCGTTAAGCGGTGTTGTCGTAAAGGAGACGAAGGACTTCTTCAGGAGACATAAGTCCGGAGAATATAAAGAATAGTATGATAAATCAGATCAGAATCACAGATTTTAATGCAACGGAACTTGATATCTATGCGAGGACCAAGGAGGTTGTACTTTTAAACAGGGCAAAACCCGAGGATGGCATCTTTATTGCAGAAAGTCCCAAAGTCATTGAGCGTGCCTTGGACAGCGGATGTGAGCCGATTTCGATTCTGATGGAGGAACGACATATTGAGGGCGAGGGGAAAAGCGTGTTGGAGCGGTGTGGCGATATACCGGTCTATACCGCAGAATTTGATGTGTTAAAGGAGCTGACCGGGTTCCCATTGACGCGTGGCATGCTCTGTGCGATGCGTCGCCCTGCGCCGCTTAGTCTGCAACAGGTGTGTGAGAATGCCACACGCCTTGCCATACTCGAAGATGTTGTAAATCCAACGAATGTCGGTGCCATCTTCCGCTCGGCGGCAGCACTCGGCATGGATGCCGTCATTCTGACACAGGCATGCAGCGATCCGTTGTATCGTCGTGCAATCCGGGTCAGTATGGGGACTGTATTCCAGATACCGTGGACTTATGTGGATAAGTCTGTCGAGTGGCCGGATGAAGGTATGAAATTCCTTCATGATATGGGATTTAAGACCGCGGCATTTGCACTAAAGGACGATTCCGTCGGCATCGATGATCCGCAGCTTATGGGCGAAGAAAAACTTGCAGTATTGCTTGGAACCGAAGGAGATGGTCTTGCAACAGAGACGATCGCTGACTGTGATTACACGGTCAAAATTCCGATGTCCCACGGAGTCGATTCCCTAAATGTAGCAGCCGCCAGCGCTGTTGCCTTCTGGCAGCTTGGAAACCATAACTAAAATACCGGAGCCGTACTTATTGACAGAAAGTCTTTCCAATAAGTATGACTCCGGTATTTTGTGTTGTGCGCCTAGCGGCGCATGTTTCTAACGGGTTAAAGTCCCGAATCCGCCCGGTGGTGTGAGAGGACGGCGGTTAGTCACCGCCTCCTACTCGATTCGAAAAAATGATGTGGTAAGAATCAGACTTTGATCAATCCGAGTGCTTCAGACACTGCAAAAAGCAGAATAAGAAGCAGACAGACCGGTGCCACATATTTGAGCATCACAACATAGAATTTCTTCTCTTTAAATGTTTTGCCACCCAATTCCACTTCATCAATGATCGTCTTCGGCCTTACGATATATCCGATAAAGATACATGTCAACATGGCAACGATCGGCATCAGGACGCTGTTGCTGATGAAATCAAAGAAATCAAGCAAGCTCATACCAATGATCTTAATAAAACTTAACGGTCCGTATCCGAGAGAAATCAATCCGCCGACGATCAGACAGTAGAGCGTAGCAACTACGGTTGATTTCTTGCGGGACCAATGCAGCTTATCGCAGATGATCGACACATTCGTCTCAAGAAGCGAGATTGCAGAGGTTAGTGCCGCAAAAAGAACCAGGATAAAGAAACCGGCTCCGATAAGGCTGCCAATCTTCATACTGTTAAATACCTTAGGCATAGTGACAAACATCAGGGAAGGTCCCTTGCTGAGTGCTTCCTTGCTTCCGCCGGAGAATGCGAATACGGATGGAACGATCATCAGTCCGGCAAGGAGTGCCACAACGGTATCAAAGATTTCAATCTTACGAACGGAATCACGCAGATCATCCTCTTTTTTCATATAGGAACCGTACGTGATCATAATACCCATTGCGAGTGACATGGAGTAGAATAACTGTCCCATCGCAGCGAGTACTGTAGTCGCGGAAAAATGCTTGATATCCGGTAACAGATAATATTTGACTCCGGCCAAGGCACCGGGTCTTGTTGCACAGAAAATACTGATACAAACAATCAGAATGATCAGTATCGGCATCAGAATGGTACTTGCTTTCTCAATACCTTTTTGTACGCCGATGAATACAACTGCAGCAGTCAGAAGTAAAAAGACTGCAAACCATACAATCGGTTCAACCGATTCGGTAATAAATCCGGTAAAGTAATTGTCCCCGGCAGCTTGTGAAACCTGTCCTGTAACAAAGGAGATCAGATATTTGATTACCCATCCACCGATGACACAGTAGTAAGGTGTGATAATGAACGGAACGATACTTCCGAGGATACCGATGAAATCAAAACGCTTGTCAAGTTTGCCGAAAGCACTGCCGGCACTCAGTCTTGTCTTACGTCCCAAGGCAATCTCAGTGATCATTAATGCAAAACCAAAAGTTGTAGCCAGTATCAGGTAGACCAAAATAAAGATTCCGCCACCATACTTTGCTGCAAGATACGGAAAACGCCACAGGTTTCCGAGGCCTACAGCGGAACCGGCAGCAGCAAAGATGAAGCCCAGCTTGCCGGAAAATGAATCACGCTTTTTGTCCATTTGAAAATTCCTCCTATTAGTTTCCGGCAGCTTCCATATTCTTCGGAAGAACCAGATTTAAAATGATAGATACTAAAAATACGACAGCAACACAATTCTCTGCAAATACATTCTCAACGATCTGCGGGAAGATTGCAAAGATCTCAGGAACCTGAGTGAATCCGGTTCCCCCACCGAAGGAAGATGCTCCTACGGAGAGAAGAGAGAATCCGATTGCGGTAACGATCAGGATCGGGGAAATGTTTGCTACGAACATGGCAAGAATGTGTTGCAGTCCGAAAGGTACAGCGGTCTTGATCGGCACTTTTCCATCGAGCTGGTAGACATTCGCGTTTGAAATAGTCGAATCTTTTGTTTTCATAGTTCGCTCCTTTTTTTTCTTTCTAGTGTAAAACAAAACTGTAATAATATCAAACAAATATTGACATGCTCTGCAATACAATTTTTTTCGGCACATTATTATAATTAAGATTAGATAAAAAAAGTAAAGGACAAGGGGTATTTTATATGCAATATGGACATTTCGATAATGAAAAAAGAGGATATGGTTATTGATGCACAGGGAAATTATCTGATTCCGGGATATTTGAAGACCCCGGATATCGCAATGTTCAATCGCTTGCAGGAAGCTGCACACGGACTGGTGAAACTGATCACGATCGCTCCGGAGACCGAGGGCGCGGAAGCGTTTATCCGTGAACTTTCTTCAAAGGTGCATATTTCGGTCGGACATACATGCAGCGACTATGATACTGCGCGCAAGGCGTTTGAACTTGGTGCTGACCATGTAACGCATTTTTTTAATGCGATGCCTGCGTTCACGCACCGTGCACCGGGTGTATTCGGTGCGGCCTTTGATGAGAAGCATGTTATGCCGGAGATGATCTGTGACGGTGTTCATATCAGTCCGTCTGCAGTACGTGTGGTATTCTCTCTGTTCGGCAAGGAGCGAATGATCATGATCAGTGACAGTATGATGGCAACCGGAATGGAAGACGGAAATTACTCATTAGGTGGTCTTCCGGTTACGGTTCGAGGCAATCTTGCGACCTTAAAGGATGGCACGATCGCCGGATCGGCAACCAACCTTATGGATTGTGTGCGTACCATTGTCAAGAAGATGGAGATCCCACTTGAGACGGCTGTGCGCTATGCAACGTATAACCCAGCAAAAGCAATCGGTGGGGACTATTTTTTTAAGAATGTTTTACGATATAGTCAATATTGTTGACAAAGAACGTTTATTAATATAGTATACAATTAAGAACGTTTAAAAAAGGGGACGTTCACATGATCCTGTATTGATTCACAAACGTTGAGGAGGAAGGCGAATGAAAAACAAGAGAATTTTGTCATTGGGAATGGCGGTAACGATGCTGGTATCTGTGCTGGCAGCACCGGTAAATGTGCATGCAGATGCAATCAGGAATCGGAAGCCTTACAGCAGATCATTGAGGAAGCAACACAGAAAGGAATTGTCTTTGTAGCTGCGGCAGGAAACAGTGGTGACCGGGGCGTTGCATATCCGGCAGCGTATGAGGATGTATTAGCGGTAGGTGCCGTAAATGCGCAGGCAGAAAAGACAGCGGACAGTGCGGCCGGAGAGGATGTAGATCTGGTTGCTCCGGGCGATACCGTGGATGTTCAGTCAATGCTTGGTCTGTATACCTGTGTGGGAGGAACAAGTGTAGCGACGGCGCATGTGGCAGGAGCAGCAAGCGTATTAACTGCACAGAATACAGAAAACGACGCTGATCTTGTTAACGACCTGTTAAAAGAAAGTGCCAATTATATCAGTTCGGAATCCGGATACGGAAACGGACTGCTGGATCTTGAATATGCACTGGAGAGTTATGATTCGTATGCACAGAAGCGTGAGGAAGCGGTAGAGCAGGAAAACGATGCGGAGAGTGTAGCGCTGGAAAAAAATGCTGCGGAGCTTCCTGTGTTCTCGGAAGAAGAAGTAAAAGCAGAGGCATTGTGGGATGGAAAGAAAGATGATAGTTCTACAAGTAATCATTACTATTTGGCTAAAGTTGGAATCGATTATGCAAATAATAGTGAAGATCAGGCATCAATCAGTGTACCTGCTGCGCGGGTGTTCAAACTGGGAGCGGTTGCACCGGATGATTATTCTATGTCTCGGTTACATGGAGAAATGCGACCAAATTATATAACTTCTTATCGGTTGGTTACAAAGATTGCACTAAAGAATGGTGATCCGTCGGACCTTACATATGGTGTAATAGAGGGACAGGCGGAATCTGCATTTACCGGAATAAAGAAGCAGATTAGTTTGCAAGGGCTTATGACTGGTGATAAGGAGGCTGATTCAAAACCTGAAAATATTGGACATAAGACATGGGAAGAGGTAATTGGCTCTGATTACACCGGTAGTGATGCAAGAAAAGCAAAACTGCGCAGAATTTTTATCTATGGTATGGCATTACATGCGATTACAGATACATTCGCACATGATGCGTATCAAGTACAGAGTGATGGAAGTTTAAAAAAATTAGTGCATTCTAAAAAAAATGATACAGAAAATTCTCATGATAACTGGATTTATGGTGCAGCAGATAATGCTAAGATGTGTCCGAATCGATTTGAGGATTCAAAACGAGCTGCCAGATGCGTCATAAAAGCATACAATGCCAATGCGATAGGAGGCTTGTCGGATTTTTGCTCTGTTAATGTGAAGGCTGAAAGAGACTATCGTCTTGGAAACCTAATGATTTGTGCACAGAAGGCTAATTATGGATTTACACAGGAAAAATTAGACTATTTTTTTAAAAATCAATCCTGTGAAGATCCAGAATTTGAAGTGAAGTAGTAAAGCGATATGTTAAATTGAAATCATTATTTGGGGAGGTCTGAAAATGAGAACAAAAAAGTATATAGTTGCAAGTTTTCTATTTTGTTTTATATTGTTTGGCATAACGGTATGCGCATCTGCAAAGGTAAAATCCAATGGAGAGTATCAGTATCAGATTATTAAGAGCAATAGTATTTATATGCATACTAGTGAAAATGTGTTTGGAGATATAGAACAGGGAATTTTTTTGTGTCGATATCTTGGAAATGAAACTGAGGTGAAAATACCGAAAGAAATTGATGGTCTGCCGGTCATTTTTATTGGATATGATTGCTTTGAACAAAATGAAACAATTCAAAAAGTGACTATACCCGGAAATGTGAGATGGGTAGATGGTTTTTCGGATTGTATTAATTTGAAAGAAGTTTCTATGGAAGATGGGGTACGCATGATTGGTTCCGATACATTTAGCAATTGTACTTCATTGGAAAAGATAAATATGCCGGATACAGTTAGATATATCGGAGGCTTTGAATTGGATTGTACTACATTTTCTGGTTGTACTTCATTGAAAGAGATTTGTCTGCCTAAAAACTTGGAACGTATGGACAATTATGCCTTTTCCGGTTGCTCTGCATTGGAACACATTGAATTGCCCCAAAAATTGGGATATATCTCTGATGGGTGTTTTTCAGGATGCAGTACATTAAAAAGTGTGGAGATTCCTAATAATTATACATATATAGGTTCGTATGCATTTAGTGAATGCTATTCGTTGGATGCAATTACGTTGCCTAATGCGTTGCGAAGTATTCCGGTTGGAGCATTCGATGGGTGTAAAGCGTTAAAGGAGATCACAATCCCTGCGAATGCATCGAAATGTGGTGAGTCTCAATTCGATGGAATAGGGTATACATTTAGTGGTTGCACTTCACTTGAGAAGGTAACAATTCTTGGGAAAGTTAATAAGATTGACCGAGGCTTATTTATAGACTGTACCTCCTTAAAGGAAGTAATTCTTCCGGATAGTGTAACAGAGATTGCAGATCGCGCATTTTATGGTTGCAGTTCATTGACTAAGATTAAGCTTCCGAAAGAACTTAAGACGATCGGAACCGATGCATTCCGAAATTCCGGATTAAAAGGAACTACGATTCCTGCTAAAGTAACGAAGATCGGCAGACGTGCATTTGCACATTGTTCGTCAATGAAAAAGGTAGTATTGAAAGGTAGGAATACAACGATTTTGTCACTTGCTTTCAAAGGGATTGATCCAAAGGCTGTATTTGACGTTCCGAATTCATCCATTAAAACCTATCGAAGCCGTCTTACAAAGCGAGAAACCGGATATTTGAAAAAGAGTATGAAAGTAATATAAGCGGGCGGAGGTATGAAAATGAGAGCGAAAAAGTATATCGTTGCAAGTTTTCTATTTTGTTTTATATTGTTTGGCATAACGGTATGTGCATCTGCAAAGGTAAAGACCAATGGCGAGTATGAGTCAGCTCGAGGAAGCAATCGGAACCTTCAAATTAAGAATTTTTACGCTTACTATTTTTTCATATTTTATACCCTTTAATGAACAAGGACCTGCCTTTTGGCAGGTCTTTGTTTGTGTATCAATCATATTAATAAGATACAGAAATATCTCCGGTAGAGTTATCAAGGATGATTGTTCCGGCTTTACCACGCTGTGAGTAGTTGTCCTTGTGAGAATGATGGTTGACGGAGACTTCTCCGATACTGGTATCACACTCCATTTTGTAATCGGAGAGATCCTGTTTGCTTTGAACCGTAATATCACCGACGTCACCGTCTACATCCAGTTTATTAAAGTTACAATCAATGATATCGGTATCACCGACAGCACTGTCTGTTTCGATGGATGGAATGGTACACTGTTTGATTTCCGTGTCACCGACAGCATTGTCCGTTACCAGCTTTGATGATGTAATTCCTGTGACAGTAATGTCACCGACATCTCCGTCGATATCGATGGAATCTAAGGACGTTTCCGCAGGAATGGTAATCGTAATTTTACAACGCCGTTTTGGGGTCCCGATTCCCCAGTTGTCTGTATGTTTTACAGTTTGTTGGATCGTCAGGGTGCCATTCTTTACTTCGTATTTTGGTGCAAGCTTCGTAGTTGCCTGATAGTCGATGGAATAATCATCTCCGGTACAGACGGTAATATCTGCAACATCCGTGTCTGCCACAATATTTTGAAAAGCATCAAGCGGTTCTGATGCCGAAGAAGCGACTTCCTTTGTCGAACTGCCGGAGGTGGTGGTGTGAAACGGAAGGAACGAGAGAAAATTAACCAAATGGTAAAGACTTCCTCCGATAATGCAGATGACAGTAATAATGGTAATAATGGTAAGATAAATTCCTTTTTTCATAGTTGCCTCCTATTCTGCCAAAAGATTATGAATCAATGAGTGAATGATTGCTGCAATTGGCCAGATGATCCAGGTATAATGGAAATCAAACGTCAGAAAACTCCAGCATAAATACAGGCAGGTGACGGTTGGCTAATAGACAGACATGATCGCACGCACGGTTGGATTCTTGTATTCTTTTTCACGATGGGGAACGTAGTTGCCGCCGACCGTGGTTCGATCGTTGAGACCGAGGAGCGTTCTGTAACTGCCGAAACGAAGCGATGCCATAACGATGAAGAATACGCCGAATGCAATAAGGATCATGACAAAGGCGCCGGACAAATCGGATAAAAACGGATCAGAGAAATCAAATGCATCCAAAACAATTGCCGGAACCGCGCAGATAATACACAGTGCGATACCAATTGTCAGAAGCAGCGCGTAGCCTGGCTTGTAGTGTTCCATTTCGCGGTGGATATAATCGGTTGTTGCAAAATCGGTTACAATGTGTTCTCGCTTCAGGTAATCCCAACGGTTGATCCGCACGCTTGAGTAGATAAATAGTCCGACGGCAATCGCAATCAGAACAAACATGGTGGTTACGCCAAGTGCATCAAAGAGGTCTGCTGAATGAAAATAGGTACTGCCGAGTGCGTCAAAGAAGATCGGCCCACAGACGGACAGGATGCAGAGCATGACGCCTAAGCTTATGCGGTAAGCAAATCTGGCGGAATCTTTCAAGTAGGTCTTGGCATCTTCCAAACGCAACGATCTGCCGGCCGGTGGCATCTGCGGATTGTGCATAAAGGATGAGATGCCGAGATCCTGTGCAAGTTCATCGAGATTGCCAAATTCCGAAATTACGATGCCGACGGCTTCGTTTTCTGATTTGCCTTCTGCTTTTAACTCTGTGTATTTGTCTTCCATCATCTGCCACAGTTCATTCTTGGCTTTATAAACTTCCGGTGTATTGGGGAGATTTAAAAACATATTCTCCAGATAATTTCTAATCGTTTCCATAAGGTTCATCCTCTTTTTTAATAAACTTTCCAACAACTTCCTGGGTGAGCTGCCACTCGGCGCATTTTTCTCTATAATATGTGCGACCGGCATCGGTAATTCGGTAATAGGTGCGACGCTTGCCGGCTGCGTTATCCGCATTGGAGAATGATTCGATGTAACCGTTACGCTCCATGCGTGTGAATGCGGAGTAGAGCGTGGTTTCCTTGATCACGTATTTCTCATTGGACAGTGTTTTGATCTGCTTGGAGATTTCGTAACCATAGGATGGCTTCTCCCAGAGAAGGTAGAGAATCATGGTGTCATTGTAACCACGGATGACATCGCTGCTAATGTTCAGCATAGTGACTCCTTTCTTTCATCTGTTTACTTTGTCTGTCATACTACGCCTGACAATCCTACGCCTGTCGTAGTATGTCTGTCGTAGTAAATATAAAGCATTTCTATCGCGATGTCAACAGTAAATAGAAAAAGCGATGCCTACGCTGATGGGAGAATGTGTAATTATCGCTTTTTTACTTGAATCCGGATGTATATGATGCGAAAATATAGTTGTATGAATTTATGACAATGCCAGTGAATGTTCGAATCGGTTCCCGGAATGTAGATGCCGGGACGATGAAGCAGAGGTGTAAATATAAAACATAAATGCAGAGTAAAAGGATGAATGAAAGAATCGAAAGAGAGCGCGTATGTCGCAGTATTACATATAAAATTACAGCGGATGATGCGGAACAGAAAGTAAGCAGCTTTTTAAAACATAAAGGATATTCCACGCAGAATCGCGTGAATCTGAAAAAAGATCCGAAGAGTATCTGGGTGAATGGAATATGCGTTTTTCAAAATGCGATCCTTCGGGAGGGGGATGTGCTAGAGGTGCAGATCCGTGAGGCGGAGAGTTCGGATGGAATCCTTCCGGTGGAGCTTCCGCTTGCTATTGTATATGAGGATGAGGATCTGCTTGTGATCAACAAGCCTGCCGGGATGCCGATTCATCCGTCGCTCCACAATTATGACAATTCGCTTGGAAATGCGCTTGCATGGTATTTTAAAAAGCAGGATAAGCCGTTTGTCTTCCGATGCATTAACCGGCTGGACCGCGATACGTCGGGGCTTACGATCGTAGCAAAGCATATGGTCAGTGGCGCAATCTTAAGTCACATGGTTGCCGCTAAGTCAAAGGAGGGATTAGAGGCAGAGGGAATCCACCGGGAATACCTTGCAATTGTCGAGGGACATGTGACGCCGGAGCATGGTGTGATCGATGCGCCGATCGCACGTAAGGAGAGCTCGTGTCTGGAACGTGTCGTTGATTTTACAAACGGAGAGCGTGCGGTTACGCATTATCAGGTTCTGAAAACAACGGAGTTGTATAGTCTTGTGGCGTTGCAGCTTGAGACGGGGCGCACGCATCAGATTCGTGTACACATGAGTTATCTGGGCTATCCGCTGGTTGGGGATTTTTTATACAATCCGAAGTATGCAGGGAATCAGATCGACCGGGTGACGGATGCAAAGACAAAAGAAAAGACGGCGGATTATCCAATCCACCGTCAGGCGCTTCATGCACATAAGATTTCATTTCCGCATCCGATGACCGGAGAGCACATGGAATTTTGTGTTCCGATGCCGGAAGACATGCTGAGACTTGTATAGTCCAGATGTCAAAAGATCATAACGTGTTGCCACGGAGAGTAATCCGTGTATCCAAGATAAATTTATATATGCTTTCCGCAGATATCGTTCAGACAGCACTTGTCGCAGTAAGGTTTCGTTCTTGCCGTACACACAGCGCGTCCGTGATCGACGAGGCGGTGGCAGAAGTCGTTGCCTTCTTCCGGAGGGATGATCTTCCAGAGAGCCATCTCAACTTTCTTCGGATCTTTCTCATTGACCAGACCGATACGGTTGCACAAGCGGATACAGTGTGTATCCGTCACGATCGCCGGCTTGCCGAATACATCGCCCATGATCAGGTTGGCACTTTTACGGCCCACGCCAGGAAGTGAGAGTAAGGCGTCAAAATCATCCGGAACCTGTCCGTGGTAGACATCGCGCAGCATGCGCATGCATCCGCTGATGTCTTTGGCTTTGCTTTTCCCAAGTCCGCATGGACGCACGATTTCTTCAATTTCTTCGACCGGAGCATCTGCTAATGCATTCACGTCAGGAAACTTCTTATACAATTCCTGAACAACGACATTGACTCTTGCATCCGTACACTGTGCGGCGAGACGGACACTGACGAGCAGCTTCCATGCTTCGTTGTACTCGAGGCTGCAGCCGGAGTCGGGATATTCTTTTTTCAAACGCTTTATGACTTCGAGCGCTAAGTCTTTTTTCTTCATGAGTTCACCTGTTTTCTATCATCAAATTTTATACATAGTTTAAGGCAATTCGATAAAGAATACAACTATCCAAATGCAGGAATTTAAGTGGAATTTTATAGCGACATCTGATAGGATAGAGACGGAACATATAAGGCTTATTGGACCTGAAGAAGGCTCTATATAAAAAATGATAAATTTAAAAATTGGAGGAAAATGATGGATAGTAAACATATTGCGATACCTGTCATACTGAAGATCGGTCCGGGTGTTCTGGATGAACTCGGCAAGTATCTGATGGATGCGCAGCTGCAGAAGGTTGTGATTTTATTTGGAAACGGCCTGATCGATATGTTCGGCCTGAGTGTAATGGAATCATTGAAAGAATCCGGCGTGGATGTGCTTGAGTATCAGGAACTGGATACGGTGCGTCTGGAAGATCTGACAAGTCTCGCTTTTTCGATGCCGGCAAAGACACAGGCGATCATTGGCATCGGGGGTGGTAAGGTCATCGATGCGGCAAAATATTGCGGTTTTCTGCGCAATCTCGCTTTTATCAGTATTCCTACCTCGGCTTCCAGTGACGGATTTTCCAGTGCGAGTGCGTCGCTTCTCGTGGAAGGGCACAGAAAGTCCGTTCCGGCGCGTCTGGCATATGGAATCGTGGTCGACACGAAGATTATCAAAAGTGCGCCGGAGAAATTCCTGTATTCCGGAATCGGCGATATGGTGTCGAAGATTACAGCTCTCTATGACTGGATCTTTGAGGAGCAGCACGGATACGGCAAAGTCAATGATTTTGCGGTCATGATCGCGAAAAAGGCGGTCAATAGCTTCGTGCGCACGCCGTTTGAAAGCATTGATGAGGATCTGTTTCTGAAGGAACTTCTTGATTCTCTAGCGATGAGCGGTATCGCCAATGAGATTGCGGGCAGCAGTGCGCCGACGAGCGGCAGCGAGCATCTGATCTCGCACGCTTTGGATAAGATGCTGGAGCATCCGCAGCTTCACGGAATTCAGGTCGGGGTGGCAACCTATCTGATGAGTGTAGTGCAGGATCACAGATATCGCCGCGTGGACACGATTTTTACACAGACCGGATTCTGGGACTATGTGAAGACGCTCGAGTTAAAGGGTGAGGATTTTGAGAAGGCGATCGACATTGCGCCGTCCATCAAGCCGTTCCGTTACACGTATCTGCATGAGCAGCAGTACCGCGACAAGGCAAAGCAGGTGCTTCGCGAAGATCCGAGATTGAAGGAAATCTTAGTATAGAAAAACAATTTTGTATACCTGAAAGTAAAGCATAGGGATTCTATCGACCATCAAGAGTTTGAATGAAAATCAGACGATTGATGGTCGATTTTGATTTACGCAAAGCAAAGTGCGTATAGAAAATATGAAAATCTCGCATACTACCCATGAAAAATTTGAAAAAAGAGGTGCAATATGGTTTTAAAAGAAAAAGAACAGACAACAATTGAAGATCTCCGAACACAGGAGCAGAGCTGCATCGAGAAGTACCACAGATACGGACAGCAGGCAAAGGATCCGGTTCTTAAGGATCTCTTTGACCGGCTTGAGAAGGAGGAGCAGCATCACTACGATTCGCTCGGACAGGTATTAAAGGGACAGGTGCCACAGTGCAACGTCAACGATCGTGATGGAGCCGAGTATCAGCCGAAAGCGACCTATGATACCATGACAAATTCTGAGGACAAGAAAAACGACTGTTTCCTTGCAACCGATTGTATCGGCACCGAAAAGATGGTATCCGGCGAGTACAATTCGAATGTATTCGTTTTTGAGGATAGCAATCTCAGAAAACTCCTTGCCGATATCCAGGTAGAGGAGCAGAATCACGCAGAGATGCTTTACAAGTATAAGACCGTCAACGGAATGTCTTAAAAGAAACCATAAGAAAAGAAGGATTCGTCGATGAATCCTTCTTTTTTACGCTTCTCTTATCATATGATAAAACACGCCGTTGCCGGCAGAGGTTGCCTGATGGATCGGGTCTCCTATGATGTGGAACCCTGCTTTCTCATAGCAGCGGACTGCTCTTTTGTTCTGCATAGGGAGGATTGTTGTAGATCGCATAGTCTCCGCTATATTTCCAGTCATTGATCTCGTACTTTTCATTTTCGGTTGTCTGGTGATAAGTAAGCATTTTATCCTCCTTTTTCATTTTGAAAAGGTGCTGTATTTGTTGTTTTGTCAGATTATCTTACTATACTTTGTATTTCTTGTAAATGTAAGATAGCATAACCGGACCATTTACTTTTTACATAAGTCTTACGCAAATATGATGGTGCATCTTACATACTTTCCTTATCATACAATCAAACATGTACATGCAATGTGTTAAGTTTTCAAAGAAAACTTGACATGTAGTATACGGTACATCTGTGATGTATCGCTTCCGTCAGCACTTGCTGAAGGCAACTTTCAATGTGCTGACGTTCACGATAAGGATAAGGAGATTTATAAATGAAGAAAAATTATTTAAAAATTACCGCAGGAGTGATGTCTTCTGCTATGCTGATCGGATTATGTGCAGCAGGTGTACCTGCAAAAGTTATTGCAGCTACCGAGCATTGGAACGATGCTTCTGCAAGCGCAACGCAGTGGAATCAGTGGAAGAACAACTGGAATACATACAGCAGCAATTATGAGCATGTTTCGCTGACTCCGGGTGCCGATCAGACACAGCTGAATCTGGCATGGTACAGCCACACAACAGAGACTCCGGCTGTACGAATTGCTACAAAACAGAATATGGATGGGGCAAAGGAATTTGTCGGAACACAGACCGAGGCAGTCACCATTGACGGAGTAAAATATTTTTCCAACAAGGCGACCGTTAAGGGTTTAAAAGAGAACACAAAGTATTATTATCAGGTATTCCAGAACGGAAAGTGGCAGGATGCAGAAACCTATACGACCAAATCATTCGATAGCTTCTCTTTCCTGTATGTCGGTGATCCACAGATTGGTGCTTCCAAGAATCAGACAAGTACCGAGCAGGAGAAGATGGTCTCCGCAGGTAACGAAGTCTCTTCGGCAGCAAAGGATAATCTTGCAGCAAGAAACGACGGCTACAACTGGAATAATATTTTAAATGATGCCGTAAAGGATCATGAGGATGTGAGCTTTATCGTGTCCGCCGGAGATCAGGTAAATGCCGGCAAAAACGAGCGCGAGTATGCAGCATACCTCGGAGCTGACGCTTTAGCATCTCTTCCGGTTGCCACAACGATCGGAAACCATGATTCCGTATCAAACCAGTACACACTGCATTTTAACAATCCAAACGCTTTTTCCGATAAGGATGCAAATTATATTCAGGGAAAGACAGAAGCCGGAACGGATTACTACTATCGCTACGGAAACACCTTATTCATGGTGCTCGACACAAACAACTACAACTGTGCAACGCATGAGAATGTGATGAAGAAGGCAATCTCTGAGAATAAGGATGCAAAGTGGAGAATCGTTGTATTCCACCAGGATATCTACGGTTCCGGTTATGATCATTCCGATTCCGATGGTATGGTTCTTCGTACACAGCTGACACCACTGATGGATAAGTATGACGTGGATGTGGTTCTGCAGGGACATGATCATACCTATTCAAGAACCTACCAGTTACAGGGTGACGGCAAGTCACATACCGCATACGGCAAGGATGTGGATATGAAGGCGGCTGATTACATTACACAGAACAACTGCTACCAGATCGTCAGCGACACCGAGAGCGGCGAGGTTGTCAATCCAAAGGGAACCGTATATTTAGAGGCAAACTCGGCAACCGGTTCAAAGTTCTACAACCTGATCGCAACCCAGCAGGATTACATCTCTGAGCGTAGCCAGACATGGACACCGTCTTACTCTGTTGTATCTGTTACTGATGATTCATTCACTGTTACAACATACGATACAACCACAAGACAGGAACTTTCCGGATCTTCGACATATACAATCGTAAAGAAAGCGGTATCGCAGAAGATTACAGGAAACACTTCTTACAAGAAGACGGTCGGTGCAAAGGCATTCAAGCTGAACACCAAAGCAAAGACAGCACTCACCTACACATCTTCCAACAAGAAGGTCGCAGCCGTTGACAAGAACGGCAAAGTAACGATCAAAGGTGCCGGCAAGGCGGTCATTACCGTAAAGGCAGCAGCTACAAGCGAATACAAGGCAGCAACACAGAAGGTAACCATTCAGGTGTCTGCAAAGAAGACTTCGAAGAAATGATAATCCAAAAGTGCGTGGATAAATCGTTCACAAAATAAAAATATCAGCCCTTGTGTCAATCACAATAAGGGCTGATGTTTTACGAGCCGGAATTATACAAACAGAGGGTGCAATATGAAATTCAACTGGAAAAAGTGCTTGGTCGGAATCTTATGTATCATAGGGTTCGTACTATTTTTGATAAAAATCAATCAATTTGAGAAAGTAACACTTGTCTCAACGACAGGTCAGTCTTATGAGAAAGCTGTCGTTACGGAAATAACAAAGGATAATCTCGCGGAGGACGGCAACCGTTACGGAACGCAGGAAGTCCGCGTATACATAAAGACAGGAATATTTGCGGGAGAAGAATACGATGCGGTCAATCCGAGCGGATCGCTTTTTGGCACAGACTGTTATGTGGGCAGTAAAGTTATCGTAATCGTAAGCGCGACCGACGATAATTCCATCGTTACGGTTTACAGTCAGGAGCGAACCGGAGCAATCTATCTGTTTGCAGCATTCTTTGCACTTGTGGTCTGCCTGATCGGCGGGAAAAAAGGCGTGAAAGCGATTGCGAGTCTTGTGTTCACATTCGTCTGCATCTATTATCTGATGTTCCCACTTATTTATAAGGGGGCTTCGCCGATCGGTATCACGATCGTGATCGCATTCTTATCGACGCTTGTAACACTCGGATTGCTTGGTGGCATGACCGCAAAGACAGCATCTGCGATTATCGGAACGACCGCAGGTGTCGTTATTGCAGCAGTTGCGGCGTTGCTTTTCGGCAAGGCAGCAGGCATCACCGGATACAATGTGTCGGACATCGAGACGTTGAATTATGTAGCGCAGAACAGTCAGATCCGCATCGGACAACTGCTTTTCTCCGGTATCATTATTGCTTCCCTCGGAGCAACTATGGATGTCGGAATGTCAATCGCATCCACGATTCAGGAGATTCATGACCGCAATCCCGAACTTGGAACGAAGGAATTGTTTTTATCAGGAATCCGCGTCGGACGCGACATGATGGGAACCATGACCAACACATTGATCTTTGCATATGTCGGAGGCTCATTATCTACGCTGGTTATCAATTATGCATATGATCTCAGCTATCGGCAGCTGATGAATTCTTATATTATCGGAACCGAGATCATGCAGGGATTGTCGGGGAGCCTTGGAGTCGTGCTGACAGTTCCGGTTACCGCCGTGATTGCGTCGGTGCTGGTTGCTCGATCTTCGAAGAAGGAGGCAAATTCGGGGTTGGTGTGATCAGATTGGTTTTCTAAAACGGACGATACCGGATTTAAACTAAGATAAGATTCGAAAATTAGCAGTAGTTATTATAAATCCTGTTGGTTGAATACGTTTGCTGCTAATTTTCTTTTTTACTTTTTTCTAT
>OBLI01001088.1_pt1 | contig 27579 bp, 28 predicted proteins | sample 1519701 | NCBI WGS metagenome assembly OBLI01 (sample SAMEA3663005, study PRJEB22513) | pig gut metagenome | biome: pig gut; feature: pig-associated habitat; material: faeces | place: France | collected 2012 | reverse complement strand
TTAGCATCCGCTAGGTACAACTAGGAGCGCGAGCGTGTTTTCTATGGGTAGCTGTCCCGCTCAGCCCATTTTTAATCTGAACAGAATCCACAAACTAACAAAACGCATCCGTTAATGTTCTAAAAGTCTCGTATCTGCACGACGATAAACTGAAATTTCCAGTTTTGGGGGATTGGCGATGTGATATAATATAAAAGGGGAGAAGGTGATATTATGCCGGAAATAAGTCGTTTCATGGGAATGATTATAACCATGTATTGTTTTGATGATGAGCGGCATCATAAGCCGCATGTTCATGTGAGATATGGTGAGTATAAATGCTCTGTATCTATTGATGGCTCGTTGCTGGCTGGCAAGATACCTGAGAAGCAGCTGAAAATCCTGACAGCATGGCTGCTCATTCATGAGGCAGATTTGTACAAAGAGTGGAATAAGGCTGTTAAGGGTGAAAATCCTGCTAAAATCAGCCCACTGAGATAAAGGAGGACAAGCATATGTATGTAGTAAATGGTGTTGCCTATGCCGATGATTTGAAAGCTGATGCAGAAATAGAAGATTTCAAGATTCTTGACCGGCTGTATATGCTGGTGACATTTTCAGGTGGGGAGAAGCGCATTTTTGATGTTGAGCCTTTGTTGCAGTATCCTGCGTACAGGGAGCTGGAAAAGCAGGAAGTCTTTGATACAGCCAGGCTGAATGGCGGTACGATAACCTGGCTGAATGGGGCAATAGATGTCAGCCCGGAAAAGGTTTATGAGATTAGTTATCCTTATGAAGGATGAGGCAGATTTGTACAATAAATCTTATCTATAATGTAGGAAATTGACACCTAATTTTGTTTATGCTATAATGTTGCTGTTATAAGTGTGAAAGACAATCGCTGGTGCTGTGCACTTGTGCGCATGTGCTTGAGGAAAGTCCGGGCTCCACAGGGCAGTGTGCTGGATAACGTCCAGCGGGGGTGACCCCAGAGATAGTGTCATAGAAACGGAAACCGCCTAAGCAGGTCCGCCTGCCGGCAAGGATGGAAAGGTGCGGTAAGAGCGCACCAGCAGCCAGGTGACTGGCTGGCTTGATAAACCTCACATGGAGCAAGACCGAATAGGGAAGGATACGAGGCGGCCCGCTGACCTTCCGGGTGTGTCGCTAGAGCTGTCAGGCAACTGGCAGTCCAGATAAATGATTGTCACCGCGCAAGCGGAACAGAACTCGGCTTATTGAGCACTTATAATTTTATAAAAAATTTTTGGCATCAGGCAGGACTTTGGTCCGCCTATGTCGAATACTACAACAGAAATGGGTTTTATTTTTATATAAAAAGCCTAATCCAGCCCAGGAGCGGGGGAACCAAATTATTAATTCTAGTGTGAAAGCTGCATGGGGAAGAAACATGTGGCGGAAGCATAAAGGTTATTGGGGTGAATTATAAGCGGCGGCTTCGGCAAGACCGCGAAGAAAGGGTGTATCTCCACCCTAACCCGACAGCTAACCTCGCAGGCGAAAAGAGAGAGGAGTGTCTTTTTGGGTAGCGTAAAACGTATTTTGGTGCTATCTATGATGATGTGCCTGTTTTCAGCGGTGGCTTTTGCATCAGCTTTCCGCATGGGAGATCAGGGCAGCGAGGTAGCGGAGATTCAGGGGCAGCTGGCTAGTCTTGGTTATGATGTAGCGGCAGATGGGGATTTCGGTCCTGCAACGGCGGAGGCAATCAAGTCTTTTCAGAGTTCTCGGGGGCTGGAGGCTGACGGTCTGGTCGGTCCTAGTACCTATTCGGCTCTTATGGGACGCAGCATGCCTCAGGTAAGCCGCAGCTCGAACTACATCTCACGCAGGGTAGTGGCCAACTCCATGAATTATCTTGGTGTGCCGTATGTTTTTGGCGGCACCTCGCCAAGCGGGTTTGATTGCTCCGGCTATGTGCGCTATGTATTCGCCAATGCCGGTATTTATCTGCCTCGTACAGCAGATGCGCAGTATGAGGTTGGTACGCCGGTTTCCAGGGGCGAGCTGGTGCCTGGTGATCTGGTCTTTTTCTCAACCTATGAGTACGGACCGTCTCATGTGGGCATTTATCTGGGGGACAGCAGCTTTATCAATGCATCTTCCAGCCGTGGCGTAGCCATTGATTCCTTGAACAGTGGTTACTGGGGCTCCTGCTATATTGGTGCCCGCAGGGTTTTGTAAAGTTATTTTAAGGGGCGTTGTCCGCCCCTTGTTTTTTTGCAAAAAAATAGAATTGGCTAAAGCCAATTCCGGCTAGTCAGCGAAAATGTCATTCCAGAATGTGTAGGAAATCATCGTCAGCAGCAGCACCAGTATTGCCAAGTCTCCCATTTTTTGCCTCCTGAAAAATAGTTTATAGGTACATTATAATGGAAAGAGGTTGTTTATGCAAATTGTCCAGATAAATAATGCAAATGCGGCGGCAAAAGCCATGCAGGAAATCGGTGTCACCAGCCGCGGTGTGGAGATTATGGTAGAAAAGGCCCTGTTTCAGGCCATCAGGCTGGAAAGGGTGGATACCAGGGCTGCCAACATCCTGAAGCAGACCATGCTCAGCCAGGGAGCGGAGGCGGCGGTGTCCGCTGCCACCATAAACCTGGCAGCTCCTTATACGGATGTGCTGGTGCTGGCAACGGTGGCACAGCTGCGCCGGGCGATTCCGCGGCTGCAGGAGCAGCCCTGGGGGCTGAAGGCGGTTGCCAAAGAACTGGAAGAATATATTAATGGGATAATGGCATGAGGATGATATTTGCTTGAGTCACAAGTCCTATTTTTAGAAAATTTTGTTTTTTGGCAGGAAATATGCTTCCTGTGGCGAAATATTATAAAAGCGTAATTGTTTTGAATTTATTTACAGATTGGAGATGTGTTGCTGTGGCAAAAATCAGATTGGTAAACATGATGTTATATGGCTTCCACGGAACTTATGAGTATGAGCGTGAGCTGGGGCAGAAGTTTTATTTTGATGTGGAGGCTGTCACCAAGGACGATGGCGTAATCGAGAATGACGAATCCAATGACAATGTGCATTCTACTGCCATCTACGCTACGGTGAAGGAAACTGTGGAAAATAAGCGTTTCAGCCACATGAGGGCACTGGCAGGGCATATTGCGGACAAGCTGCTCTCCCAGTATCCAAGCCTGGCAGAGGTGACGGTTACTGCCCGCAGGAACAATGCCACTATTACGGGGCCGATGGATTATGTGGAGGTAGAGGTCACCCGCAGGGCAAAATAATATTATATATTAATATATATATTAATATTAATATACATATTAAAGCTGTTAATGACGATGTAATTAACAGCTTATTTTTTTTGATAAAATATTGATTTTTTTAAAGAAAAGGGATATTATAGCGGCAGGCGAGGGGAAGAAGTATGGAAAAATTTTTTCTGGCTGCCCTGCAGGGGGTTAATGGGCTGGGCGGCAAGAGAATCAGGCGGCTGGCAAATTATTTTGGTTCCGCCATGGAAGTGTGGCAGGCAGGGGAAGGGGAGCTCCGGCAGGCGAAAATACTGGATGAGGGCGTGCTGGAAAGCCTGCTGCTGGCCAGGCGTGGGCAGCATGATCTGCCTGAGAGGCTTCAGGAGGAATGCGGCAGGAAGGGCATCAGCCTGTGCACCATTGAGGACGGGGAGTATCCCGGGCTTTTGAAGGAGATAAACAATCCGCCCCTGGCGCTGTTTTACCGGGGGAGGCTGGCGGAGAGGCCACGGCTTGCCATGGTGGGCTCAAGGCGTGTCAGCGCCTACGGCAGGAATGTGGCGGAGTCCCTGGGCAGCTCCCTGGCGGCAGCCGGCTTTGCGGTGGTCAGCGGCGGAGCCCTGGGTGTGGATACCTGCAGCCATCAGGGTGCCCTGAAAAAGGGCATTACTGAGGCTGTGCTGGGCTGCGGCGTGGATGTGGTTTATCCTTCAGGCAATGGCAGGCTGCTGGCGGAGATTGCGGAAAAGGGGGCGGTGATTTCCGAGTACCTGCCGGGCACCCGTCCCCTGGCAGGCAATTTTCCAGCCAGGAACCGCATTATCAGCGGCATGTGCCTGGGGACTATCGTGGTGGAGGCGGCCAAGAGAAGCGGCTCCCTGATTACGGCAGAGATGGCGGTCAGCGAGGGCAGGGATGTCTTCGCGGTGCCCGGCAGCATCTTTTCCCCTGTCAGCACAGGCTGTCACCGGCTGATTCAGCAGGGGGCCAAGCTGGTTATTGACAGTCATGATATTATTGAGGAGTATCCGGAATTTGCAAAAAAACGCAATAAAAAGAAAAATATTGATGAAAAAAATAAAACTCATGCTATAATAACGGAGACGGAGGAACGCATTTTGCAGGTTTTGCAATTTGATGAGCCCCTGTCCATTGACGAGGTAATCTATCGGCTGCATGGCGGTGATGTTGCCAATGCGGCATTTGTGTTGTTACAGCTGGAGTTTAAGGGGTTAGTACGGTCGGATGACCTTCACCGTTACGTCCGTACAGTGAAGGAAGGAGTTTTGTGAGCAAGGTGCAGGCAGAAGCTGAGATAAAAGAAGCAGGCAGCCCGGTGGAGGCTGCCGGGGAGAAGAAGCCGGTGAAGGCAGCTGCGAAGAAGGCAGCGGCAAAAAAGACGGCAGCGACGAAAACAGCCGCTAAGAAGACCACGGCGGCGAAGACAGCGGCCAAAAAGACGGCTGCGAAAAAAACAAGGGCAAAGAAAGAGGAAAAGGGTGGCACTCTGGTACTGGTGGAGTCCCCTACCAAGGCAAAGACCATTGAGCGCTATCTGGGCAAGGGGTACACGGTGCGCGCTTCCATGGGGCATCTCAGGGATTTGCCCAAGAGCCAGTTTGGCATTGACGTGGAGAACAATTTTGAGCCCAAATACATAAATATCCGGGGCAAGGGAGATTTGATCAAGGCACTGAAGAAGGAGGCCGCCAAGGCTGACAAGGTGTATCTGGCAAGCGATCCCGACCGGGAGGGGGAGGCTATCGCCTGGCATCTGGCACATCTTTTTGATATTGATGCCGCCAGTCCCTGCCGCATAGTCTTCAACGAGATTACCAAGCCGGCCATTCAGGCGGCGATCAAGGAGCCTCATCCCATCAATATTGACAGGGTGGATGCCCAGCAGGCCCGGCGCATGCTGGACCGCATCGTGGGCTACAAGCTGAGCCCCCTGCTCTGGCGCAAGGTCAGGAAGGGGCTTAGTGCAGGCAGGGTGCAGTCCGTGACTGTCAAGCTCATCTGCGACCGGGAGAAGGCCATTCAGGCCTTTGTGTCCCAGGAGTACTGGACCATTGATTTGAAGCTGAAAAAGGGCAAGAGCAACCAGTTTGGCGCGGACCTGGTAGCCATGGGGGAAGATTTTTCCCGTACAGGGGAGATGGCAGATGACATGCCGCCTATCAAGGGCTACAAGCTGGACATTCACAATCAGCAGGATGCGGAGCGTGCCGCTGCCCTGGCAGCAGAGGGTACCTGGTCCGTGGCGGAGGTGAAGAAGCGGCAGAGGAGCCGCAAGGCGGCAGCGCCTTTCACCACCTCCAGCCTGCAGCAGGATGCTGCCAGGAAGCTGGGCTTTACCTCCAGGAAGACCATGATGGTGGCGCAGCAGCTCTATGAGGGCATCGATTTGGGGCGCAAGGGGCCATCCGGCCTCATCACCTACATGCGTACTGATTCTACCCGTATTTCGGAGGTGGCCCAGGCGGAGGCGAAGGAATATATCATTGACCACTTCGGGCAGGAGTATTACCCGGAAAAGGCAAATGTCTACTCCGCCAGCAAGAAGTCCCAGGATGCCCATGAGGCTATCCGCCCTACCAGCGTTGGGTTCGTGCCGGAGGAAATCGAAAAGTATCTGAACAAGGACCAGTTCCGGCTGTATCAGCTTATCTGGCAGCGTTTCGTGGCAAGCCAGATGGTGCCGGCGGTATTTGATACCCTGTCCGTCAAGCTGCAGAACGGCGGCCTGCAGGCTGCCGCCAGCGGCTCCCAGCTGAAATTCCCGGGCTTTCAGGCTGTCTACATCATGGCAGACAATGAGGGCGACAAGGATATGAGCCTGCCGGAGCTGGCGGAGGGTGATGAGCTGAGGCTGATGAAGGCAGTGCCGAAGCAGCATTTTACGGAGCCGCCGCCAAGGTACAATGACGCCTCCCTGGTCAAGCTGCTGGAAGAAAAGGGCATCGGGCGTCCTAGTACCTATGCCCCGATTATTGAGACCATTCTTGCCAGGGGCTATGTGTCCCGCATCAGCAAGGCATTCCAGCCTACGGAGCTGGGCTTTGTGGTGGTGGATCTTTTGGAAGAATACTTCAAGGACATTGTGGATGAGAAGTTCACCGCCACCATGGAAAGCCGCCTGGATGGCATTGCCGGAGGCGAGCTGGGCTATCAGAAGCTTCTGGGGGATTTTTATACGCCTTTTGCAGAGGAGCTGGCCAAGGCTGATGAGGCCATCGGCCATGTGGAGCTGCCGGTGGAGGTCTCCGACGTGCCTTGTGATTTGTGCGGCCGCATGATGGTGGTGAAGCAGGGCAGGTTCGGCAAGTTCCTGGCCTGCCCGGGCTTCCCTGAGTGCCGCAATACAAAGCCGCTTCTGAAGGATACGGGGATCAAGTGCCCTAAGTGCGATGGTACTATCGTGGAGCGGAAATCCCGCCGGGGCAAGAATTTTTATGGCTGCAAGAATTATCCTGAGTGTGATTTTGTCACCTGGGATGTTCCATTGGAGGAAAAATGCCCGAAATGCGGCAGCCTGCAGCTGAAGCATGTTTATAGAAATGGCAGGGTGCTGCCTTATTGCAGCAATGATGCCTGTGAAACCAGGATTAATCATCCGATAAATAAAGAGTTGGAGAAGCAGCGTGAAAAGGCTGCCAAGGCGAAAGAGAGTGCTGAGAGTGCAAGTGAATAAGGTTATCGTCGTAGGCGCAGGCATGGCAGGCAGCGAGGCGGCATGGCAGGTGGCACAGCGGGGGATTCCCGTGGAGCTCTACGAGATGCGCCCGGTGAAAAGCACCCCTGCCCACAAGACGGATTTGTTTGCGGAGCTGGTGTGCAGCAATTCCCTGCGGGGAGCCGGGCTGGAAAATGCCGTAGGCGTCCTGAAGGAGGAAATGCGCCGCCTGGGCTCCATCATCATGGAAGCGGCAGATGCTACAAAGGTGCCTGCCGGTGGCGCCCTGGCAGTTGACAGGCTGGGGTTTAGCCGTTATATTACTGACAGGGTAAAAAATCATCCTCTGATAAAGGTTATTCATGAGGAAGTGGAGAAGGTTCCCCGGGAGCCGGATGCAGTGACTATCGTGGCCAGCGGCCCCTTGACAGGGGGGAAGCTGGCGAAGGACATCGGGGAGCTGATGGGGCAGCAGTATCTGTACTTCTACGATGCGGCGGCGCCTATCGTCACCCTGGAGTCAGTGGATATGACCAAGGCCTGGAAGGCCTCCCGTTACAACAAGGGGGAGGCGGCATATATCAACTGCCCCATGGACAGGGAGCAGTACCGGCATTTCTGGCAGGAGCTGGTGAATGCGGAAAAGGCGGAAACCCACAGCTTTGAGAAGGAGATTTTCTTTGAGGGCTGCATGCCGGTGGAGGAAATGGCTTCCCGGGGAGAGGATACCCTGCTGTTTGGCCCTTTGAAGCCGGTGGGGCTGGAAAATCCCCATACCGGGCGGCTTGCCCATGCAGTGGTGCAGCTGCGGCAGGATAATGCGGAGGGCACCCTTTACAACATCGTGGGCTTTCAGACACACCTGAAGTGGCCGGAGCAGAGGCGTGTCTTCGGGCTGATACCGGGATTGGAAAATGCCGAGTTCGTCCGTTATGGCGTCATGCACAGGAATACCTTTATCAATTCCCCGGAAACCATGAAGCCTACCCTGGAGTTCCGGCACGGGGAAAACCTGTTTTTTGCCGGTCAGATGACAGGGGTGGAGGGCTATGTGGAGTCGGCTGCCTCCGGGCTGGTGGCAGGCATCAATGCCGCCCGTAGCGTCAAGGGGAAAAAGCCGGTGGTCTTTCCTCAGGAAACGGCTCACGGCTCCCTGTGCCACTATATTACTACAGCACCGGCAAAGCATTTCCAGCCCATGAATGTGAATTTCGGCATCATGTCCCCCATCAAGGAGAAAATCCGCGACAAGAAGCTGAAAAAGCAGCGGATTGCCGAAAGGGCTCTGGCTATGCTGGAGGAATTCAAGGCACAGCATAGCCTGGGCTGATAAGGTGCTGCGGCTTGCAGCGTGGGTATGCTACAGGCTGCATAAGCTGGCAGAGGATGCGTGGGCATTAGCTAGTAGATAAGTTTTTGATTAGGAGTTTATATATGGAAAATCAGTTTCATGCAACGACAATTGTTGCAGTCAAGAAAAATGGCAAGGTAGCCATTGCCGGTGACGGCCAGGTGACCTTCGGCCAGAGCACCATCATGAAGGCCACGGCACGGAAAATCCGCAAGCTGCACCATGGCAAGGTGCTGGCAGGCTTTGCCGGTTCCGTGGCGGATGCCTTTTCCCTCTTTGAGAAATTCGAGGCAAAGCTGGAGGAATACAATGGCAATTTGCAGAGGGCTTCCGTGGAGATGGCCAAGGACTGGCGCACTGACCGTGTGCTGAGAAAGCTGGAGGCGCTGCTGCTGGTAGCAGACAGGGACAACATCCTCATGCTGTCCGGCAACGGCGAGGTTATCGAGCCGGACGGGGGCGTGTGCGCCATCGGCTCCGGCGGCTTTTATGCCCTGTCCGCTGCCCGTGCCCTGGCGGAGCACACGGAGATGGAGGCGAAGGATATCTGCACCGAGGCTATGAAGATTGCCGCCGATATCTGCGTATTTACCAACCACAACATCCGGGTAGAGGAACTGGAAGAAGATTAAGGCAGGAGGATAAATTCATTGAACGAGCAGACACCAAGACAAATTGTAGAAGCATTGGATAAATATATCGTAGGCCAGAAGGAGGCAAAGAGGGCAGTGGCTATTGCCCTCAGGAACCGCTGGCGCAGCAGGCAGCTGGACAATGCCAGCATGCAGGATGACATCGTGCCGAAGAACATCCTCATGATCGGCTCCACCGGCGTGGGCAAGACCGAGATTGCCCGCCGCCTGGCAAAGCTGGTGGACGCGCCTTTCATCAAGGTTGAGGCCACCAAGTTTACCGAGGTGGGCTATGTGGGCAGGGACGTGGAGTCCATCATCAGGGATCTGGCAGAGACCTCCGTCCGCATGATTCGCCAGCAGCGGGTAAAGGACGTGCAGGAAAAGGCCAAGGAGATGGCCCAGGAGCGCATCCTGGACGTGCTGGTGCCGGAGCCGAAGAAGTCCAGCAATCCTTTCGGCCAGCTCTTTGGCAGCCTGGCTAACAACGAGGAGGCTGAGGAGGAAACCGTTCAGGAGAACGAGCCGAAGCAGTACCAGGCGGGCCGTGAGTGGTGCCGCAAGAAGCTGGAGGCCGGCGAGTACGAGGACAAGATTATCGAGATTGACATCGAGGACAGCAGCAAGCCTATGGTAGGCATGTTTGCCGGTTCCAGCCTGGAAGGCATGGGGGACAACCTGCAGGACATGATCGGCAGCATGATGCCGAAGCGTCGCAAGAAGCGCAAAGTCACCGTGGAGCAGGCCAGGAAGCTGTTCCAGCAGGAAGAAGCCATGAAGCTGGTGGACATGGAGGAAGTGCAGGAGACTGCCGTAAAGCTGGCTGAAAACAGCGGCATCGTGTTCCTGGATGAGATTGACAAGGTGGCAGTCAGCGGCAACACCGGCGGCCACGATGTTTCCCGGGAGGGCGTGCAGCGTGATATCCTGCCAATCGTGGAGGGCTCCACTGTCATGACCAAGTACGGTGCCGTAAAGACAGACCACATCCTCTTTATTGCGGCAGGCGCTTTCCATACATCCAAGCCTTCGGATCTTATTCCGGAGCTGCAGGGACGCTTCCCGATCCGCGTGGAGCTGAAGTCCCTCAAGAAGGAGGATTTCAAGCGCATCCTCACGGAGCCGCAGAATGCCCTGCTGAAGCAGTACAAGGCACTTTTGGGCACAGAGGGCATCAAGCTGGAGTTTGCCGAGGATGCCATCGACCGCCTGGCCCAGCTGGCATGTGATGTAAATGCCCAGAACGAGAACATCGGCGCCCGCCGCCTGCATACCATCCTGGAGAAGCTGCTGGAGGAGCTGTCCTTCGAGGCACCGGACATGGAGGAGAAGGATGTGCTGATTGACACGGAGTATGTGAACAAGGCATTGCAGGATATCGTGGTGAACCACGACCTGAGCCAGTTTATTTTGTAAGGGCGGCAGCTTAAAGGCAGGAAACGTGTTCAAAATAACTTAAATAATCTAACTTTAAATAAAATTATAAAATTTTTAGAAATAATCACAAAATATTGTGATTATTTCTTTTTTTTATGGTACAATATACTCTAGTGATGGAAACAGTCAATCGCTAATGTTTATTCTGCATATTGAACAAAATTTTATATATTTTTGAGTGAGATGTAAAAGGAGGATGTGTCAATGTCAACACTTTTGGAGCGTACCAGGAAGATAAACCGCGTGCTGCAGCGGTTTCACAACGTGGACTACAAGGAAATGGCCACTGTGCTAAGCAATGTGATAGATGCCAATGTTTATATAGTGGACACCGGCGGCGTGATTTACGGCTGTGCCTTTCTGGATGATTTTGAGTGCGATGTGATGATGGACAACGTGGTAGTGCCGGGCAAGTTCCCGAAGCACTATGTGAACTGGCTGAAGAAGATAGATGAGACTGCTGCTAATATCCGCTCCAAGAGCGGCACCTGCGCCTTCGGGGAGGAAAATACCCAGTGCAAGTTCAACGGCAAGAATACTACTATTGTGCCGATTTATGGGGTAGGGGAGCGCATCGGCACCCTGATGGTGGCCAAGTACGATGTGGACTTTTCGGATGATGACTTGCTGCTGGCGGAGTACGGGGCAGCCGTGGTGGGCATGGAGATGCTTCACGACAGGGCAAGGCGCAGCCAGGAGGAGAGCCAGAAGCGGGAGACTGTCCGCATGGCCCTGGGCACCCTTTCCATTTCCGAGGGACAGGCCACTATCGCCATCTTCCGCAAGCTGAAGCGGAAGGACGGCCCGGTCAATGCCTCCAAGATTGCCGATATGCTGACCATTACCCGCTCCGTTATCGTCAATGCCCTCCGCAAGCTGGAGTCAGCAGGCGTGGTAGAGCCAAAGTCCCAGGGCATGAAGGGAACCCATATCAAGGTGCTCAACGAGTACCTGTGGCACGGGGTGGAGGAGCTGGCAGAGGAGACTGAGATGAACATTGACGAGATGTTCGCTGAGTACGGCAGGAAGCTGACCAGGCAGTATGTGGAGGCTCATGCCAAGGAGCACAACGTGTCCGGCAGCAGCGAGATACGGGCTCTTGCCAACAGGATATGGGAGAGCCAGCTGGCTCTGGACCTGGATATCGTGGACATGACGGATATCGACTTGGATAAGGGCTACAAGATGTATGCTGATGATAACTGCATGGAGGTTGCCGATGTGAATCCGGATGACATGCTGGCATGGTATCTGAAGAAGTTTGTACGGAAGTGATGTGCACCGCTGCCGGTGTTTCGGGGCATTGGGCAGGCGTGGCTGTTCCGGCAGAAAAATAGCGCAGGAGGAAGTTTTTCTCCTGCGTTTTTTGCTGTTAAAAGTTTGTAGTGTTATATTTTTACACTTCCAACTTTTGCCCTATTTTTCTGACTTTGTGAGATTAAAATGAAAAATTACTTCTTAAATCATGAAAAAAATGCTAGAATATAGTCGGGATAGATTTATTTATCTGTTATAGAGGATTTTTGCATTTTGTGTCGTATTTATTAATATGTCGTATACGGCATGGGATGAATTGATTGGTTTGACATGTATTTTGCGGAAATGAGGAAGTGGATTTTGTGCTGCAGCAGATAATGAATTCACCAACTATGGATTATATGCAGAGGGGGCTGGCGGCGGCAAATCTCCGGCAGGAGGTTATCAGCAACAATATTGCCAACGTGAATACGCCGAAGTTCAAGCGCAGCGATGTGATATTTGAATCCCTGCTGGCCAAGGAGCTGGGGCTGGATGATGACAAGAAAAAGCTGAAGATGGTGCGTACCCATGACAGGCATCTGCCTATGGCGCCGCCTGACAGCAGGGCGGCTGCCAGGATACAGCTGGATGACAGCACCACCATGCGTGTGGATGACAACAACGTGGATATTGATGCGGAGATGGCCAGCCTGGCAAAGAACCAGATTTATTATAATGCCATGGCGAAGAAGATCGGCGGCTATATCCAGGGCGTCAAGACAGTGATAACAAGCAAGTGAGTTTGAGCATGAAAAAAGTGCTTCAGGATAGAATGGAGTAGAGTGCAATGAGTATGTTTGGCGGCATTGACGCTGCGGCCTCCGGCCTTACGGCGGAGCGTCTGAGAATGGATGTTATATCCAACAATATAGCAAATGTGAATTCCACCCGCACTGTGGAGGGGGGACCTTTCAAGCGCAGGTATGTTATTTTCCAGCCTCGCGAGGCCCAGGAAAGCGGCTTTGCAGGCATTCTGGCAGGGGAGCTGCAGAAGGGCAAGGGCAGGAAGAACCGTGCCGGTGAGGGCGTGCGTGCCATTGGCATCGGCGTGGATGATACCCAGGGCAAGCTGGTATACGAGCCGGGACACCCGGATGCCAACGCCGAGGGGTATGTGGAGCTGCCGAATGTGGATATTGTCACCGAGATGGTGGACATGATTACGGCTTCCAGGGCTTATGAGGCCAATGTGACAACGATTAATGCTGCCAAGAGCATGGCGCAGCAGGCACTGAATATAAGCAAGTAAAATGAGGTGACATGATGGAGATAGAAGCATTGCAGATGACGCCTGTAAAGATGCAGGCTGAGAGTCATCTGGGGGAGGAGCAGCCCCAGCAGGCGCTGCCCACCTTTGGCGAATATTTAAAGGATGCTCTTGGTGAGGTGAACGCCTTGCAGAAGGAGTCCGAGAGGCTGGGCGCGGCACTGGCTGCCGGGCAGGTTGAGGATATATCACAGGTAGTAATCGCTGCCGAAAAGGCGGATATTGCCGTTCAGCTGACACTGGCCGTGCGCAATAAGGCCGTGGAGGCATATCAGGAAATCATGCGTATGCAGGTATAATTTTTAGCGGCATGGCAATTATATTATTACTGCGTAGCAAGGGGATTTGGTAATGGGTGATTTGAAAGAAAAATACCTGCAGCTCTGGGGCAGGCTGACGAAACGGCAGCATTATATGGCTATCGGCGGTGTAGTGGTGCTGGTAATTGCCATTGTGGCAGCCAGCTTTGCCTTTGGCGGCAAGCCGGATATGGTACCGCTGTTTACTAACATGGAGACCAAGGATGCCGGCGAGGTGGCAGCCAAGCTGAAGGAGACCAAGGTTAATTATGAGGTTCAGGAGACGAAGCAGGGCACCACGATACTGGTACCGGCTGCCGATGTGCACGAGGCACGGCTGAGCCTGGCGACGGAAGGCCTGCCTAGGGGCAACAAGGGCTTTGAGATTTTTGATGACAGCAAGCTGGGCGTGACGGAGTTCCAGAACAAGGTAAACTACCTGCAGGCATTGCAGGGGGAGCTTACCCGCACCATCGAGCAGATTGCAGCCGTGGAAAAGGCCAGGGTGCATATCGTGCTGCCTGAGGACAGCCTTTACAAGAAGAATGAAAAGCCGGCTACGGCATCCATCATGCTGAAGCTGCGCCCGAATATGGAGCTGAACAAGAAGGAAATCAAGGGTATTGTCAACCTGGCATCCAGGAGCATCCAGGGGCTTTTGCCTGAAAATATTACCGTGGTGGATGAGACCGGCAGGATTTTGAACGATCCTGATGACGATGAAGAAAACAATGTCAGCCAGCAGACCATGACCCAGCTGGATATGACCAGGAAGGTGCAGGAGCGCATGCAGCGCGATGTGCAGTCCATGCTGGATCAGGCGCTGGGCGAGGGACATTCCTATGTCCGCGTCAACGTGGAGCTGGACTTTGATCAGCGGCAGACTGACAAGCAGACCTATACGCCGGTGGTGGATGATTCCGGTATTATCCGCAGCGAGCAGACTATCAACGAGTCCTACAGCGGCACGTCCACATCGCCGGGGGGACCTGCAGGTACCCAGTCCAACGTACCTGGCTATGTGGCACAGGATAACAACAGCAATGCCAACTATGCCAAGAAGGAAACCACCAAGAATTATGAGATAAATGAGGCCAAGGAGAAGACGGTGGCCTCCCCTGGCTCCATCAAGCGCGTCAACATCGCGGTGCTGGTCAATGAGGATATTACCCCTGTCCAGCAGGAGAGCATCCAGCGTTCCGTGGCTTCTGCCGTGGGCATCAACCCTGACCGGGGGGACACCGTGTCCGTAGAGCCGCTGCCGTTCAGCACCGAGGCTGCTGACAGGCAGGCTGCCGAGGAACAGGCTGCAAAGGATGCGGAGAATATGAAGATTATGCTGGCTGTGGCATTGGTTCTCCTGATTATCGGCAGCGTGGCAGGCTACTTCTACTGGAAGCGCAAGAAGCGCCTGGAGGCAGAGCAGGCCGCTATCGAGGAGGCAGAGAGGCTGGCCGAGGAGGAAAGATTGCGTGCAGAGGCAGAGCGTGCCGCTATGCTTGAGAGCGGCGAGATAGAGCCGGAGGAAATGACCGAGGAGGAGCAGGAGCACCTGTCCGAGCGTCAGACTATCGAGGAGCTTATTCGCAACAAGCCTGCCGAAATGGCTATGCTTGTTAAGACCTGGCTGTCGGAGGATTAATCACCATGAATATGTATGGTAACAGCGAGCCGGAGCTGACCAATCAGCAGAAGGCAGCGATATTGTTTATAGTTTTGGGGCCTGAGTATTCATCCATGCTGTTCAAGCACATGAATGATGAGGAAATCGAAAAGCTGACGCTGGAGATTGCCAATCACAAGCAGGTTACCCCGGAGGAAAAGAAGGCTGTGGTGTCCGAGTTCTATCAGATGGCCATGGCGAAGAACTACCTGTCCCAGGGCGGCCTGGAATATGCCCAGAATATCCTGGAGAAGGCGCTGGGGGCAGAGCGGGCGTCTACCATTATCAGCCGCCTGACCACCAGCCTGCAGGTGCGTCCTTTTGACTTCCTGCACAAGACGGATCCGGCACAGCTGCTGAACTTCATCCAGAATGAGCATCCGCAGACCATTGCACTGATTATGGCTTATCTGGACCCCGACCAGGCGGCAACCATCCTGACCTCCCTGCCTCAGGACAGGCAGGCGGAGGTTGCCAAGCGCATTGCCGTCATGGACAGGACCTCCCCGGAGGTGCTCCGTGAGGTGGAAAGGGTGCTGGAGCGGAAGCTGTCGGCACTGGTTACCCAGGACTTTACCGATGCAGGCGGCGTAAAGGCTATCGTAGAGGTATTGAACCGGGTGGACCGTACTACAGAGAAGTCCATTATCGAGAATCTGGAAGTGGACAATCCGGAGCTTACCGAGGAAATCAAAAAGCTCATGTTCGTATTCGAGGATATCGTCATGCTGGACGACCGTGGTCTGCAGATGGTGCTTCGCGAGGTGGACAACAAGGATTTGTCCCTGGCACTCAAGGCCACCAATCAGGAGGTTGCCGAGAAGATCTACAAGAACATGTCCAAGCGTGCCGGCGACATGCTGCGTGAGGAAATCGAGTACATGGGTCCTGTGAAGATCCGTGATGTAGAGGAAGCCCAGCAGAAGATTGTAAATGTCATCCGCAAGCTGGAGGACAAGGGCGACATTGTCATTTCCCGCGGAAAGGGTGACGAAATGATTGTCTAGGTTAATCAAGGGTGCCATCTATGAGGATGAGCCAAAAATTGTCAAGGTGCCTGTCTTTAAGGCTGCCGGGGCTGAGGAGCCCGAGGGCGAGCCGGAGGAGCAGGGGCTGAGCCAGGAAGCACTGGAAAATATGCTGGCAACTATCCGCCAGAAGGAGGAACACGCCTCCCAGATGCTACGGCAGGCGAAGATTGAGGCGGAGATAGTCAAGCAGGAGGCCAAGGCCGCTGCTGACAAGGTCATGGATGTGGCCAAGAACCGTGCTGAGCAGATACACGAGGAAGCCCGGCAGCAGGGCTATGACCAGGGCGTGGAGGAAGGCCGCAAGGCAGGTGCGGAGCAGATACGGCAGGAGCAGCATCAGATACTGGTGGATGCCAATGCCGCTGCGGAGCGCACCATCTCCGAGGCCAGGGAATCATGCAAGGATTATGTCATCGGGGCGGAAAATACCATTGCCGAAATGGTGATGCGGATAGCCAACAAGGTGCTGCCACAGCATTTCATCGATGTGCCCCAGCTGATCCTGCCCCTGGTGCGTGAGGCACTGCAGAAGGTCAAGGACCAGCCCCATGTGGAGGTGCGTGTGGCGCCTGATGCCTATGAGCTGGTGATGATGGCCCAGTCGGAGTTCCAGGCACAGCTGGAGGGCAGTGCTATGCTGTCCGTAAAGTCAGATGAGTCCCTGAAGACGGGGGACTGCCTGCTGGAGTCTCCTAACGGCGTGGTGGATGCGGGGCTTGCCACCCAGCTGCAGCTGGTGGAGCAGGCTGTGCGCAATGTGATGAAGTGATTTGATTTTTTATACTTGGTTGGGATTTGGTAGAGTGGAGCTAGGCATTAATCTGGAAAAATTCAATGAGGCCATTGACAGCTGCAAATCCATGAACATGATAGGCAAGGTTGTACAGATTGTCGGACTGGTAATCGAGTGCAGCGGCCCTAACGTGAGCATGGGTGAGCTTTGCTATGTCCAATCCCATTTTGATGATGTGGAGCCGCTGCCTGCCGAGGTGGTGGGTTTCCGGGAGGGCTATGTGCTCCTGATGCCCCTGGGCGAGACCAAGGGCATCGGGCCCGGCTGCCAGGTGGTATCCGCTCAGAAGGTTTTGCAGGTCAAGGTAGGGCCGGAGCTCCTGGGCAGGGTTATTGACGGCCTGGGCAACCCTATTGACGGCAAGGGGCCGATTCTCTGCAAGGCGGAGTACCCTATCCAGGCAGACCCGCCTGCCCCCCTTGACCGCCCGGTGATTAAGGATTCCCTGTATGTGGGCGTCCGTGCCATTGACGGATTGATCACTATGGGGCAGGGACAGCGTATCGGCATCATGGCAGGCAGCGGCGTGGGCAAGTCCACCCTGCTCAGTATGATTGCCAGGAATACCGAGGCGGATATCAGCGTGATTGCCCTGGTGGGGGAGCGTGGCCGTGAGGTCAAGGAGTTCATTGAGCGTGACCTGGGGGAAGAAGGCCTGAAGCGTTCCGTGGTGGTGGTTGCCACCTCGGACAAGCCTGCCCTGGTGCGCATCAAGGGGGCTCTGACGGCTACGGCTATTGCGGAGTATTTCCGCGACCAGGGGCGCAAGGTCATCCTGATGATGGATTCGGTGACACGCTTTGCCATGGCCCAGCGTGAGGTGGGGCTGACTGTAGGTGAGCCGCCGGCAACCCGTGGCTATACCCCGTCGGTGTTTGCCCTGCTGCCGAGGCTGCTGGAGAGGGCAGGCACCAGTGCCAAGGGCTCTATTACCGGCATCTACACCGTGCTGGTGGATGGCGATGATATGAATGAGCCTATTGCCGATGCGGTGCGCAGTATTCTGGACGGGCATATTGTGCTTTCCAGGAATATTGCGGCCCAGAACCATTTTCCTGCCATTGATGTGCTGGCCAGTGTCAGCCGTGTTATGTCGGCTGTGGTGCCCAAGGAGCACATGGAGGCCAACCGCAAGCTGCGTGCCCTGATGGCGGTGTACAAGGAAGCGGAGGACTTGATTCACATCGGTGCTTATGTGAAGGGCTCCAGCCAGAAGATTGATGAGGCTATCCAGAAGATTGATGCTATTAATGATTTCCTGTGCCAGGGTGTGTTTGAGGTGCAGGGATTTGAGGAGACTATACAGCGGCTGGAAGGAATATGATGTATGCATGATGTATGCATGATGTATGCATGATGTACGCTGGCAGGGGCAGGGCAGTACCCACGAAAACTCGCTCTCGCTCTTAGCACAGCCTCACGCTTCTAAGCTCCTGCGTCGCTTACGCTCGCACTCGCTAAGAAGCGAGGCTGCACTCAAGGTTTTCGTTGGGGTACTGCCCTGCCCCTGCCGATCTTCGAGGCATACGAAACATTCCTAGCTCGCAACGCTAGCATATCCTGTTCTACTGTGGTTATTCCCGGTTACTGCGTGAAGCTGCTTGTTAGCTGCTGCGTAACTGACATAGAAAAAGGGTTCATTAATGGAGTGTGAATGGTATGAAAAAGTTCAGGTTTAAGCTGGAGACGCTCCTGAAGGTGACGAGGATGAATAAGGAGCAGGCGCAGGTGGCTCTGGCACTGGCAACCCGTGAGGTGGAGGAAGCCAGGGAGCAGCTGAACCTGTACCTGCAGGAGATGGCGCAGGGGCACAAGGATTATGCTGAGCTGACGGGGGAGGGCAAGACCATCAGCTTGGGCAGGCTGATGACTTTTAATAGCTTTTTTAACTGGAAGCGTGAGCAGATTGAAAGTCAGCAGCGTGTTATCATGGAGAAGCAGGCGGTGCGTCAGAAGAAGATGCAGGAGCTGGTTGCCGTGATGAACAAGCTGAAAAGCATAGAGCAGCTGAAGGAAAAGCGGCTGCAGCAATACATGGCGGAGGCCTTGCAGGAGGAACAGAAGCAGCTGGATGAAATCGGCGGTCAGCTGTACTTCCGCAATCAGGGTTGAGTTTGGAAAAAGGTAGTGAATTGATATGATGCAGATTGAAGGACTGGAAAATGTAATTCATCGCATTGATGAGCTGAACCAGCGGTTCGGGCTGGCTACCAGCCCATATAACAGGCACATGGAGAAGCCTGAGGCGGTGCAGAAGATGCAGGGGGCTCAGGAAACAGTACAGGGCAGCAGTTTTGCCAGTGAGCTGTCAGGTGCTATGAAGGCTGCCGGTGTGACCATGCCGGGAGATACCAACAGCATGATTGCGGCAGCTGCCAGGAAGTACAATGTAGATCCGAGGCTGGCAGCGGCAATAGCCCAGACCGAGTCCGGGGGCAATCAGGAGGCTGTCTCTCCTGCCGGGGCTGTAGGCGTGATGCAGCTGATGCCGGAGACGGCGGCAGGCCTGGGGGTAAATCCTTATGACAAGCAGCAGAATATCGAGGGCGGTGTCAAGTATCTCCGTCAGATGATGGATACCTTCGGCGGTGATGTACAGAAGGCTGTTGCTGCCTACAATGCAGGGCCACAGGCCGTAAAGGATTATAACGGTGTTCCGCCGTATCGCGAGACACAGAATTATGTGAACAAGGTATTGGATATATACCGTTGATTTAGGGTGATATGATGGCAAATGCAGAAGAAAAAGGAGCAGCACCAAGCAGGAGAAAGGTGCTACTGAAAAGGGCAGGCATGGGGCTTTTGCTGGTGGTGCTGGTTATCGGTGGCTTTTTCCTGGGCATTTATCTCCAAATCCTTGATGGTGATGAGATGAACAAGAAGCTGGGGCTTTATGACATGCCGATAATAGGGCAGTATTTTGTCCGCCCGACACCGGAGGATGGCTCCACCGTTCCTGATAGTGCCGCTGAAAAGGCAAAGCAGGAACAGGCGCAGGCCAAGAAGGCTGCCGATGATAAAAAGTCAAAGCCGGTTAAGCTGACCAAGGAGGAAATTGAGAAGCTTACCAAGCAGAGACAGGCAGAGGAAAAGAAGCGGGTATCCAAGCTGGCAAGGCTGTACAATGAGATGAAGCCGGAGGATGCGGCAAAAATCATGGAAAACATGGAGAGCGACATTGTCATTGCCATTTTCCAGCGCATGGATGAATCCCAGGTGTCACAGATTATGGCCAACTTTGACACAGGCAAGGCAGCTAGCATTTCCAAGCTGATGTATGTGGGCGTGCCGAAGCGTGTGCAGCAGGTCACCGTGGACAATCAGGCACAGCAGCAGATGCAGTGATGATATATTGACGATTGCCTTTAGCAATCGTTTGTATATATACGATAATATGTATAGGAGGTGAATTTATGAGCAGTAATGTAAATCTTTTATCTGTAGGCGCAGGCAGCACAGCCAAGGTTTCCGTCAAGGCTTCTGTCAAGACAGCCAGCAGCCAGGGCAGTGATTTTTCCAAGACACTGGATCAGGCACAGCAGGCAAGGAGCAAGGACACAGCGAAGCCGGAAAGCGACTACAAGTCCGTAGCCAAGGATGAAAGCACCAAGGATGTTCAGCCGGAAAAGCTGGAGGCAGCTGATGGCAAGGAAAAGACTGATGCAGCAAATGCAGATACCAAGCCGGAAAATGCTGAAGTCACATCCGATGTGCAATCTAAGGGCGAGGCGGAAAGCCAGCAGCCTGCAGAGGGGAATGATAGCACCGCTACAGATGCTAATCCTGCCGCAGCAATGGCAGCTTCTATGGCAGAGGGCGTAATCGCCACTCAGGGGCAGCAGCCACTGGCAGAGCTGAATACTTATTTCAAGAGTACCAATTATGCCCAGGATGTAACTAACAAGGAGCTTGCCGAGCAGCAGATTGGTGCAAAGATGGGATATATCCAGCAGCCAGGCGGCGAGCAGCAGAAGCAGCCTCTGGATAGCTTGCAGGCAGTAAATGCCATGGAAGAAATGGCTCCTGTAGATGCAGGCACACCATCTGCATCGCAGTCCAATCAGGTTGCGCAGCAGTCAGGTGAGCAGAAGCAGCCTGTAATCAATGTGCCAAATTCTATTGAGGCGTTGCTTGGGAGCAAGCAGCAGTCTCAGCAGACTGCCAATGCCAACGTTGCACAGGGCAGGAATGACAACGGCCAGCAGCTTCTGAATATGCTGCCGGGCCAGCGAACCTTTACTACTGTTCAGGAAAACAGTGCAGCTCCCCAGCAGGAGAACACTGTAGGCATCAATCAGCTAAATGACCTGATAGGTCAGGTGGAGATTGTGCAGGGCGAAGGAAATAGCCGTGGTTTTGCACAGCAGCAGAATCAGAACCAGCAGGGCGGCATGACTAACAGCCATGGCCAGCAGCAGGGCATGCAGATGCCGGGCGAAGCAGCCTTTGATGTGGTGGTTCCGGGTGAGGAAATCACTCAGGAAAACAGCCTTGGCAAGAGCCAGCAGGACAACGTGGCAAGCTTCCAGCAGATACTGGGCAATGCACAGAATACTGACAATGCCGGGGCAATAAATGAACCACAGCAGGCTCAGCAGACCAATAGAACCTACAATGTGCCGCAGCAGATTGTGGAGCAGGCGAAGCTTTTGCAGAATGGTCAGAACAGCGAGATGATAATCAAGCTGAACCCTGAACACCTGGGCGAGCTCAGCCTGAAGGTTTCCGTCAATGGCAACGGTGGTGTAACAGCTACCTTCCATACTGATAATGCCCAGGTAAGGGCAATCCTGGAAACCAGCATGATTCAGCTCAAGCAGCAGCTGAACGAGCAGGGCATCAAGGTTGATAGTGTAGAGGTACAGACCAGCCTGCCGGATGGCCAGCTGCCTGACGGTCAGGCACAGCAGGGCTTTAACCAGCAGAGCCAGGGACAGCATGTCCGCAGCCAGCAGATTGACCTGAAGGACTTTGAGGACACCAGCGAGGCATTAGCAGCCGAGCCGGTAAACAATGCAACCACGGATATCCATGACAGCGAAGGAAATGTGATTTCCAGCGGTGTGGATTATTCAGTATAAATTTTCAGAAAGGAGATGTAAAAATGGCAACATCAATGAATACGATTACAGTCAACGGTGTAACCTATAACTATGAGGAATACATGGCAAGCCAGAATGCAACCAAAAAGAATGTAAATGCTGACTACATCAGCAAGGATACCTTTCTCAAGTTGCTGGTAACCCAGATGCAGTATCAGGACCCGTTGGATCCGATGGATAATGGAGAGTATCTTTCCCAGCTGGCACAGTTCTCCGCTTTGGAGCAGATGACCGAGGTAGCTGACAAGATGGAAAATGTCCATACACTAGTAGAAAATCTTGATACATCCGTACTGGTTGGACAGCTTACCAGCATGATAGGCCAGACCGTACAGTGGGCAACTACTGATAGCGAAGGCAAAACCACCTTGCATGAAGGCACAGCCAAGAGCGTAAGCATTTCCGATGGTGCACCATCCCTGATGGTAGAAACTGAGGTAAAAGATGCTGATGGCAATATTAGCAAGGCAGTAACCAAGGTAGATATTTCTAACCTTACACGCATTGGCGAAGGCGATTTGCCTGAGTAATAATTTGGAGGCAAGAAGGATGGCGGATACAAGAATTTTTTTCCAGTCACAGCCTATTTTGCCAGTAGAAAAATCCGGCATCAAGCAGAATGTGCAGACAGGCACTGTCACTACGGGAGCTTCCTTTGCAGACATACTGCAATCAGCTACCAAGAAGGTCAGCTTTTCCAACCATGCCATGCAGAGAATGGAAAGCAGGAACCTCAACCTCAGTGCCCAGGACTTGCAGAAGCTTGATGACACTGTTGACATGATGGCGAAAAAAGGTGCCAAGGAATCGCTCATTTACATGAATGATATGGCACTGGTAGTCAGCGTGGCAAACAGAACCGTGATTACTGCCATGGATGGCAAAAGCGCGAAGGAAAATATTTTTACAAACATTGACAGCGCGGCAATTCTCTAAAAAGCTGGACCTTTCAGGAAGCTTTTGGGCTGCTGAATGACAGAAGCAGCCCGGGAACATTGCCCCATGAAAAGGAGAATGATTCACTATGATGCGTTCACTTTATTCCGGTGTTTCCGGATTAAAAAATCACCAGACACGCATGGACGTTGTTGGTAATAACATTTCCAACGTAAATACAACCGGCTTTAAATCAGGCCGAGTTACTTTCGCTGATACTTTGAGCCAGACTCTCACTGGTGCATCCTCAGCACAGGGTGGTAAAGGTGGTACTAATCCTAAGCAGATAGGTTTGGGATCCGCTGTATCTGCTATTGATACCCAGTTTACAGATGGCTCTGTACAGTCTACTGGTGTAAACACAGATTTGTGCCTTTCCGGCAATGGTTTGTTTATTGTAGCAACTGCCGATGAAAAAACAGGATTGCCTATGAGTACGTACTATACTCGTAATGGCAACTTTAAATTTGATGCTGATGGAAATTATGTAAATAGTGATGGTTATCATGTCCAGGGCTGGGTAGCCAATAATGGTTCTATCAATACTACGTCAGCTACTAAATCTATTTGCATCCAGCCGGGCAAGTCAATGGAGCCACGGGCGACTGAGTCTGTCATATACACTAATAATCTGGATGCTTCAGAGCCAAGGATTTCTGCTATTATTGGCAAAACATATAGTGTGACTGGTACAGGTACTGCCACTAATGCTAATATGGGATTGACTTTGACTTTATCTGATGGTACTACGGCAAATATAGCTGCAGGTACTGCCGGAACGTTTAAGGTTGGAGATACTTATCCTGCTGGCGGTGGTGGTACTACTACTATCACTAAAGTACAGGAAAGCTATCAAAAGGCTGATGCTTCGACATCAAATGTATTGACTGTACAGATGGAGGATGGAACTGCACAGACATTGACCAGTGGCAGCTATCAGGTTGGTTGGAGCATGCCTATCACCACTACAGTAACTGTTTACGATAGCTTAGGGAATACCCATTCTATACCTATCTATTTTGCAAAAACTGGTGTGGATAGCACCAATGGTAACAGCTGGAAGGTTATGATAAATCAGAATGGCAGTAACCATATAGATATTGATGGTACGACAGTTACTATGGATCCGGTAGATATACAATTTTCTACAGATGGTAAGTTTGTCAGCGGTAATGGTTCCTTTACATTGACACTGAATAATGGTGCCACAGGTACTCAGATAGTAGCGGTTGGCTTGTCCGGGTTGACTCAATATTCTGGTAGCAATACTGCATTTGGCACTAATGATGGTAATGCTCCTGGTACGCTGAAAAGTATTGCAGTTGACAGTTCCGGCGTTATTACAGGTACTTACACAAATGGTATCAATCAGATTGAGGCGCAGGTAGCCATTGCACAGTTTGGTAATTCATCAGGTTTGACCAAGCTTGGTAACTCTTTGTATCAGGAGTCAAATAACTCTGGCAAGCCTAATGTTAAGACTGCAAATGATTTGGGCTGTACAATTACTCCATCCGCTCTTGAAATGTCCAATGTAGACATGGCAAGTGAGCTGACAGATATGATTGTAACCCAGCGTGGTTATCAGTCCAACTCAAAGATTATTACAGTTTCTGATGAACTTTTGGAAACACTGATTAACATGAAGCGTTAATAGTGTTACCAGCGTCAAAGTAAGTATTCTCTATATATTGTTGCCCATGGTGACATTGTATGGGGTTATCGGATTAGCAGTAAGCAGTTGGTGGGGCATGTGCCATTCGCATGGCACTGAGACGCGCCTCGGTGCTTAGCAATTCGCAAGCCGCAGGCGCAGCGAGAGCTTAGCACCGCTAGGCGTGGATAGTAGCGCGAGCGTGCCTGCGATGGCACTGCCGCCACCAACCGTATTATTGCTAGCAAAAAATTATTATAAAAATCATTGCAAAGAGGAGGAACACATCATGATTAAGCTCACCAAATTTAATTCCGACGGAAAAAAAGGAGAATTCATCCTCAATGCCGAAATTATAGAAACAATGGAAGAAACCCCTGATACTGTCATCACCCTGACTAACGGCAAGAAGCTGATTGTTCAGGAGCGTATGGAGGATATTGTACGCAAGGTAATGGTGTACAAGCGTGCCTTGTATAAGTGATATTGTGATATTACTGTTGATATCAATGTCAATGTCAATGTTAATATCAATATTACATTTAAAGCTTGCAAGTATGTAAAGGATAGTTTGCACAAAGTAGTGATTCATTGCCTTTTATTGTCTGAAAACTTGCAAAAATGTAAAATAACTGAAAAACTACTAGTGCAAAATACCCTTTTTATGGTAAGATTTTCGTATAAAGGTTGTAATTTAGCAGAATATTGGTAAAATAATATCTGTAGGATAGATAATATCTGTAGGATAGATGATATTTACTGAGAATATAATTTAATCCTGTAAGCACTTACGAGGATTAATGTTATAGAGTATAAAAAAAGGAGTGGAACGCAATGGCTGATGAAGAAAAGACTGAAGAAGCAGTTCCAGCGGAAAAAGGGAAGAAGTTTCCAATAGTAATCGTTGTAGTGCTGATACTGGTAGGTCTCATATTAGCAGGTGGTATATCCTACTTTATCACCACCCAGGTTATGTCAACAGGTCCTTCTACGGCTGTGGAGACCAGGAATCATGAGCCTGGCGTATTCGTAAAGCTGGGAGATCCTAAGGAGGGCATCATCGTCAATGTAGGCGGTATCAAATCCAGCCGTTTCCTCAAGGTAGGCCTGGTAGTAGAGCTGAACCCTGACCGTGAGGACAACGTAGCAGAAGGCAAGCTGACACCGGTTGCTGAGACGAAAATCATGGACACTACGCTGCAGATTATCCGCACCGTCAAGATTGAGGAGCTGGATGCAGCCCGTCAGGATGACTTGAAGGCAAAGCTGAAGGCAGAGCTGAACAAAGCCCTGGGCGAAGGCTCTGTATATGATATTTACATAACAAGCTTCATGCTGCAGTAAAAAGCAGTAAGTAGTAAATAATAAATAATAAATAATAAAAATTTGGATTTATTACGGGAAATTGTTATGAGAAACAAAACTAATGAAAGGGGGATGAAGCTTGGCAGATGATGTATTATCCCAGTCTGAGATAGATAAGCTGCTGGCGGCCTTTGCCACAGGCGATGTCAACGCCGATGAGATAAAGGCAGAAGAAGAGCAGAAAAAGGTCAAGACCTACGACTTCAAAAGACCGGATAAATTTTCAAAGGACCAGATCAGAACCCTTAACATGCTGCATGACAACTTTGCGCGGCTATTCAACACCTACCTGTCCACCTATCTGCGTGCACTGGTAAGCGTGGAGGTAGCCTCAGTAGAGCAGCTCACTTATCAGGAATTTGTTCAGTCCATTTCCAATCCAAGCGTGATTGGCATATTGGCAGTACCGCCCCTCAAGGGAAACATCATCATGGAGTTTGACACCGGCATCTGCTTTGCCATCATTGACAGGGTATTTGGCGGCCAGGGTGAAAACACCGTCAAGTCCAGGGTGCTGACCGAGATAGAGGAAGCGGTAATCCGCAGGGTTTTCGACAAGGCCATGAGCCATCTGAGGGAAGCATGGGCAAACGTAGCCCAGTTTACGCCGAAAATAGAGGCCATGGAGTCCAACCCGCAGTTCGCACAGATTGTGCCACCAAGTGATATGGTAGTCATTATCACATTGCAAATGCGTATTGGCCCTGTAGAGGGGCTGATGAATATATGTATCCCGTATCTGGTACTGGAGCCGATAATGTCCAAGCTGACAACTACCTTCTGGGTAGCAGCATCCGTGACCAAGGAGGAGCATCCTGAGCACGAGGAGTTTATCCGCAGGAAGATAAACAGGACCTCGGTGCCTGTCATAGTCCAGATGGGTTCCTTTGATATAACAGTGCAGGAATTCCTGTCCCTCAGCTATGGGGACGTCCTGCAAATGGATACCAAAGTTGATGATGAGTTAAAATGTATAATCGGCAATATCGAGAAGTTCTATTGCCGTCCTGGTACCGCTGGCAAGAAAAAGGCAGTACAGATTACCAGAGTAATTTCGGAAGGAGATGAAGGTACTAATGGCTGAATTGACGCAAGAGGAGATTGATGCACTGTTAAATGGCGGTGCGTCTACGCCTGCTGCCGATGATCCGGCACCAGCTGAAGAACCAGCTGCTTCTTCCGCACTGCCAGGCGATTTGCTGTCTGACATGGAAAAAGATGCTCTGGGTGAGATAGGCAATATCTCAATGGGCAGTGCTGCTACAACTCTGTCAGTGCTTTTAGGACATAAGGTAAATATTACTACCCCTGATGTTAGCCTGGATACGATGTCTACTATTCAGAATCAGTATCCGATGCCGTACCTGATTGTGGAGGTTGGCTATGTAATCGGCATCAATGGTAATAACATTCTGGCTATTCAGGCATCTGATGCCTCTATCATCGCAGATTTGATGATGGGCGGCGATGGCCTGAACCCGCAGGAGGAGCTCAATGAGATTCACATGAGCGCCGTAGGCGAGGCAATGAACCAGATGATGGGCACGGTGGCAACATCCCTGTCTACCATGTTCAACAAGAAGATTGATATTTCCCCGCCAAAGGTAAATCTCATAGATTTGGGCGCGGAGGAAAAGGTTACTGAGCTGGTACAGGGCGATGACCCGGTGGCGAAGATCAGCTTCCGCATGGAGGTGGAAGGTCTCATTGACAGTGAGATCATGCAGATTTTGCCTCTGGATGTAGCCAAGGAAATGGTTTCCTTCCTGATGGGAGGCGGCGCACAGCCTGAGCCTGAGCCGGAACCTGTGGCAGCACCTGCCCCTGCACCGGCGCCAGCAGCGGCTGCACCGGCACCTGCTCC
>OBLI01001085.1_pt1 | contig 27639 bp, 25 predicted proteins | sample 1519701 | NCBI WGS metagenome assembly OBLI01 (sample SAMEA3663005, study PRJEB22513) | pig gut metagenome | biome: pig gut; feature: pig-associated habitat; material: faeces | place: France | collected 2012 | reverse complement strand
GAGCTTACGCATTATAAATAATTTAAGTAAAGTTTGCGCGAAGAAATGGTTCCTGGGAGCCAGTTTTATGCTGAATACATTTATAATGCGTTTAGCCCTGATTTTGCTCGTTTGACAATAGAAACATTTTTATCTATTATATGTTGTTATGAAAAAATGCGGGACTATGCCACTCATTATTAGCGGAGCATTGCTTTTTTTTGCGCTTGTCTTTGGCTCTCTTCTTGGAGCGGGACTTGCAGCTACAAGGAATACAATAAACACTGAAAATTTCACAGACTTTGAAACTTCTCTTCCAACAAGGCTTTTGGACATAAACGGCGAGCTTATAACTGAATTTGCAAGCGATGAGCGGCGTGAAATAATCGCGCTAAAAAATCTTCCGCAGCACATGATTGACGCATTACTTACACGAGAAGACCGCATTTTTTACAGCCACCACGGATTCAGCGTAAAAGCTTTGTTCAGGGCAGTTGTCGGAGTTCTTACAAGAAACTCGCTTGGCGGCGGCTCAACACTTTCCCAGCAAATCGCAGGGACTTTGTATTGCGACCGTCAGGAATATTCAGTCAAGCGAAAACTCAAGGAACTTTGGTGGGCAATCCAAATGGAGCGCAGATATTCAAAGGATGAAATCTTAGAGCTTTACCTTAATAAAATATATTTTGGCGGCGGAACTTACGGAGTCAACGCGGCAAGCAAATATTACTTTGGGCACGATGCAACAGAAATAACTCCAGCGGAATCCGCAATTCTCGTAATCCAGCTTTCAAATCCATCTTTTTATAATCCATTCGAACATCCAAACCGGGCAATGGCAAGACAGAAAGATGTTCTTGAAGCGATGGTGAATTCCGGCTACATTTCCCAGCAGCAGGCGGACGACAGTTTTGACACATACTGGGCAAACTTTGACTACACAAGAACAAACGCTTCCGCGCACGCAATGCAAAATGACGAAGCTCCTTGGTTCAGTGAATATGTAAGAAGAAATTTAAGCAGAATGATTTACGGAACAGAAGACATTTACACAAGCGGATTCACCGTAAACACAACATTGAATCTTTCGCACCAAAAAGCCGCGGAAGAAGTAATGCAGGATTATATCCATGCGGCAAACAGAATTTACCAGCGGACAATGAATTCCCACGAGCGTGCGACATTCAGCAAATATATTCCGCTCACAGAACTTTTCAGCCTTGTATTCAACTTGCCGGACTTGAAACTTGGCGAGCAAAGAAACCAGGCAACAGCAATGAATCACTACCGCGATGAAATAAATCCTATAATCGATGTAATGTCCATGGTCTGCGGAATCGAATCCTTAAAGACTGAAATCGTAAACAAAGGAAATTCCTTGATTCAGCAAAAGGCGGAAAAAACAACGATTGAAGGAACAATGATTGCCATTGAAAATTCAACAGGATACATAGATGCGCTTGTCGGCGGCTCAAAATATGACAAGACAAACCAGTTTATCCGTGCGGTGCAGGCAAAGCTTCAGCCTGGCTCAACTTTCAAGCCGCTTTATTATTCCGAAGCAATTGAAAGCCAGAAATTTACAATGACAACAATTATAAGCGACACGCCGCAGGTTTTCCATAAAGAAGACGGAACTCCTTATATTCCGCAGGACTTTAAAGGCCAGTGGGAAGGCGATGTTGAATTCTGGTATGCTTTAGCCCACTCCATGAATGTGCCTTCAATAAAAGTTTTGGACACAATCGGATTTGACTCTGCAATAAAAAGAACTTCTGCATTGCTAGGAATTCCGTCAAACGAATTTGAAGCAAGGCACTTTGAGCCAGTTTATCCGTTTGGTCTTGGAGTCTGTTCAGTGCGTCCAATTGAAGTTGCAAAAGCCTACGCAACAATCGCAAACCGCGGAAAAGAAGTAAAGCCGATTGCAATTCTTTCAGTTGAAGACAAAAACGGAAACATAATTTTCAATCCGGGAAAAGAACAGGCAGACGCGCAAAAATCCAAAAACGGATCAAAGCAGATTCTTACAGAAGAAACAGCATTTATAATGCAGGAAATTATGAAGAATACTGTTGCAAGCGGAACTTTAAGATATGGCTCTGACTGGGACTCAACATATTGGGTTACAGGAAAAAGAAAAGGCCGCGGAAACAAATTCAACTTTGTAAATTCAAACGGAAAAACATTCCAAATGCCTGTAGCAGGAAAAACAGGAACAACTCAAAACTGGGCAGATGCCTGGGCGGCAGGATTTACGCCATATTACACTTCTGTTTTCTGGTTCGGATTCGACAAGCCGGGACAATCTTTAGGACTTTCAATTACCGGATCAACTTTGGCTGGCGTTGCCTGGGGCGACTTTATGAATGCGGCGAACAAAGACAAGCCGTACAAGCCGTTCTATGACGAAAAACCAAAAGACTTGATTCAACTTGAAGTCTGCACAAGAAGCGGCGGAATCCTGACTCCTGAATGCGGAAGCAATAGAATCACTGCATATTATTATCCAGGAACAGAACCGACAGAGCCTTGCAAAAAGCATACTGACGATTCTGGAAGAAATTTAGGAGCCGCAAGACTTAAAAAAGCAAGAATCAAAGCAGGCTATAATTTTGACGAAGGAATTGACGACAGTCCGCTGATGGTTGACTTGAGCTTTCTTAAGAGCGGAAAACTTTCTTCTGAAACAAGGCAGGAAGAATCCGAGTATGAACTCTTGCAGCCGCAGAGAAATTCCGATGATTTTTCAAACTGGCTTCTTGACTAAAAAACAAAGATTGCCTATTTTTTAATTAAATGCTTGTAAAAATTGAAGACATAAAAGTAAAAAAAAGAGTTCGCCGTGATTTAGGAGATTTGACCGCATTAAAAGATAGCATGCATCGTTACGGTCTTATGAATCCAATCACGCTGAATTCCAACTATGAGCTTGTGGCAGGAGAACGCAGACTTGAAGCCGCAAAGTCTTTAGGCTGGGAAAGAATCAATGCAAATATCCTTGACTCAAATGTTGACAATATCCGCCAGCTTGAAATGGAGCTTGAAGAAAACAATCAGCGCAAGGAATTTACAGACGAAGAACTTATGGAAGGATACAAACGGCTTGAAAAATTAAAAAATCCTCCGCTGATTATGCGAATCTTAAAATTCATCGCCAATATCTTTATAAAAATCGCAGAGTTTATAAAATCGCTTTTTGGAAAAAAATAACAATTTTTATAAGCTTTCTATAATTTCTCTTTGCATTTCAGCATTTTGTGCCTTATAATTAAATGATAAAAAATATCATGTTTAAAAATTCAGCAAAGCATTTTGGAGGCACACAACATGAAAAAAATAAAAATCACATTTCCAGACAATTCATTTATAGAAGCAGAAAATGAAATCCGCCCTATTCTTTTCCTTGAAAAATTCAACGCACAAAATAAAAAAATTGTCGCAGTAAAAGTAAACAATGAAATCTGCTCATTGGACAGTCCTGTAAACATAACTTCAAGCATAGAGCCGGTTTTTTCAGACTCAAAAGACGGAAGCTCAATCTACAGAAGATCACTTTGCTTTGTTCTAGCGGCGGCAGCACACAAAATTTTCCCGGGAAAAAGACTTTTAGTCGGACATAGCTTGGGCTACGGCTACTACTACACGCTTGAACTCGGAACTCCACTTACAAAAGAAAATATTTTAAAGCTAAAAAATGAAATGGAGCAAATTATAAAATATGACAAAATAATTGAGACCGACTTCATTTCGTATTCAGAAGCCTGCTCGCTTTTTGAAGAGCTCGGACTTACAGAAACCAGAAAGCAGCTGAACTACAGATGTCCTTCCCGCGTCCAGATTAACAGGCTTGAAGGCTTTTCTGATTTGTATTTTGGACCGCTAGTTGGAACGACAGGTATTTTAAATGTTTTTGACTTGCTTCCATATAGCGACGGATTTCTTTTGCGATTCCCTAAAAAAGGCCATCCTGAAAAACTCACAGAATTTGTTGACCAGCCGAAGCTCTTTGAAATTTACAAGTCATACAAGCTCTGGGGAAAAAGACTGAATGTAACATCCGCGGCAAGTTTAAACCAGCTGATTCACGACAGAAAAGAATCTGAATTTATCGACATAACAGAAACTCTTCAGACAAAAAGAATTTCTACAATCGCAGATGAAATTCTCAAGAAAAAGTCAGCAAGAATTGTCCTTATAGCAGGTCCATCTTCTTCCGGAAAAACAACAACCAGCAAAAAACTTGCATTGCAGCTTGAAGCAATCGGGTACAAGCCAAAAGTTATAAGCCTTGACAGCTATTATCTTGGACGCGCGCAAACTCCAAAAGATGAAAACGGAAACTACGACTACGAATGCCTAGAAGCCTTGAACATTGAGCTTTTAAACCAGAATCTTGTTGACTTGTTTGCCGGAAAACAAATCAAACTGCCGTCTTATGATTTTCATGCCGGAGTAAGCTATTTCAAAGGCGGCACAATGACTTTGGAAGAAAGCGATATTTTAATCATGGAAGGAATTCACGGACTCAATGACAAGCTTACACCTTTAGTTCCAGCTGATAAAAAGTTTAAAATATACATTTCTGCATTGACCCAGTTGAATCTTGATGACCACAATAGAATTTCAACAAGCGACAACAGGCTTATAAGAAGAATTGTAAGAGATTCCCGCTACAGAGGAAAAAGCGCGGCAGACACAATCGCAATGTGGGAAAGCGTTCAGAAAGGCGAGCAGCTTCACATATTTCCGTTCCAGAACAATGCTGATGCGATGCTTAACACTGCTTTGGACTATGAGCTTCCAGTTTTGAAAGTTTATGCAGAACCGCTTTTAAGATGTGTAAGTCCGCTCCAAAAAGAATATGCAGAAGCAAACAGACTGCTTCAATTCTTAAACTGCTTTTCTACAATTCCTGCAACTTCAGTTCCAACGCAGTCTATAATCAGGGAATTTATCGGCGGAAGCGCATTTAAATACTAAAGCAAATTTTTTCTGGCAGTCACAATATCATCGGCTGCCAGTTCCTCTGCTTTTAAGCTGTCCTTCTTCCACTGACGGAATTTATTCTCCTTTAGCTTTTCAAGAACCTTGACTTTTTGCATTGCCTGACGAACAACTTCGCGTTTTTCATCCGCGGCAATCTGCGCCGTGGCAAGCTCTTCCAAAAATTTTTCTTTCTTCTGCTCAAGCATGAAAAAAAAAGACTGGATTTCAGCCTGAATAAGAAAATCTGTATTTGTGTCGAAATTTTTTATTGTGGAAACTTTTCGCTTTGCAATAGATTCAAGCTCGCCCTGAATTCTTGCGACTTCAGCATTTGCCTTGCCAAGCTCCATTTCTGCCTGACGCTTCTCAAAGATTCTGAGGTCAAGAATTTTCTGCATTGAAAAAGAAAATTTCTTCATAAAGATAAAAATCAAGCAGGAGACTCTGAATATTCGGCTTCAGGAATTTCAATTCCACTTAATTCAGAAAGAGACTTCAACGTGTCTTCAATTGTAATATGGCAGTTTTCTTCCTGGCACAAAAACTCTTCAACAGCCTGATGATGGTCAATGGCTTCATCAATTTCCGGGGAAGAACCTTTTTGGTAAACACCGGCATTTATCATTTCTTCCTGCTCTGAATAAACAGAAATCCAACGGCGCACACGCTGCACTGCTTTTTTTGTGCAAGTTCCAGAAACGCGCTTTGAAAGACGGCTGATGCTTGTAAGCATATCGATTGCAGGATAATGCTGACGCGCTGCAAGGGAACGCTGCAAAACAATATGTCCGTCTAAAGTTCCGCGCACTTTATCAGCAATAGGCTCATCCATATCGTCGCCGTCAACAAGGACTGTATAAAAGGCGGTAATGCTTCCTTTGTCATTTGTTCCTGTGCGCTCAAGAAGCTTAGGCAGCATATCAAAAACGCTCGGAGGATAACCTCTTTGCGCAGGAGGCTCGCCGGTTGCAAGTCCAATTTCCCTCTGCGCATGGGCAAAACGAGTTACGCTGTCAAACATAAGCATAACGTCTTTTCCTTGGTCGCGGAAATATTCAGCTATGGCAGTTGCAACATAAGCGGCTCGCAATCTGGAAATAGAAGGCTGGTCGCTGGTTGCAACAACAAGCACAGAACGCTTAAGACCTTCATCTCCCAAGTCGCGCTTTATAAAGTCCATGACTTCGCGTCCACGTTCTCCGATAAGACCAATTACGTTTATATCAGCATTTGTATTCCGCGCAATCATTGAAAGAAGCGTTGATTTTCCAACTCCTGAGCCTGCAAAAATTCCAAGACGCTGGCCTTTTCCAACTGTGAGAATTCCATCAATAGCGCGAACTCCAGTAACAATGCGCTTGTCAATCGGCTTGCGTTCCATTGGATTCGGAGGAGATGCAAGAGCCGGGTAATATGCCTCAGGGAAAATCTCGCCTTTTCCGTCATAAGGCTTTCCAGTTGCGTCTATTACGCGTCCCAAAAGCGATAATCCAACAGGAACTTCCAAAACGTGCCCTGAAGCAACAACTTCACAGCCAACTTCAATTCCCTTTGTCTCTCCGTAAGCCATAAGACGTACAGAAGAATCTTCAAGACCAACAACTTCCGCAAGTACAGAACTTTGAATGCTTGGAATATGTATTGTGCAGATTTCGCCAATTACAGAACGAGGACCTTTGCTTTCTATCATAAGACCTTTTACTCCTATGACAGAGCCGGTATATTTTATGGGTTCAATCCGTTCTATGCTATGAATGTATTTATCAAAAAAATTTTCCATTTTAAACTATCCCACAGCAAGCACAAGGAATACATTGCAGATTTTTCAGCAAACTGTTATTCTTCTCTTCTACAAGCACAAAAATAGATTGCCGGAGCAGGTCAGGCACTGGTAAAGAAAACAAACGAATAAATCAACTGTCGGGATTTATAACTTCTGACTTGCCCACAGTTTTTATTGGCGAAATATTCAAAATCTGAGTTTCAAGCTCATTAAGCTGGCTTGAAATGCGTGCATCAATTGCACCGAAGTCCGTTTCAACAATGCAGCCGCCTTTTTCAACGGAACTGTCTTCAACAACAGAAATATTCTTGATATTTTCGACCTGATGGATAAAGTCCTTTATATGCTCGGTTGTAAGCTTTACATCCGCAAGATTTACCCGCAATGTTACATCTCCAGAGCCTTTTACTTTTTTCAAAGCCTGAAGCACATTCGACATTATAACGCTTTTTTGATTTTCACTCATAATTTTTACAACTTTGCGCGATATCAAAATTACAAGATTCACAATCTGCTGCTCTGTATTGTCAAGAATCTCCTGCCTTTTAGCCTGAACAGCTTCAATCATTTTGTGAATGCGTTCAACAAGACGCTGGGCTTCTTCATTTCCTGCCTTATAACCTTCTTCATGTCCGGCTTTAAATCCATCGCTCTTTGACTTTTCAAAGATAGAGTTTTCTTCTACTTTTGCATTGGAAATAATATCCTGAGCTTCTGCCTTTGCCTTTTCAACAATGTCCTGCGCTTCTTTTTGCGCCTGGGATTTTATTACAGCCGCCTGATCACTGTGATGCTTTATTTGTGCAAACGCCGCATCTTCCGCATTTTTTACAATCTGGTCCGCATCTGCCTGTGCCTTTGCAAGCATCTTGGCTTTTTCATCTTCCCACTGAAGTTTAAAAGCCTCAGCTTCCTTGCGCAAGTCATCTGCTGTAGGTCCTGTGTATTTTGGAACTTCCTCAACTTTTTCTTCCACAGGTGGCGTAAAATTTTTTGTAAACTGAAGGACAACTTCGCCCTTAGTATTGTTAACTTCTGCCGGTCTGAATACAGTTTGTGCCATGCTAAATGCCTCCAGTCAAATCAGACTACCATTTCATCATCGCTAGAACGAGCAATAACAATTTCACCAGAATCTTCAAGACGGCGTATTACACTAACAATCTTCTGCTGGCTTTCTTCAACATCCTTCAAGCGGACAGGTCCCATGTATTCCATGTCTTCTTTAAGCATTGAAGCGGCACGCTTTGACATATTGCGGAAAATCTTGTCCTGAACTTCTGTATCAACTGATTTCAAAGCCTTTGCAAGTTCCTGTGTATCAACTTCACGGAGAACTTTCTGAATCGCGCGGTCATCAAGCATAACAATATCTTCGAAAACAAACATTCTCTTCTTGATTTCTTCCGCAAGCTCAGGATCGTCTTCTTCAAGAGTTTCAATAATCGCTTTTTCAGAAGAACGGTCAACAAGGTTAAGAATCTCAACGATTGAATCAACTCCACCGGCAGCAGTGTAGTCTTCGCTGGAAAGAGTTGAAAGTTTCTTTTCAAGAACACGCTCAACTTCGCGCAGAACTTCCGGGCTTGTTCGGTCCATTGTGGCAAGACGCTTTGAAACTTCCGGCTGAATTTCCGCAGGAAGATTCTGAAGAATTGTGGCGGCTTTCTGAGGCTCAAGGTACGCAAGAATAAGCGAAATTGTCTGCGGATATTCCTGCTGAACAAAGTTCAAAAGATGAGCCGGATCTGTTCGTCGGATAAAATCAAACGGGCGGACCTGCAAAGAGCTTGTAAGCCTGTTGATAATATCAATCGCCTTTTGGCTTCCCAAGGATTTTTCAAGAAGCTCGCGGGCAAAGTCAATACCGCCAGTTGTAATAAAATTCTGCGCCTGCATAAGTTCCTGAAATTCTTCAAGAACCTGATCTTTAAAGTCCGCGTCAATTGTATCAAGGCGCGCAATTTCAAAAGTAAGAGTTTCAACTTCATCTTCGCGCAAGTGCTTCATTACATCAGAGGCTACATCACTTCCGATTGCAACAAGGAAAATAGCGGCTTTTTGGCGGCCGGTAAGATTCTTATAATCTTTGATTCCGCCTTTTTTCTTGCTTTTTTTGCCGTCAACAAGTTCTTCTGCCATAAACTATTCCTCCATAAGCCAAGTGCGGATAAGCATTGCAACGTCTTCCGGATGCTCTTTTGCCATTGCAATCGCATTTTCCTGAAGCTCTGCCCGCTTGCGCTCTTCAACAGACATTGTAACTTCCATTCCCTGCTGCTGGGCCTCAAGAAGCGCTCTCTGCCTTTCTTCTTCCTGCTGACGAATTCTAGCTTCCTCCGCAAGACGGCGGCGGCGTTCAATTTCTCTGCTGATAATACGGAACGCAATGAACGCAACAAGAATTATAGCAATTCCAATCAGGCTGAACATAATTGTGCGGTTTCTGTTAAGCTGCGCAATATAAGCAAGATCTTCCTTTTCCTGCTCTTCTGTTCTGTCAAACGGAATATTCGTAACTGTAACGCTGTCTCCTCTGGATTTGTTATAGCCGACAGCATCCTGAACAAGTTTTGTCGTATTTACAAGCTGCTCTGGAGTAATAGGAATGTACTCGCGCTTTAAATGTCCGTTTTCAAGAATAGGACGATTGTTTTCATCATAAACCTTGCGCCACTGGCCGTCGATGTTTACAGAAACTGTAATGCGGTCAATCTGCGGGCTTGTAATTTCAGAAACATTTTTTTCATTCAGCGCATAGTTGCGTTTTACGCCTTCTTCTGTGGATTTTCCCACAACATTTGACATATCGCTGTAAACAGGAGGATTCTGGCCTTCAACTCCAGCAGGACCTTCAGGATTGTAGCCGGTTCCAGTAAACGACTTGTTTACAGTTTCTTCCGACAATGTAAGGCTGTTTACAATTTCAGAGTCGTCATAAGGAGTGTTCGGGTTGTCAGGACGAATTGTAATTCCAGTGTATTCCTTTGAAGTTGTTTTTCGCTCAGACATATTCATGTCAATCTTGATGTTAGCAACTCTTACACGGTCATCAGAGAAAGTTCCCTTCAATGCTTTTAGAACCAAACCTGTATATGTAGTTTCCTGCTTAAGAATAAGCTTGCGCTGTTTTTCTATATTTGAAATGCGGTCGCTTTCCGCCATGCCTTCAAAGTCATTTATCTGAACATTTGAAGCGCCGTCGTTGATTACGATATTTTCATCGCGCAAACCTTCCACACAGGCTTTTATGAGATTTTGGATTCCGCGGATTTTGCGCTTATCTGTAAGAACATCGCTGTTTCCTTTGGCGTACAAAACAATGCTTGCGGATGTAGGATTCTGATTTTCTGTGAACAAAGCCTCATCAGGAAGCACAAGATTTACTTCCGCGCGCTGAATTCCGTCCAAAGACTCAAGCTGTTGCTTTAAAGCCGTTTCTGTTGCGCGCTGCCAGTTCACCTTATCATCAAAGTCTGTTCTTGACCAACGGGTTACATCAAAAAGGCTGTAGGCATCAAGACTCGACGGAGCATAGCCTTCAGCGATGAGACGGCTTCTGTATTTTTTTGCTATATCACTGTTTTCAACAGAAATATAATTGTCAGATGAAACATAGGCCTTTACATTGTCCTGATCAAGGCGGGAAAGAATAAGCTCCCGTTCCTTTTCATCATTTACAGGACCGTTAAAAAGGCGCACTGTGGAAGGGCGAGACGACATAGAAGCCATAAGAACAATCACCGCTATAGCAACCACAATGATGGCAGCCACAATAGCTTTTTGGAGAGTTGTCCACTTCGCCCATTTTTCTTTAATGGTTTCTAAATTTTTCTTGAACCATTCGTTCATATTCCCCTCCCATGAACGAACTCATTTTATGGAAGCCTATAAAAACTTCAGTTTTTATAGGCAACTCTAATAATGCGATGTTTTAATCGGTGCTATTACAGTGAATTAAAACTCGCGGTTTTTCTAAAAACGAACTGTAAAGTGAGTTTTTAGAAAAACCTTATTTCTATTTTACGCTGTCCCTCTTGCATAAAAAGATAGGACAGTATAACACAAATTCCAGAATTTGACAATAAAACTTTTTAGCAAACTAGCGCGCTATCTGTTCTGAGAAAGCTCATTCCAGCCTTTTACAAGACGGTCGATTACATTCTGCGCAAGATCCAGCGACATCTGGGCTTTTGCCATGGCAGTTGTAACATCATGAATGTCCACGCTGTCCGGATCTGTTATGACTTTTTCCTGAAGGGCAGAAACATTGAGCTGCTGGCTGTTCATTTCGTTTACAGCTTCAAGAAGGTAAGTTCTAAACGACTCTTTCTTTTCAGCTCCGTCAACAGAAGCGTTTTCTTTTCCGTTTAAAGCCTTGCTGACGTTTCCAATGGCTGAAGTACCAAGGTGAGACGCATTTGACCTGTTAAGCTCCATAGAGCCAAAAGAAAGATTCATAGTTCCTCCCATTTACTGATTAACTGCGGCTAGCGGCTTGCGATTTCCAAAGCAGAGGCAAACATTTCCTTGCTGCCTTGAATAACAGAACTGTTGGCCTCATAAGCACGGTTCGCGCTTATCATGTTAACCATTTCATTTACAATATTCACGTTAGGATATTCAACGTAGCCTTTGTTCGGTCCAGACTGAATCGCATCCGGGTGGCTCGGGTCGTAAACCATTCTGCCCTGCTCGCTGTCTTTTATGATTTCACGCACACGAACACCTTTTCCAGGTCCGTTGTCCAATTCTGAATCCACAAAAGGAAATCTCCACTGAGGATTTGAAGAAGCAATAGGCTCAACAATCACGCTCTGCTTGCGGTAAGCTCCGCCTTCCTGAGTACGAGTTGTTGTTGCATTCGCAATATTGTTTGAAATGACATCAGTGCGCAGACGCTCCACGCTCATTCCTGTTGCCGCTATGTTTATGCTTGTAAATAATCCCATACTTTTCTCCAAAACTCAATAGTAAAAATAAACTATATTGACTTCATAGCCGTCTTGACCTGTGAAAACTCAAAATTCATAAGCTGGGTCAAAAGGCGGTACTGCATCTGAATCTGAACAACATTCATTGCTTCCTGTTCGGCATCAACATTGTTTCCGTTAGCTTTTGAAGAAGTCGTGTAGTCAGAAACACGTCTAGGCTCAACATCACGCCAGTCGCGCGGAACTTCGCTCTGAATATGGCGCGCGTCATTTGTCGCCATGCGGAAAGAGCTGTGCTCGTTGTCACGACTAACGAAGGCTTTTTTCAGCTCGCTTTCAAAATTTACGGACTGTCTTTTGAAATTCGCAACTTCGCTGTTTGCAATATTGTTTGCAGTAACCTGATAGCGGAGGCTTTCAACATCAAGAGCACGGTGAAGCAAATCTACAGAATTTGAAAAACTGTTCATACTCTGTTCATCGGCATTCCAGAAAAAAAGTTTATAGTATAAATTGTATGTTTTTTATGACAATAAGAAGACAACAATCAATAGCGTGCACTTCTGATGAAATAAAGTTTCTTGAATCGGAAAAAGTTAAAAAACTAACTGGAGCAATCAAAAATAGTAATTTATTTTTCCCCTTTTCTATGTTATTATTTTTCCATGCAAAATATCAGAAAACTGCCGATTGGCATCCAGAGCTTTGAAGACTTACGAAAAAACAATTACATTTACATAGACAAGACGGAATTTGTGTACAATCTTGTGCATTCAGGAAAGGTTTACTTTCTTAGCCGGCCGCGCCGCTTTGGAAAAAGTCTTTTTCTTTCAACCTTAAAGGCATATTTTGAGGGCAAGAAGGAACTTTTTAATGGACTGAAGATTGAGCAGCTCGAAAAGGACAATCCGGACGCGTGGAAAGCTTATCCAGTCATTTATCTGAATTTTGCGCAGGACAATTTTTCTTCCAAAGGAACACTTGAGGACTGCATAAACCTGCAGCTTAAAAAATATGAGGAAGAATACGGCATTACAGAAATTGAAAGCCGTTTTGCCGGCCGCTTTATAAACATTGTGCAGACCGCGCGGAAAAAAACAGGTCTTCAGGCGGCGGTTCTTATAGACGAATACGACAAGCCGCTTCTTGACGCGCAGAGCAACGAAAGTCTTGTAAACGAGAACAGGGAAACACTGCGCGGGCTTTACGTAACATTAAAAGCATTGGACGAAGACCTGAAATTCGTATTTTTGACAGGTGTTACAAAGTTCAGCAAGGTGAGCATATTCAGCGACCTGAACCAGCTGGAAGACATCTCTCTTTCCAGCCAGTATGCAACAGCCTGCGGAATCACAGAAAAAGAGATGCTTGAAAATCTCGGGCAAGAAGTCGAAGGCTTTGCGGCGCAGAACAAGCTTTCAAAAGAAGACTGCATAGCTCAGCTTGAAAAGATGTATGACGGCTATCACTTCTATGAAAACAGCGAGGGTGTCTACAATCCTTTCAGCCTTCTGAACGCGCTGAAAAAACAGGACTTCTCGTTTTACTGGTTTGCAACAGGAACACCGACTTTCCTTATAAAAAAACTTCAGGAAAGCACGATGAACTACATGGATCTTTCAAACGGCGTGGAGGCCACCGCGCAGGAGCTCCAGGACTATAGGAGCGACAACCCTAACCCGGTTCCGCTTTTCTACCAGACCGGCTACCTCACAATCAAAGGCTACGACAGGGAATTCGGCGTTTATCTTTTAAAATACCCGAACAACGAGGTGAAGTACGCGTTCATAAACTCTCTTGCTCCGGCAATCCTGAACAACAACCGCTCCACAGGGCTTGATGTTGTCTCCTTTGCCCGCGACATAAAAAAAGGCGACATAGAAAGCGTAATGGCAAGGTTCAAGTCTCTTTTTGCGACTCTTCCCTACACAACCGCAAGGAAGGAAAAACAGGACAGTGTCATAGAGCAGAATTTCCAGAATGTGTTCTACCTTGTGTTCACGCTGCTGGGACAGTGGTCAACTGTCGAGGAGACATCCTCGTTCGGCAGGGCTGACTGCGTGCTTTTGAACGGAAACAATGTATTCATCTTTGAGTTCAAGCGGGATAAAACGGCAGACGAGGCATTGAATCAGATTGAAGAGGCAAAATACGCCGAGCCGTACAAGTCAAGCGGAAAGCGGATTATAAAAATAGGCGCAAGTTTTTCCACAAAGGAAAGAAACCTTGTTGAATGGAAAATTGTGGAGGAGCGATGAACTACATTCTCTGCCACAAAGATATTCCGGTTTTAAGGTTCTCAACCGAGGATGAGGAAATAACCGAAGTCTCTGAAATAATCAGCTGGGAGCATCTTCCAATCGGAATCTCGCCGGAAAATGAAAAAGGAAAAACCTTAAAAAGCCAGTTCCGCTCCTGGTGGAAAAGCCGCTCAATTCCTGCAAGCCGCCAGAATCTTGACACAGCCCTTGAGCAGCTTGGAAATGTCACTACGGATTATCTTATAGAAAAAAGCTACGGACTCAGCCTTTCTGACCACTACTGGGCAAAGCCTTTAAAAAGCAGCCTGTCCTGGAAAGACGTGAATTTCTTTCAGAACAATTTTTCTGATGACGTAGGAAAAGCCCTCTTCGGGATTCTGAATTCAGACAGTACCGACACATTGAACCTTGTTTCCCCGGACAACACATCCGACGGCTGGCTCAAGAAAAAATGGATAATAAACAATGGAGAGCGGATTCTTCTAAAAGCTGGAAGCCTTTGGCAGCAGGAACCTTTCAATGAGGTTCTTGCATCAGAAATCTGCGGCAGGCTTGGAATTGAACACGTTGAATACAAAATCATAAAAAACGATGGAACTTTTTACTCATCATGCCCAGACTTTGTGTCGCCGCAGACAGAGCTTGTTCCGGCCTGGCACATTGTGAATACTTTAAAAAAGAACAACAGCACCTCAAATTTCAACCACCTTATAAACTGCTGCGTGGAACTCGGATTCAAAGATACGGAAAAAATAAAGCAGGGAATCTGCCGAATGCTCACGGTTGACTTTATAATTGCAAACACCGACAGGCACTACAACAACTTCGGATTTTTAAGGAATCCCGACACTCTTGAGTGGATTGGACTTGCTCCAGTGTTCGACAGCGGAACTTCAATGTTCCATGATGAAATCCTTTATAACCTAAAAAATCCATACCTGCGCGAATCCTTAAAAATAAAAGCAAAGCCGTTCGCCTCAAACCAGAAAGAACAGATGAAAAGAATTCCGTTCAGGGAATACTGCACGGTTCTGGACTTTGAAAGGCTCGACGGCGTTTCAGAATTCTTTGGAAAACTAATATCGCAAAATCCGTACATTGAGCCGGAACGCGCGGAAATCTTATGCAGAACGCTGGATTCAAGGATAAAAGAGACTGAAAGGCTTTTTGATAATTAGAATAAAGATTCTCCAGCATTCATTTGTTATCGCAAACTTTGCTTATATGCTCTTCACACTCTTGCTAATTTGCCATTCCCGCTATTGGTTATATGTCATTCCCGCACTCGATGCGGGAATCTGTCTTTTTTTTACAACAGCGCCTGCTCGCTACCGATTGCCTGTTGAGCGGACAATACGGAAGCCAAGGTTGAAGTAGGAGTCATAGGCGTAACCCCAGAGCTCGTTGCTCACCTCGCAGTAGTTGGCGCTGTGGTACCAGCTGCCGCCGCAGGTATAGTGTCCGTTGCCGCCGAGGGAATCCCAGCACCATTCATCTACGTTGCCGCTCATGTCGTACAGGCCGTAGCCGTTAGGCTTTTTCTGCGCTACAGGATGAGATATCTTTCCGCTGTTACCGTTATACCATCCGACAGAACCAAGATTATCACTGCCAGCGTAACGGTAACTTTGACCTCCTCTTGCAGCATATTGCCATTCGTCAACTGTAGGTAATCGGAATCCATTCGCATTTTCATTCCAAGTAACAGAACTTCCATCTCTTGTGTATACTGGTTCGTATCCAAGATATTTGTGAACAAGGGCTTGACTGATGCGTACATTGAAAAAAGCACTCAGTTAGCCGAATGGGAAAACCATGACGGAGATGAGCTTATAACTCTTGGAAGCAGCTACAAGAAGTATCGGGTTCATAACTGGAAGGACTACCAGAGGGAAAAGGCCCGTCCGCGAAGCCTTGACTATGATATGAGCCGCTAAGTATTATACCTGTTGAAAAGATTCTGCAATCGATGCTGCCTCTTCGGCAGGTATTTTTGTTAGCGAAAGGTTTCGCTTTCTGAAAATCAGCCGTTTTTTGAAGAAACCCCTAGTGTTTGTCGCTGCAAGCGATATGTACGGTTCTATCAAACCGTAACTCACTACGGGATGATAAAAATCTATCACCCCTCCATTCGCCACATGGGCAAAAAAGCCCCTTTTGGATTACCCCTCAGGAAAGGCAACCTTTTCCGCACCCTATCCCTGAAAATCTTAAAAGCGAAAAGTTTCCCTTTCCCCGCTTTACGATTTTCAACAGCCCGTTTCACTCTGCTGTATCTCCGTTCCCCGCCCAGCCGTTGCATCCCTGCCAACATTCTGTTGGATTGACCAGACGTTTCACTTCTGGACTTGGCCCAACGTTTCATCGTTGGAGCACGACCAAGTTCGGCTTGGATTAATTCCCACAAAATCACGAAAATGTGTTATAATCTTCCTATAATATTTAATTATGTGAAGACGGGAAGATTATTATGGCTGAATACAAGATACACCATAGTACATATGATTTAGATTCACTTTTACCAGAACAGAAAGCTCGTGTAAAAATTGACCAGATGTTGAAAGATTCCGGTTGGACTGTTGTTCCTAGAGATGACTTTACTCCTGATGCAGTAAATGCTCAGGCTGTTGAAGAAAATCTTATGAAAGGTAATCTTGAAGCTGACTACATTTTGTATCTTGATGGAAAGGCTATTGCAGTTCTTGAAGCTAAAAGAGAAGAAAACAAACTTGGTCTTGAAGTTGCTGAACAAGCTCAGAATTATGGAAATATACTTCCCGATTGGGTACAAGCCTGGAAAACTCCTCTTCCTTTTATATTCCTTTGTAATGGAGATTTGCTTCTTTTTAAGGATATGCGCGAAGCAAAGCCAAGTTATAAAGTTATTAAGAAAATGTTTACTCCTAAAGAAATTGTAAATCTTGCTGGTGATGATATTAAATCACAATTTGCAAAACTTCCGGCTCTTCCACCTGTTGGACCAAAAGGTTTACGAGAATGTCAGTTTGAAGCTATCACAAACTTGGAAATTTCTTTTAAGCAAGGTCTTAAAAAAGCTCTCATTGTTTTGGCAACAGGAGCAGGAAAAACTTTTACAGCTTGTACAGCTGCTTACCGCCTCTTGAATTATATGGGCGCAAAACGAGTTCTTTTCCTTGTAGACCGTAACAATTTGGGAAAACAAGCAGAAGGTGAATTTGGTACTTATAAATTAACAGAAACTGGAAATGCTTTTTCTGATGAATATATTGTTCATCGTCTACGAAGTGTTGAAAAAATTGGAAATGCCAGTGTTGTAATTTCTACAATCCAAAGACTTTTTGCGGCTCTTACAGGTCAAGAAGTTGATGAGCCTGATGATGACGAAGAAATGGAGCACGATGAAGATACTCCAGGAAAACAGGTTCAACTTACTGGCAATGTTCTTTTGCCATCAGACTTCTTCGATGTAATTATTATTGATGAATGCCACCGTTCTATTTATGGAGACTGGCAGCAAGTTCTTACTTATTTTAATAATGCAAAGATTATTGGACTTACTGCGACCCCAACTCCTGAAGCAATGGCTTTCTTTAATAAAAACCGCATTGTAAATTATACTCTTGAAAAATCTATTGCTGACGGTGTAAACGTACCTCCACGGGTATACAGAATTAAAACTGAAATCTCTGAAGCTGGTGGAACTCTTAACGAGGGAGAAAAAGTAACTAAAGTTTCGAACTTAACTGGTAAAGGCCAAAATCAAAAACAGAAATATGATAAGGATTACACCAAGACTGAACTTGATAGAAGCGTTGTTGTTCCTTCTCAAATTGAAACTGTAGTTAGAGCATATAAAGACGCAATATATGAATCATTATATCCAGAAAGAGAAAAGAACTGGTATATGATTCCTAAGACTTTATTTTTTGCTAAGAAAGAAAGTCATGCTCAGGATATTTTGAAAGCAATCGAAAAAGTGTTTAAAGATGAATTTCCTGATAAAAAGTTACCGGAACATTTTGCTCAGCTCATTACTTGTAAATCTGGAAACTCGAATCAGCTGATTAGTGACTTTAGAAACAACAAAGACTTCCGTATCGCAATTACTGTAACTCTTGTTGCAACTGGTACGGATGTAAGACCGCTTGAAGTTCTTGTTTTCATGCGTGATATTAATTCAGAAGTTCTATACACACAGATGAAAGGACGTGGTTGTAGAACTATTGATGATGATAAACTTAGAAATGTTACAACAAACGCAAACTCAAAAGATTTCTATTATCTTATAGATGCTGTTGGAGTAACTGAACACGAAAAGTCTATGCCTACTCCAAACGGAGGAGAAGGACGTAAAAAAGTACTTTCATTAAAAGACCTTCTTGAGCATCTTGCTCACGGCGAAGTTTCTAATGAAAACTTAAATCTTCTTGCTGGTTATCTTTCTAACGTAAATAAAAAAGCAGAGCCTGAAGATTTAATAGAATTAAATGAACTTATTAAGACAACAGCTATTAAACAGATTTGTCTTGATATATATGCCGCAATTGACCCGGATAATAAAGCCTTCCCAGAATATAAAGACATTAATGATCCAAATACTGAAAGAAAGGCTTTGATTTCTGCTTTGATTAATAATGTAAAAGCAAGAAAGAAACTTCTGGAAGTTAATGCGGGCTTTATTAAAATTGCAGTTGAAGAAACTGATAAATTAATTTCTGCTGGATTCTCTAAAGAACAGTCTAAACAATATATAGACAGTTTTGAAAAGTATCTTGAAGAAAACAAAGATGAAGTTGAAGCTCTAAGAATTCTTTACAACCAGAAAAAAGTTGCTATTACTTATTCTATGCTCAAAGATTTGGAGAAGAAGCTTCTTGCATATAATAATCAATTCAAATCTGAATTCTTGTGGACTTGCTATCAGACTTTAAACGGTGAATCTGGAAAAGTAAAACCGTTGAATAAAGAAACAGAACTTGGAGTTTTAACAAATCTTATTCCGCTTGTAAGATATGGTTATAAAATCGACAACGAACTTGTTTCACTTAAACGAAGATTCGGAAGTTACTTCAATCTTTATTGTGGACAGGCTTGGCGTAAGTTTAAACCAGAACAGGTTGAAATTGTACAGCAGATTGCAGAATATATTGTGCAGAATGGTTGTATAACAAACATTGAACTAAACAAAGCAAAACATGATTTATTTGTAAAAGCTATTCCAATCTTTGGAGCTGACAAATTAAATAATGAAATGCAGACAATATCTAAATACTTATTCTATGGAAAGGCAGCATAAAAATGGCAAAAAAGGAAACTACTCAGGCAAAACCAGAACAGACTTTAACTAAAAAAGTTTGGAACATGGCTGATGTCTTAGCCGCAGCAGGCGTTGGATTTACAGATTATATTATTCAGTTAACATATCTTTTGTTTCTTAAAATGGATTCTGAAAAAGAATCATATGGATTAGGAAGTGCTCTTCCTGAAAGCAGCAAATGGAAAGACATTGTAGAACTTGATGGACCAGACCAGCTTGCAAAGTATGAAAAGATTCTTGAAACCTTACAGGCTAAAGACGGACTTATCGGAGCTATCTTTACAGAAGCGCAGAATAAGATTTCAAAGCCGGCTCTTCTTAAAAAGTTAATCGGAATGATTGATGAAGAAAACTGGTTCAGTATGGAAGGCGACCTCAAAGGCGCAATCTATGAAAGTATTCTTGAAAAGAACGGACAGGATAAAAAATCTGGTGCCGGACAATACTTTACTCCTCGACCTTTAATTAATGCTATGGTTGATGTTATCCAGCCACAGATTACAGAAACAGTTGCAGACCCTGCCTGTGGTACTGGCGGTTTCCTGCTTGCAGCTTACGACTTTATGCGTAAGCAGAGCGACGAACAGGATAAAGTTGAATTCTTACAAACAAAAGCTTTACGTGGAAATGATATTACTCCTCTTGTAGTAACACTTGCTTCTATGAATCTTTACCTTCACGACATCGGAACTGATACAACTCCAATTAAATGTGAAGACAGTCTTGAGCATGAGCCTGAACATCTTGTAGATGTAATTCTTGCAAATCCACCTTTTGGTGCCCGTCCTGCAGGAAGCGTTGATATTACAACAATGCGTAATGATCTGATTGTTACAACAAGCAACAACCAGCTGAACTTTTTGCAGCACATGATGCTGATGCTTAAAGACGGAGGACGTGCCGGAATCGTTCTTCCTGATAATGTTCTTTTTGCTGATGGTGCTGGTGAAAAACTTCGCAAGAAGCTGCTTAAAGATTTTAACCTTCATACAATTCTTCGTTTGCCTACAGGTATTTTCTATGCAAACGGCGTAAAGGCAAATGTACTATTCTTTGAAAAAGGAACTCCTACGAAAGAAACCTGGTACTATGACTACCGCACTGGAATTAAACATACTCTTGCAACAAAGCCTCTTAAAAGAAGCGACCTTGATGACTTTGTAAGCTGCTATTGTGCCGGACACATGGAAGACAGAAAAGAGACCTGGAGCGAAGAAAATCCTACAGGCCGCTGGCGTAAATATAATGTTGATGAATTACTTGAAAGAGATAAAACCAGTCTTGATATTTCATGGATAAAAGATAAAGACGATTTGGAAGATGTAACTCTTAAAGAATTATTCTCTACAATCCAAGAGAAAGGAAAGAATATTAATAACGCAATCAATCAGCTTGCAGGTTTACTTTCAGGAATTGAGGAATAATTAGATGAACACAAAAGCATTACGACAAAAAGTATTAGACCTCGCAATCCACGGTAAACTTGTTCCTCAGAATCCAAATGATGAAAGCGCAACTGTATTGCTTGAAAAAATCAGAGCTGAAAAAGCAGAGAAAATCAAAAAAGGCGAACTAAAAGCTGACAAAATGGATTCTTTTATATTCACAAAAGAGTGCGAGTTTGACGAAGACAAACTCGGTAAGTGTTCCTCAGGAACACGACATAAACGGCATTATGAGCAGTTCGCAGATGGAACCGTAAAAGATATTGAAGATGAGATTCCTTTTGAGGTGCCGGAGGGATGGGCTTGGTGTAGATTGCCTTCTATTTGCCGAAAAGCAATTACTGACGGGACTCATAACTCACCAACAACTTATGACAAAGGTGATTTTTTATATATAACAGCAAAAAATATTAAGGCAGATAAAATCGATTTATCAAACGTTTCTTATGTTTCGAGAGAAATTCATGAAGAAATATATAATCGTTGTCCTCCAGAATTAAATGATGTTTTACTTACAAAAGACGGAACTATTGGAGAGGTTGCTGTTAATAATTTACAAGAACCTTTCAGTTTATTATCAAGTGTGGCATTAATAAAACCAGCTAAAAATATATTACCTTGGTATATTGCGTATGTTTTGAAATCTAATTATCTCCAAAACACGATGCGACAATCTGCAAAAGGAGTTGCACTTAAACGTATAATCCTTGAACAAATAAATACATTCCTTATTCCACTACCACCATTTGCAGAACAAGAACGTATTGTTTTAGCAATTGAACAATTTTACAACAAAATTAATATTTTGGAAGAAAGCAAATCAGAACTACAAACTGCAATTAAACAAACAAAATCCAAAATCCTTGACCTAGCTATCCACGGAAAACTTGTCCCTCAGGATCCAAACGACGAACCAGCCGAAAAACTCTTAAAGCGCATTGCGACAAGTGATAACAGACCTTATGAGAAGGTGGAAGAAGGTGATATTCCGTTTGAAATACCGCCATCTTGGAAATGGACAACAATTAAGAACATTGTAAATTATATAGGTGATGGAGACTGGATTGAATCCAAAGATCAATCTGATAAAGGTATTCGTTTAATTCAAACTGGTAATATTGGATTTGGAACTTTTAAAGATAAGGAAGGAAAATATCATTATATTTCAGAAAATACTTTTAGTAGTTTTGGATGTAATGAAATTTTTGAAGGAGATATTCTAATTTCAAGACTACCAGAACCTGTTGGTAGAGCTTGTATTCTTCCAAAATTACCAGAGAGGACTATTACTGCAGTTGACTGTACAATTATTAGATTAAACGAAGAACTAATATCAAAAGAACTGTTTGTATATTACACAATCTCAAATAAATACCTTGAATTAATCAAAGAAAATTGCACAGGAACTACAAGATTAAGAATTTCACGTTCAAATCTTGAAAAAATATTTATTCCTATTCCACCGCTAAATGAGCAAAAACGTATTTTAAATAGGATAAAAGAATTGTTTGAAGCATTAAACAAGATTGTTTTGAATCTGGTCTAATACTTCATACAAATTTTCTATAGTTTCTACAATCCTTTTTTGCTCTGATAATGGAGGAAGAGGAAAATCTACTTGTTTTACTGTATCAGACTTCAGATTTTTTACAGTAGAACCTGCTGCTACATTTGAAAAAGTCTCATAAATATATGCAGAAGATAAAGCATAATAAAGGTAATCTTGCAAAAGGCATCCTTTTATATTTGCAAAAACAAGCCAACCATCATGAATGCATCCATCTATTTTCAAAATATAAGGTCTTCCAAAACTCATTGAATTAGTTAGCAAGAAATCTCCTGCATGAACAAAACGAGAATGTTTCTTTCCTTCTGGTTTAATTTTTTCTTTTGCAGAAGTTATATATTTGCTTTCTTCTATTGTATCTCCAATTTTAATCCAATTAATTCCATCTTTATCTTCAGTAATATAATCTTGAATAGGTCTAGGTGAACCACCACGAGCGATTTCAGCTAAATCATTAAGTTTTACCCATTTCCAAGAATCAGGAATCTCAAACGGTTCTTCTTCCACCTTCTCATAAGGTCTGCAATAAGAAGTTTATTTTTTTGAAATATAAAACTTATGAAAAAGATCTAGAAAAACAATATAAAAGACATCAGGATATAAATTAAACTTAGAAACGTCAGTTTTATCTATCATAAACCCTATAAGTCTTTGATCTCCTTCTAGTCTAAAACGAGCCCATTTAACACCAGCTGGAACATGATTAGGATGATGAAATTCGGATTTCAATGGAAAATCTTCATAAATTTCTAATACATTTCCATCTTTATTTCCAATTCGTTCATTTTCCCAATGTATTCTATTCTCATTTGAGTACCATTTTAGTTTTTCAATTATTTTAGAAAATTGTTCAACTGTAAGCTCTGAAAATCTTTGTCCCTGTTCAGAATCTAAGTATTTAAAATTAAATGATATTAAACCTTTAATTGTCTTATATGAAGTTTCTACACTTTCTTTTGGGAAATTTGCAAGTTTATTTTCTTTCTTAGAATTGTTATGCTTCAATTTTAGGATATCCTCCCAATAAATGTCTTTTATAAGGAGCAGAAACAGATCTGTCATTTCTCAAAATATTTGTTTCTGGTTCATCAAGTCTATAACAAAAACTTTCCCCATTTTCTTTTTCAAACAAGTAAGTTCTGTATTTACCAAGTATATCTAGAACATCTGGATTTAAACTTGTAAATATCATCTGTGCATTATTTGGATTTGAGTCTCGTTTTATAAAAAGATTTATCAAATGCGGTAAAATATCTGGATGAAGATTAATATCAAATTCATCCAAAATGAGAACGCCGCCAGATTTTAAATTTTCATAGTAATATAATAAGTTTATATAAAGAGCCCTGGTTCCTGTGGATTCTGAATCAATTCCTAATTTACTATTTGAATTATCAACGTCGTGGAAGAAAATCGGGAAATAAATTTTTTTATTTTTTTCATCTTCTCTAAACGAAATTGTAATATCAGATATACCTGTATCAAACTTTTTTATTAATTGCTTGCTGAAGTTTAATGCTTCTGGGGTATGAAAATAAACTTCTGAAATTGCTGGTACATCTCGTCTAATTTCGTATCTAAGGCCTGTGTAAGTTACATTAATAGTATGCTTATTAAAGAAATTGAAGACAGGTTCAATTTCCTGTATTGCATATTGATGAAGAGTGCTTATAATTGAGGCGTTTTTTCTTAAGATAATCTTTGATTCATTATCATAAAGATGATTTACTGATACTTCATTATTATCACGCTGTAATAAAATCTCCTCAACTGTACTTTTAATCAAGAATAGAGTTTCTTTTATTACATGATCTTTTTGTAAAACTGCTTCATAACGATATTCAAGTTCATCAGAATCTGTAAATTCCACATAAAACTCTGAAGGTTCGTTGTTGTTAAAGAAAGTGTCATACAAAATAAATGATTCAGGTGTATAAATGAAGCTATTTTTTATAAAATCTGCAATAAATGCAAAAACCTTTAATGCACTCGTTTTGCCAGATGCATTCGCTCCTTCGAATCCAAGAATTAACGAATAGTCTCTATTATCTGACACATCCTCAGGAACATAACCGTTTAACCTTAAATTGATATCAAGCCAATCCTTAAAACACCAACAGTTTTTTGCTCCATATCCTAATAACATATAAATACCTCAAATATATTATCGACCATATTAATGAAATCTTTAGACATTTGTCAATAATTGACAAATGTCTAAAGAAAAATTATTAATTGGAGGCTTTTATGATAAAGCAAATTGATCAACAAACACCTTTTGAGCAGCATTTACGAAAGCAAAATCTTTCGGAAAATACTGTCACTTCTTATCTGTGGACAATTAAGTATTACACAGAAAATTATGAAGATTTTTCAAAAGAAAATCTTCTAGCTTATAAAGGCTGGCTTTTAGAATACTTCAAGCCTAAGACTGTAAATCTTAGAATTCAGGCTATCAACAAGTATCTTGCTTTTACAGGAAAAGATAAAATGCAGCTTAAACAGGTAAAAGTTCAGCAGAAGAACTTTTTTGAAAATGTAATAAGCAATGCAGATTACCAATACTTCAAAGCTCAGCTTAAAGCTGACGGAAACATTGAATGGTACTTTGTGGTTTGGTTTCTTGGTGCTACTGGTGCCCGTGTAAGTGAACTTACTCAAATCAAAGTTGAACACGTAAACATTGGCTGGTTTGATTTGTATTCTAAAGGTGGCAAACTTCGCCGATTATATATTCCAAAACTCCTGAGAGAAGAAGCTCAAGCCTGGCTTAATTCTATAAACAGGACTTTTGGTTATGTTTTTCTTAATCGCTTTGGTGAACGCATTACTACACGCGGAATTGCTACACAGCTTAAGACTTATGCTGCAAAATACGGCATAAGCACTAAGGTTGTCTATCCTCATTCTTTCCGGCATCGTTACGCTAAGAATTTTCTGTAAAAATTCAATGACATTTCTCTGCTTGCCGATTTAATGGGGCATGAAAGTATAGAGACTACGCGTATTTATTTAAGACGTACAGCTAGTGAGCAGCAGGAAATTGTTGATCAGATTGTAACTTGGTAAATAAAAAAAGTGCCTCGCATTAATGAGGCACTTTTATAGTTCAATTAAAGCATTATACTTTGTTGTATTACCATATTTTCCACAGGAAGAATAGGTTGAGGTTGTGTATCGATAATTAAGTTTTCGACATATACAATATCTGAGCGAACGATATTGGATAAAGCAGTAGGAACCACTGTGGTATCAATGGTGATAGGTGCCATATCTGTTGTTTGTTTTGCTAAATGGCTTATACCATTTGATGTTTGTAAAGAATTAATCATAGTGTTTCCATCCTTCGAATATTCTTTGATCCTGAATTGCAATTTGTTGCACAGGATTCTGTGGCATAGGTGGTATACTAACACGTGCAAAACGACCTTCCGAAACAAAGCAGTCTGTGCCTCCAGGAAGACTTTCTACAAGGGTTCGTTTTATAGAATATGTCCGTGCCCCATCATTGCCTATATATGCATCAGGATTAAAAGGACTTCTTAATTCAAGTTCTTCTCGTATAGAAATATATGTTTTGTTTATTAATTCATATAAATCTTGAGAAGGCTTCTCTATGTTTAAACCAAGTTCATTTTTTGCTTCGCGTCTATTGATTGTATAATCATGGCTTCCAGATTCACTGCAAAGAAAAGATATTATTTTCTTTATTTTTTCTTCATCTGTAACCTGATTTACAAGCAATTTTCTTGCTAACATCTGAATTTGTCCAATAGCTCTATAAACTTCACCCAAAACTAGAGGATGAACTTTATCAGCCAATACATTAAATATATCGGCAAGAGCACGCTCATCTTTTAGATTTAATTCATGTTTTGCAAGTTCCAGAAAACCTTTAATTGCTTCAACACTTACTGGAACTCTAGCCTGTGGACCAGCATTTGGAATTGTTGGATTTAATGGAGTGTTTACACTTGGATCTATAGGGCCCAGTGTAGCTTGTTTTGTCATTATTATTCTATTTGCACCAAGACACATTAATGTACCTGTACTTCGAGCCTTTCCTGGAACAATAATCTCAAAATCATCACAAAATTGACGTATTAAATTAACGATATTCCAGCCTGCGAGAGTATTACCACCATTTGTAAATAGGAATAAAGATATTTTTGGAACAACACCTATTTTATCAAGATGCTCTGTAATATAATCAGTAGCATCATTTGCAATTTGGGTTTCCCATCCAGCTTTATCTCCTGTTATATAAACAAGGAGTTTTGAGTTCCTTTCTTTTTCTATAGCTTCGTAGAGAGCTTTTCTTTCATCAGTCATTTTTAAAATTATAACACAAAATAATCATTTAGTGTAATTTTTTTATTGACCAATTATTATAAGATCATAATTGATTATTTATAATGGTCAAATTTCCATAAAGACATTCAATTTTTTCTACTATTCTGTTTTGTTCGGAATAAGGAGGTAGTGGAACAACAGCAGACAATAAATCACTTGCTGATAATGAAATTATTCCGACACCTTTCCCGTTTAGTATACCTTGCTGTTTATAAATCATTATTACATATAAGAAAAAGCTATTATTTATATTTTTGTTTTTTGGTCTTAATCTTGATACATGATTCTGATAACAAATATCGTAATCATAATTCCAAATTGCAGCACGTCCGACATCACCGCCATTACAAAGAATTAAATCTCCTTTCTTGATTGTACATTTCTCAAGTTCATCATCGGTAAAATACATTTCACGAACTTCTGTAAAATCAAAGGAATTCCAATACAGGTTTGATGTTGTTATGTACTTTCGTAAAGTTCCTTTATTATTTGTTTTCTTTAATGCTTTACCAGTTGTATGAGTATATATTTCTCCTAATGTACACCATGACCATGATTCAGGAATATCAAAAAGAGCTTCATCTTCATCTATCTTCTTGTAGGGTCTGATATCAGTACAAAGACTGTAGAAAGAGCTTTAGCCGATTTAGTTAAAGAAGGACTTATTGAAAAGGTTGGTGCTAGTTCGGCAACGGCTTATGTCTGGATTCAGAAGTAAAAGGAATTGAAAATGTCAGAAACTTTAAAACTATCAAATCAAGACAGAGATCTTGTAATGACCGAACTAGAGAATCCTTCAGAACCAAATGAATCTTTAAAGGAGTTGTTTAAGGCTTCAACTCAAGAGAAGCAAGACAAAGACAATAAAGATATTAAAACAAAATAATCTGAAATAATTTTAAAAGGCTTTCAGTTTGTTTAGTTCAGACTGGAAGCCTTTTTCATTTACCCTCAAAGCTCTTTGAAACATCTTTCAAATCTCTTCTAAAAATCCATCGTCCAAAAATCATTTAAACGCAAATCTGCGTA
>OBLI01001084.1_pt1 | contig 27663 bp, 21 predicted proteins | sample 1519701 | NCBI WGS metagenome assembly OBLI01 (sample SAMEA3663005, study PRJEB22513) | pig gut metagenome | biome: pig gut; feature: pig-associated habitat; material: faeces | place: France | collected 2012 | reverse complement strand
ACGCCCGACCCCTACGTCCCGAACGTAGTGCGCTACCAACTGCGCTACATCCCGAATGCGGATGCAAAGGTAAATGAAAAAACCGACAATCGAGCAAAAAACCATGAAAAAATTGCCTGTGCCACTCAAAATGAGTACCTTTGTAAACCAATACAAAGGTATAGCTATTAACAATCTAAACAACAGACAATGAAAATGTATCGCAGACTGGGTCTGCTGGCGGCACTGGTAATGATGACGTCGGCAGCCTTTGCACAGATGACCATGGTGAGCAAGGGTAAGGCCAAGGCGTATATCGTGCTGGCCGAAGACAACAGTGTTAACCGCGAAGCAGCCGACATGCTGGCGCGGTTTGTCAACAAGATTTCAGGAGCACAGCTGGAGATAGCTCCCACCAAGGCCAAAGGTGGCGCCATCGTGATAGGCGAAGCCGCAGCCACTCCCGCCGAGGACGGCTTTGAGCTCGTCTGCAAAAACGGCGCGCTGCACATCAAGACCGGTGGCGGCAAGGGTGCCGTCTATGGCGTGGTAACTCTGCTGGAGCGCTATATGGGCGTAAGCTACTATGCCTACAAGGCCTACACGCTCACCCCTTCGGCCAACATCGAGCTGCCCGAAATCGAGATGAGCGACAAGCCCGCCTTCCGTTTCCGCCAGACCCACAGCTATGGCTGTCAGGACCCCGACTTTGAGCGCTGGTTCCGCCTGGAGAACAGTCAGGACGAGTTTGCAGGCAATCTGTGGGTACATACCTTCAACCGCATCCTGCCCTCGTCGGTCTATGGCGAGAAGCACCCCGAATACTATTCGTTCATCAACGGCAAGCGCCGCCCCGGAAGCCACAGCCAGTGGTGTCTCTCCAATCCTGAGGTCTACGAGCTGGCCGTGCAGAAGATAGACTCTATCTTCAAGGCCAACCCCGGCATGAAGATGATTAGCGTAAGCCAGAACGACGGCAACAACACCCAATGCCACTGCGAGGCCTGCGCCAAGATAGAGGAGTACGAGGGTGCCCCCTCGGGTAATCTTATCCGCTTTGTCAACAAGCTCGCCAAGCGCTTCCCCGACAAGCAGTTCTCTACCCTCGCCTACCTGTACAGCATGCACCCACCCAAGCATGTAAAACCGCTGCCCAACGTCAACATCATGCTCTGCGACATAGACTGCAAGCGCGAGGTGCCTCTGACCGACAACGAGTCGGGCCGCGACTTCATGCGGGCGCTCGAGGGCTGGAGCAAAATCAGCAACAACATCTTCGTATGGGACTACGGCATCAACTTTGACAACATGGTGGCTCCCTTCCCCAACTTCCACATCATCCAGAAGAACATACAGCTCTTCAAGGAGCACCACGCCACCATGATATTCGAGCAAATCAACGGCGGCCGCCAGCGCGGTACCGACTTCGGCGAGATGCGTGCCTACATGATAGCCAAACTCATGTGGGACCCCTATCAGAACGCCGACTCGCTGATGCGCACATTCATGAAGGGATACTATGGCGCAGCTGCACCTTATATATATAAGTACCAGATGATGCTCACCGGAGCGCTGCTGTCATCGTCGACACCGCTGTGGATATACGACTCACCCATATCCCACAAGAACGGCATGCTCAACGACCGTCTGATGAAGGTCTATGCCGAGATATTCGACCAGGCCGAGGCTGCCGTGGCCGGAGACAGCACCCTGCTTGCCCGTGTCCAGACCGCCCGTCTGCCTCTGCGCTACAGCGAGCTGGAGATAACCCGCACCAAGAACGGCCAGGATGCCGAAGCCACCAGCCGCAAGCTCGAGATATTCCGTGAGCAGTGTGCCAAGTACGGCATCACCAGCCTCAACGAGCGCAACAACCGCTACGACGACTACTGCGACCTCTACAAGAAGCGTTTCCTGCCCCACCCAGACACCAACAAGGCTTCCGGCGCCAAGGTGATATGGCACAGCGCTCCCGACAAGGCCTACCAGCCCATCGCCGACAAGGCCCTGACCGACGGACTCTATGGCGGCACTACCTTTGTGGAAAGCTGGGTAGGATGGGAAGGCCGCGACGCCGACTTCGTGCTCGACATGGGCGAGGCCAAGACCTTCAGCACCGTCACCACCGACTTCCTGCAGCAGCTGGGCGCATGGGTATTGCTGCCCAAGAGCATCAGCTACTCGTACTCGATGGACAACAAGACCTTTACCGACATGGGCCGCATCGACTTTGCCGAAGACAAAGACATACAGGTCAAGTTTATCCCCGGCACCGTGACCGCCGCCCAGCCCGTAACCGCCCGCTATGTGCGCGTCAAGATTGAGACCATCGGCGTATGTCCTCCCTGGCACTACGGAGTGGGCTACCCGGCATGGTTCTTTATCGACGAGGTTGTCGTAGAGTAAAAACTATAGCACCCAACATAAAATAACCGCCGACAGTGGCCGATATACAAAATTATTGTTGTATATTTGCATGCTGCTTCGGCGGTTATTTTGTATACACGATGGACTATTCGGAGAAATTGGTAGTAAACGGTTTGCGCAAAGGAGATACAAAGGCTTTCAAGTATCTCTATGATACCCACTATCAGGTGCTTTGCCACTTTGCCAGCCGCTATCTGCGCGACGACTATCTCGCTGAGTCGGTGGTGGGCGACGTGATGTTCCATCTCTGGGAAAACCACGAGCGCATAGAGGTCGAAGTGTCGCTGCGCAGTTATCTTATCCGCTGCGTGCGCAACAGTTGTCTCGACCATCTGCGCAAGAACCGCGAGAAATACGAAATCGCCACCGAGGCCATCCCCCCTTCTTCAGACAAAACCATGGTGACGGGCAACGGCGAACAGCCGCTGGGCCAGCTGCTGGACAAGGAGCTGGCAGAGAAGCTGGACGAAGCCATAGCCGCCCTGCCTCTGGAATGTCGCACGGTGTTTGAGCTGAGCCGCTTTGCCGGCAAGAAGCATGCCGAGATAGCCCTCGAACTGGGCATATCGGTCAACACGGTGAAGTATCACATCAAGCACGCCCTGCAGATGCTCAACGAGCGGCTGGGGCGCTACATCGTGATGGCACTCTCGCTCCTGAGCATACAGTAATCAATCACAACATAAAGCAAGAAACCACATGAAAAGACATGGACTATTATTGTGCCTGCTGGTGCTGATGCTCCAGGCCATGGCGCAGAAGACAGACTACACCCGACTCATCACCCAGGGCGTGACCTATACCGGACGCACCCTCGCCCATGCTGACGGCAGCGTCAGTTTCGACTGGATAGGCGTATATGCGCAGACCGACTTCACCGGCGGCACCATCGCCGTAGACATGAGCAGCACCCGTCCCTGCTACTTCAACGTATTCATCGACGGAGAGTGGACCCAGAAGATATTTGCCGACAGTCTGAGCCACCAGCGCATCGTGCTGGCAGAGAAGTTGGGCAAGGGTACCCACCGTCTGCGTCTGCAGCGTGCCTGCGAGGGCAACGGCATCACCACCATCCACGGTTTCTACGGTGCCAAAGGTGCGCGGCTCAAGGCCGTGGAGCGCAAGAGCCGCATGATAGAAATCTTCGGCGACAGCTACACCTGCGGTTACGGCTCTGACTCGCCCACGCAGAACGAGCACTTCAAGATAGAGACCGAGAACGTGGACCACGCCTACGGCTGCCTCATAGCCCGCTACTTCGACACCGACTATGCCATCCAGGCACACTCGGGACAGGGCATGGTGCGCAACTACGGCGACAAGAAGCAGCGCTCTGACTACAGCATGCTGGACCGCCACACCAAGGTGTATGACAACGACAAAACGGTGGAATATGACTTCAAGGCATACCGCCCCGACATCGTGCTCATCAATCTCGGCACCAACGACTTCTCGCGTGAGGTCACTCCCACTCCCGACCAGTATGTGGGCAACTATGTCAAGATGATCAAGAGTCTGCGCAGCCACTACGGCAACGTGCCCATACTCTGCATCATGCCCCACTCTGCCCGCAAATATCTGCAGGCTTGCTTCCCCATCCTGCGCGAGCGCTGCTATGACGACAAGCAGGTCTACTTTGCCGAACCCATGCTCGAGGTGCTGCGCGACGGACGCGACTATGGCGCCGACGGCCACCCCAACTACCAGGGCCATCGCAAGATAGCCATGAAGCTGATACCGCAGATAAGCCGTATCATGGACTGGAAGATGGAAGACAAAATCGTAAAATAACCAAACTACAGTATAATGAGAAAAGTAATGATGACACTGGCCTTGGCGCTGGGCCTCACTGCCGCAGCCGCCAATGCCGACTATAGGGTAGTACCGCTGCCAAGAGAGATTGCCGCAGCCAAGGGCGACGCGTACAGGCTGAACGGCGTGACCCGTATAGTGTATCAGGGCGACGCCGACATGGCGCGCAACGCCACATTCCTGGCAGAGTATATCGCTGAGAAGACAGGAATGAAACTCACCACCGCCGTGGCCGACAAGAAAAACCAGCGCGGCAACATCGTGCTGCGCACCGACGCCAAGATGAAGGAGGCAGAAGGTTACCGCATCGAGGTATCTGCCCGTGGCATCACCATCAGCGGCGCCACAGCCCAGGGCGTCTTCTACGGCATACAGACCCTACGCAAGAGTCTGCCCGTGCTGGCCCAGGCCGAAGAGGTGACTCTGCCCGCCGTGGTCATCAACGACGCACCCCGCTTCGCCTATCGCGGCATGCACCTCGACTGCTCGCGCCACTTCTTCTCTGCCGACTTTGTCAAGCAGTATATCGACATGCTGGCGCTGCACAACATGAACCGCTTCCACTGGCATCTCACCGAAGACCAGGGATGGAACATAGAAATCAAGAAGTATCCCCGTCTGACCGAGGTGGGCGCATGGCGCAGCGGTACCACCGTGGGCCGCAACTCCGATGTAGACGACCACGTGCGCTACGGCGGCTTCTACACCCAGGAGCAGGTGCGCGACATCGTGAAGTATGCTGCCGACCGCTATATCACCATCATCCCCGAGATAGACATGCCCGGCCACATGCTGGCAGCACTTGCCGCCTATCCCGAACTGGGCTGCACCGGCGGTCCCTACGAGGTGGGCCACTACTGGGGCGTGTACCGCGACATCCTCTGTGGCGGCAATCCCAAGACCTATCAGTTTATCAAGGACGTGCTCGACGAGATCTGCGACCTCTTCCCCTCCGAGTACATACACATCGGTGGCGACGAGGCTCCCAAGATGCGTTGGGAGAAATGTCCCAAGTGCCAGCAGATGATCAGCGACAAGGGTATCGTGGCTGGCAACAAGCAGAGCAAGGAAGACCGTCTGCAGGGATATTTCGCTACCGAAGTGCAGAAATATCTGGCTGCTAAAGGCCGCAAGATCATAGGTTGGGACGAGCTGTTGGAGTGCAACGTAGACCAGTCGGCCACCATCATGTCATGGCGCGGAGCCGAGCCCGGCGCCCAGGCAGCCGCTCTGGGTCACGACGTCATCATGACGCCCAACAGCCACGCCTACTTCGACTACTACCAGACCGCCAACAACCACAACGAGCCTCTGCTCATCGGCGGCGACCTGCCTATAGAGAAGACCTACAGCTTTGAACCCATCCCCGAAGGCACTCCGGCAGAAGCCGGCAAGCATATCCTGGGCGTGCAGGCCAACCTGTGGAGCGAGTACATCGTGTCCGAGTCTCTGGCTGAGTATCAGGTGCTGCCCAGAATGGGTGCGCTGAGCGAGGTGCAGTGGATGGACCCCGCACAGAAGGACTTCAAGGACTTTGTGAAGCGTGTGGAGTGTCTGCGCGCCATCTATGAGCTCAAGGGCTACACCTATGCCAAGCATCTCTGGCCCGAAGAGCACCTCAAGGGTTCGCGCGAGCTGTAGCCCCACGGCCCGGAAGGGATAAAACAAGAAGAGGATGAACCCCTCCATCATGAAGGTTCATCCTCTTTTATGTGTAGTAGTCCCGCCGAGAATCGAACTCGGATCAAAGGTTTAGGAAACCTCCGTTCTATCCATTTAACTACGGGACCAACGCAACTGCAAAGGTAAGCATATTAATCAAAATATAAGAAAAAATATCGATTTTTCTTTTGACGCGTTAAACCATTGGTACGCCAAATGCATCAAATAGATTGTATGAAACGACTATACATATTATTATTGTTCGCCCTCGCCACGATGACCATCATGGCGCAGGGAGTGATGAAGGGCCGCATACTGGACAAGGCCCACAGCACCCCACTCGAATTTGTCAACATTCTGGTGGTAGCCCAGAGCGACACTACCAAAATCATCGGCAGCGCCATATCCGACGCCGACGGCAAGTTTGCCGTGCGCAACCTGAAGGAAGGCAAGTACGTGGCACAGCTGTCATACCTGGGCTACAAGTCGATAAGACGCACATTTGCCATCACGGCTGCCGCGCCCACCGTGTCGTATGCCGTGCTCTACATGGCTGAAGACGCCCACATGCTCAAGGAAGTAAAGGTGACGGGGCAGCGCGCCACGATGAAACTGGAGGTAGACCGCAAGTCGTTTGACGTGAGCCAGCTGGTATCCAATTCGGGCCAGGCTGCCTCAGACGTGCTGGACAACATCCCCTCGGTCGAAGTAGACAACGACGGCAATATCTCGCTGCGCGGCAATGAGAGCGTAGAGGTGTGGATAAACGGCAAGGCCAGCGGTCTGACCAGCGACAACCGCGCGCAGATATTGCAGCAGTTGCCCGCAGAGAGCATCGAGCGCATAGAAATCATCGACAACCCCTCGGCCAAATTCTCGGCTGAAGGTTCGGCGGGTATCATCAACATCGTGCTGAAGAAAGACCGCAAGGCAGGCTACTACGGTTCGGTAGAGGCGGGTGCCGACACCCGCGGCGGCGCTACGACGAGCTTCAACATCAATATGAACAGCGGCAAGCTGGACGCTTATCTCAACGTGGGCTACCGCCACCGCAAGAACCGCGGACACAGCCAGAGCGAGCAGTATTTCCCCCAGACCTCGCAGTATCAGCGCTATGCCGCCGACAACGACCGCATGGGCAACGGCATCTTCTCGCGGGCTGGCATCACGTGGCACGCCACCAAGAAAGACGACATCTCTCTGAGTGGTATGATTATGGACGGACGCCACAAGAACTGGTCGCTCACGCCCTACCAGTATGGCACTACAGGCAGCAGTACCCCCGACCGCATCATGACCCGACGCACATCGGGCATAGGCAATATGGATATGCTCTACGGAGAGTTCAACTACCGCCACAACTTCACCGACAAGCACTATCTGGACTTTGTGGTGGGACTGAGCAAGTGGAAGAGCGATGATGACAATGTGTATCAGGACTCTACCGACTATATCACAGGCGATATGCCTACCGTGTATAACTACCAGTATCGCCCCATGCACATCAACAACCGCCGCTGGACGGTGAAGCTCGACTATGAGAACCCCATCAGCGAGCACGCCAAGATACAGGCGGGATATGAGGGCAACTTCTCTGAAGAGAACACGCCGCAGGAGTCGTGGGCCGACCAGAGCTGGAACGGACTCAACGCCAGCGAAGACCGCGCCTTCTACAACCGCTTCATCTACGACATGGACCTGCACGCCGTATACCTCACCGCCCAATACCAGCTTGGCAAGCTGGGCGTGATGGGTGGTCTGCGCGGCGAATACTGGCACGTGAACACGGAGAGCTATACCTGGGAGCAGGAGCGCGACCCGTCGAAGCGCGACAAGGCCTTTGACAAGGACTACTTCCAGCTCTTCCCCAGCATCTTCATGAGCTATCAGCTGACAGACAACGACCAGCTGCAGCTCAACTACACGCGTCGTTTGCGCCGTCCTTGGGGCGGACAGCTCAACTCGTTCCGCGACACGCGCGACGCCACCTCCATCTCGTTCGGTAACCCCGAGCTTACGCCTGAGTTCTCCAACTCGTTCTCGTTCAACTATCTGCGCACCTGGACCGAGCACTCGCTGCTGGTAAGCGCCTACTACCGACCGACGACCGATGTGATGCAGCGCGTCAACTGGCACGACGCCGCCACTGGCATCATGTACCAGACCACCAAGAACGTGGCTAAGAGCCAGAGCGAGGGTATCGAGGCGACGCTGAAGAACAAGCTGTTCCGCATACTGGACCTCACCACCAACATCAACGCCTACTACTACAAGCTCAACGGATTCAGCTACGTGATAGACGACCAGACCATCACCGGCGAGGGCAATTCCAGCTTCACATGGAACGCGCGTATGCAGGCAAGCCTCATCCTGCCCTACGACATCTCGGTACAGCTCGGCGGACGCTATCGTTCGCGCCAGGTCATCACCCAGGGTTACCGCAAGGGCAACTACAATGTAGACTTCGGAGTGCGCAAGAACTTCATGAACCGCAAGTTTACCGTGTCGCTCAACTGTCGCGATGTGTTCAACACACGCAAGTGGGAGACATTCACATCGAGCGAGTCGTTCACCCGCCATCAGATCAACAAGTGGGGCGGTCGCAAGGTCAACCTCACGGTGACCTACAACTTCGGCAACACCAAGAAGAAGCCGCAGCGCCAGCAGGGTATGGACGGCATGAATCCCTCAGAACAGTATTCGGGCGGGGAGGAAATGTAACAAGACACATTCTTTTATAAATAAGCGTTAATTAGGTTAGAAAGGGCTTGACTCCAGGCGTGGAGCTCCAGGCCCTTTCATTGTTGTGGGCCATCGGGGAACAAATAAATGGCGGCAAAGGACGGTAGAAGAATTAAAAATACTAACTTTGCAGTTGTCTAAACAAAACCTCTTATGAAGATTACTACAACCATCGCCGCACTGCTGTTATGCACTGCCGCTCTCGCATCAACGCCACTCAAGTACCGGCTCGTATGGCAAGACCATTTTGACGGAAACACCTATGACAACCTCTCGTGGTCCAAGATTCCACGTGGCAATGCCGACTGGAAACGCCACATGTCTGACGCCGACTCGCTCTACGCCGTGCGTGACGGCAGACTGGTGCTGCGTGGCGCCGTCAACACCCATCGCGACGCCGACACCGCCCGCTATGTCACCGGCGGACTCTACACCAAGCACAAGCGCACCATCAGGCACGGCAAGGTAGAAGTACGCGCAAAGTTTGGCAGCGCACAGGGAGCCTGGCCCGCAATATGGATGCTGCCCGATGCTGAGATAAAATGGCCCGAAGGCGGAGAGATAGACATCATGGAGCATCTCAACCACGACACCATCGCCTATCAGACCATACACACATACTACACCCACGTGCTCAAGAAAGACCAGAATCCGCCCCACGGCTCGACGCTGCCCATAGACCGCGACGGATTCAACACCTATGCCGTAGAGATACTGCCCGACTCCATTATCCTGTCTATCAATGGCAAGACATCGCTGGTCTACCCCAGGATAGAGACCACCGACAAGGGCCAGTTCCCATTCGGTACGCCCTATTACCTGCTCATAGACATGCAGATTGAGGGCTCATGGGTAGGCAAGGCAGACCCCAAGCTGCTGCCCGTAGAGATGGAGATAGACTGGGTGAAGTTCTACGAGTTGGAGTGAGGTGCCCCGACAGGCATATTGAGCGGAGGGAAACGTACACGCTCCATATAATGACATTGTTTGCACGAAGTTAGCCATTTTCAAGCATTTATGCAAAACCCTTTTAGAGCCGCAAGCGGTACGAACATAACCAAACGTAGCCACATAGATACAGCTAAGAACGGCAAAAAGGGTGCAAGCATACCCAAATATAGCTATTTAGACTAAAATAATCGGTTATTCTGTTGTATAGTATTACAACATTTATTATCTTTGCAACTACAAAAAGTACAAAACCGATGAACAGGAAGATTATAGCATATAAGGACTACTTTAACACCTTCTTTGCCAAACTTGACAAAGGGACGCAAGACAAGGTATTATACGTTCTGATGCTGCTACGCACACAAGACCGCCTACCGACCAAGTTTATAAAGGCGATACGCGACGGGCTTTTTGAAGTACGGATAGAGTACAACAGCAGCATCTACCGCATATTCTTTGTATTTGATGGTAACAAGATAGTTGTACTTTTCAACGGCTTCCAAAAGAAAACCCAAAAGACACCAGCTAACGAGATAAAAAGGGCACTAAAACTTAAAGAAGAATATTATGCAAGCAAAAGAGATTAAAAAGGATATTTACGACATCGACGCTTTAATAGATGAACGCTTTGGCAAGGAAGGAACACCAGAGCGAGCTGAAGCGGAAGAACGCGCCTATACTTTTTATACAGGCGCAATAATTGAGGACGCGCGAAAGAAAGCCAAGATTAGCAAAGCAGAATTAGCACGGAGATTAGGAACAGACCGCGCATATATAACACGCATCGAAAGCGGACAGATAGAGCCTAAAGTTTCTACCTTCTACCGCATAGCCGCTGCCCTCCGTTGGACTTATTTCGCCGATAGGTTGATAAAGCAGCCGCCGTAGAAAGACAAAGCCGCCGCGTTACATTGATATGCGACGGCTTTTGTATTTTGCAATAGCGAGAGAACTACCCAAAAGCTATTTCTGTGCAGCCTTATACCCCAATCGGTCATTAAAGATTTTTCTACAAAAGCCAGCTAACAACCTGAGTTCGGGAAAAGCGACAATCATTTTCTTGCTATGCGCTTGTTGTGGCATACAGGAATGCATGTGCTGTCAATGAAACTTATGCCCGTGCATCTACCAAAGCAAAAAGTTGAAGGAACAGCATCATCTCAAGTTCAACAAAGCGGTTATATGAGAGCTTCTTGTGGAACAAGTCGTGCAAGTGCATCTTGACATAGAAGAAGTAATATACGTGGGGAATGATTGTCATGTTGAAGTATTACTTTCATTGCCTACGTATTGTATTATAAATTCAAGAACGGGGATAACCCAAAGGCTGAGCTTCGTTAGAAGTGCTTGTCTTAATTATTCGCATGCAAGATATTTGCCAGATAGCAATAAATTAGAATATAGCAGACATGCTGCATCTATTGACAGCAACGAGCAGGTGCATGATATGGAATAAGCACTTATAGAAGCAAGATTTCTCGTTAGTCTGCTTGCAACAGAACCACAGTATTCGTTTTTACATCCAGCATCCATCACATTATGCGAAAGTTCTTTCAAGAAAATAATTATGATTAATGTTTCACATAGCCAACTTGTCTGCATTTCGGCGATGAGCGCCGTATTTGTTCGCCTCGATTGTAAACCATCTAGCCAACACACAAAGCCTTTCATCTTTATACTTACCATGTCATTTCATGAAGACCAAGAGAACAACTACACAAATATTCAAGGAGAGTTTATACTATCTACATAATAGCGCACTTTACATTATTTTAACAACTACAACTAGCAATGTGTAAAAAAATATTTGTAAATTTGATACAAAAATATACGTCCAGAAACATATAGAATAAAGTTTTGCAGTATGAATGAGCAAACAACCTTATACTCAATAGGTCATGGCCAAAAAACACTTGAAGAGTTTCAAAAAGAGCTCTCCTGCTTTGGTATCCAATATGTTATAGATGTCCGGAGTAGTCCTTTTTCCAAATGGGCTCCTCAATATAACCAAAAGGAGATTGCTTACTATTTGAAAAGTAATGGCATTGTTTATGCATTTATGGGAAATGCAATAGGAGGAAGACCCATCAATGAGTTCTGTTATGATGAAGAAGGTCACTTCGATTATGAAAAGATGGCTAAAGAGCCATCTTTTAAGGAGGGATTATTAAGATTGGTCAATGCAAACGAAAAACATTTCAATGTTGCTGTAATGTGTAGCGAATCAGATCCACTAATGTGCCATAGGAGCAAACTTATTGGACGAGAATTATATGAGAATTATCATATTAATATGAAACATATAATTTCTGCAGGTAAGTTTATCGATGAGACTCATGCAATAATGGAACTTACCAAAGGGCAATGGACTCCACCAGAAGCAAGCCTTTTCCCTTGTCCTATGCCATATTTTAAATCAAGAAAAATCTACAAAGAAGAAATAGAAGAAGTTTTTGCTTATGATTAACTTTTTTACAATTGGCGTTTATAACTCCACTGAAGAGAGTTTTTTTAGGAAACTTAATAATAATCATATTGACATATTTTGCGACATTAGACAGCGAAGGGGTGTCAGAGGGTCTCAATATCGCTATGTCAACAGTAATTACCTACAAGCAAAACTGAGAGAGTTGGGGATTAGTTACATGTACATAAAAGAACTAGCTCCGACTGCAGAGATAAGACAGAAGCAAAAAAACGCAGACAAACTCAACAACGAGACAAAAAAACAGCGCACAGCTTTAGGCAAAGTCTTTATTGAAGAATATAACTCACAAATACTTTCACATTTCGACATGAAGAATCTAGTAACAACTTTGAAGAAAGCCGGGGCAACTAACGTTGTTTTCTTTTGCGTCGAGGAACATGCAAGCGCATGTCACCGCTCTTTGGTGGCGAAGAAAGTAAGTAAACTGTATGGAAACAATGTAATAGACTTATAAATATGGCAACTGTTCTAATTGTATCAAAAACACAGATGAGAAATGGCGTTTGTGTTGGTGGAATAAACGAGGACACCAATGAGTTGATTCGCATTCATAATTACCGCGGTGGTAATCTTTCCGCTGCGCGCCTTACGAAATTGGAGACCGGTGGAATATGATTGTCGAGACCGCATGGAACGTCCGCACAGCACCACATACGGAGGACAAGCAGACAACACCATTGAATAGAATCGGGAATGTAGGGATACAAGGTATCAAAGATTATGTGCATGAAAATGCAGCATTGCTTCGTGTGGCAAGAGACAGTATAACAAATATATTTCAAGGAACACTTCATTTTATTGGCACAAAGAATTATGTAAGCCATCCAAATGTTCCGCCATACAGCACAGAATTCTGGATTTCAGACAAAGATTTGACTCATTCAACACAATTCGATAAACATTATTACTATTATGATAATGTTCGAATTAAATATGTAGGATTCCAGGATCCTATATATAAAATACCTGCTGGCACAATAATTCGTTTATCTTTGGCTAATTGGTGGGACGATGGCAGTGGAGAAGAGAGGTGCTATCTTCAACTTTCTGGTTGGTATCTGTAATTGTACGATGAAATGACTATCGTTGCCCATGATTATATTTTTTCCGTTAAAACTTTTTTTATTTCCAAAAAGATTTAGCTGACAATTTTTTTTGCAATATTGCTATTTCATATTTTTTCTGTATTTTTCAAAGCAAAATTATCAGTATGCCAAGAATATCAAAAATAATAAAAGAGTTAAACATCAGTATTAGCACTCTTAACGAAGAATTATCACTCCTTAGTTTGCCTGTATTTAACATCAATTCAAAGGTTTCAGATGAAGACGCTAATTTTATAATTGATTTTTTCAATTCTTCTGAAATTGCAAAAATTGATGAATTAAGACAACAAATAGCAAAAAACAGAATAGAACTTAAAAAATTCTTTTTGAAAAGAAACAAATCCCCTAAAGAAATGGGATTGCTTGAAAAGATGCAGCTGTTTAATTATATTAATTCAAAGGAGCAATATACTAAAACTAAGCCAAAGTTAAAAGAATATACTGAAGATAATTTCTGGGAACTTATAAATTGGTTTGACAAATGGAACAAAATGACAGATAAAGAAAAGTCTGAGGCTGAAAAAGAAAAAACAGAAGTTGAAGAAGATTGGTTTGATCAATTAGAAGAGCAGAAGATATTCCGTGACGACAATGTCATAGACGAAGAATCCGCAATTATGTCAGCACTGGCTAATGGAGACGGAGATGCATTCGGTTTCTAATTTAACTGCGCCTTTTCACAACATTATTAGCAGCTAAATCATCATTGAGCATGAATCGAGTAGGAGAAAAATATTTTCATTATTCTTTTAATTCTACCAAAGACGGCTCGTATGCCTATGGTTTGTCCTTTACTCATCAATCCGTATCGCCACAGCAGCAAACCATTTTTCGCTTTCCGCGAGCCGCTAAAGATAGTGATATTTTCTATATTGCGGCTGAAATCGGCAAAGAAATTGACACGCACATGACAAATTTCTTCAGAACGGGCCATTCTGGACGCAAATGGCGACGTGAAATAGCCGATTAAAAGGCTGAAACCATGGTTGCAGATATGTATTCACATAATTCACGATTTGATTATCAGAAATAGACGCATCAGGAGCAGGTATGTGTATGCCTCAGAAATATGCGTTGTACGATAATGAGTTTATGGGAAAACGATGCAGGTGCGAAATGCCCGCGGACAGCTGGGCAATGGATTGCTCACGATACGAAAGCAAGCAGTTTCAACAAATTCTTCGATTTATTTGCTGTGCAATGGATATTATTATGTATCTTTGCAACAGATATAGCATCTGCAGAGTTACCCTTTGGGTACGCCAACCGAGCTGTCAGCCACGGTGGTCCAGTTTGGATGCGAATTGTAGAACAATTAAAACTGACAAAGATGTACGAACACATTGTACTGAATGAGCCGCACGCCTCTATGGAGGATCTGTATGACGCGGAAAAGAGTTTCTGGAATATCGATGCCGATTTTCTGAACAATGTAGTAATCAAGTGGACCGACTGGCATACGGACTATCTCTTCCACGGATTGCAGGATAGCCGCATTAGGACTGTGCGCTTTCCCTACTCCCGATTTATCGTTGACGCCGAGAGACTCTGGAACGACCCCATGGAAAGCATCGGGCAAGGTATCGTCTACAAAGAGTTTGAGGATTATAGGCGCGCCATCCCCTCTGACCATGAACAGCATCTCCTGAATCTGTGGCACTGGCATCAAGACCGCCTCAGACATGCGCTGCAAGAAGGCGCGCTGCTTCTCGATTGTCATTCATTCCCTGATGACTTGAGCGATGTGGACATCTGTATCGGCTACAACGAAGACTGGTCGAAGCCTTCTGATGACATTATAGATATGGCTGTCAACCATTTTATGGACAGGGGTTACAAGGTGGGCGTAAACTACCCATACAGCAACTCGGAGACTCCCGACTGCGACTTCGGCTATCACTCACTGATGCTGGAGGTAAACAAGAAGACGTATCTCAAACCTGGCTCCATCCTCCTGCAAGACGATGGCCTGAGAGATGACATTACTGCCTTCCAGCAACGACTGCTGACGGGCAGTTGACAAAAGAACAGCCGCCTCTGTCATTGTGACAAAGACGGCTGTATCTTTAGTGAGTATTGGCGGTGACGCGGTTACATCAGGATGCTCTTCAACACACCCAACCCTTTCTTCAAGCCACCGCTCTTCTTCTGAGATTTGGCACGAGCGTTCTTCACCTTTTGTCTGGTGTTAGATAAACTGGGGGCGTTTCTACGCACGGGGTGCAGATATCCAGACTCGAAATAGAGGTGCTGACCGGTATACTTATCCTTCACCGCGGTAGAGCCGTTGTTGCCCTTCATGCGATATACCCACACACGCTCGTAGAAACCTAATGAAGAATTGGTGACACCGGTGTTGCGGGGCATGGTGCTGAGGGCGTCGTGACGCGTATAGGTGGTAATGTAATCTTCTTTATCGCCATCCGACACCGTCTGCGCCCAACCTGTGTGCTGTGCCATGGTGGCACGTTCGGCCGTAGCCAGCGCCAGCTCTATAGAGCAAGGGGCGTTGGGTGCCAGGGTGGTCTTGGTTACAGGGTCGACAAGCTCCAGCGCCTCCATAAACGCCATGGGCTCCTTGGCCCACTCCTTGAGCTGAGGGCTGTCGGTATAGGCAGTGAGGTTGGAGTTGTAGTCGGTATAGGTATACTTGGAGTTCTGCTCAATATAGCGCAGGGCACGATAGATGAGTGTTGCCATCTCCTGACGTGTCATGGGAGCCGACATATCGGGAGTGCCATCGGCGATGTCGGCAAAGAGGTTCAACTTGCCTTCATCGGCGTTCTTCTCGGTCATCTCCTTGATAAGCCTCAGGGCTATCGATGCCACCTGCTGGCGGGTGGCGGTTACGGTATAGTCGTTGCCCAAGAGCTGCTCGTCAATGAGGTTGTCGCAGAGGGCACGGTTGACCTCGTCCTCTGCCCATACGCTCTTTTTCACGGTGCTGCGGACGGGCAGCGTGAACATATCGGGCTGAGGGGTAGTAGCCAGTTTGGCATTGTCTTCGCGCATATTCAGCTGGGCCTCCATGTGCTTACGGAACAGGGGCAGCGTGCCTCCAAAGCCTGCTGCACGGCGATGCTTCTCGGTGAGATGGCGCTGCTCATAGTTGGACGACATGCCGCACCATATACAGCTCTGCCAGTAGATATGCTCGCCAGCGGCATTGGTGCCCACATAGGCTTGGTCGGTGGCAAGGTTGGCCTTGAAGTAATGGACGCCAGGAATGTAAGTCTTTTCGTCTTCTGGCTTAAGGAACATGAAGGTGTGATTGGGATTACGCTCGCACTGGCCGCAGATGCTGCAGGAATAATACACCTTAGGGGCTTGCGTACAGGTGTAATACTGCATGCGACGGTCGGCGGTGAATAACCTCGACACAAAGTTGTGCTTGGTGCATGGATTCTTGGTAGCCTTGAGTCCGGCCTTCTGGGCGTCGGCCACATTGCCCGTATAGGTTCTCACGGTGTAGGGCGGAAACTTGGCATGCTTCGCCATGAGCGCCTTTACAGCTTCTGCCTGCTTGGCAGGCACACACAGCGTGGCATCGCCCGCAAGGAACATGGTGCTGCGGCTGTAGAAATAATATGAATCGGGCCAAATAGGGTTCTTCATACCATCGTTGAGGACGCGCATAAACGTCACGGCATTGACTTTGTCGCTGAGCCACACCTCCTTGAGATTGTAATAACCAGACTGATACAGGCTCAGTGCACTGGCGAACTCCTTGTAGACGGCCTCGTCGCCAGTGTCTACAATGACCTTGGTAAGGAAGACACGGTTGGGGCCCTCAAACTCAGGCAGAGGGTCGTGGGTCTCGGTAATGGTGACCACATCGTGGGGATGGAAGGAGCCACAGCAGGCGTCGGCCGTCGCTGTGGAATAAATGTTATGGCTGGCACGACTTTTCTTCTTGTTGGCGATGTAATCTCCAAACAGGTTTTCCTTCTCCAGGTTGCCGCCTTTGCCGCCAGGCACGGTGAACACAACGCTGAAACTGGGGTAATAAGGGCCACAGATATTCACGCGGGCGGGGGCGCCGTTGACGGTAATCTTAATCATGGTGTCGTCTACATAATAGTCGCCGTCGCGCATCTGGTACTTGAGGGTGTAAGGGCCCTTGGTGTCGAGCATCACCTTGATTGATGCCCTGTAGGAGTAGCCGGCCTTAAACTTGGGGTGGGAAGGGTCTTTGGTGTCAAACTCGCCTTCCCAAATAATGTTCATGATTGAGGCGATGCCCTGCTGGACCAGGTCGCCATAAGAGGTCTTGGCGGCGGTGAGTTTGAGTTCTTCGCCCTCCTGCAAAGTCATTCAGGCTTGGGGCACCGGGATGGTGAGGTCGAGAGAGGTTATCACCTTGTTGCCGGCAGCCTTCATGGTCGAAGGAAGCAGCGAAAGCACAGCGATGAGTAGGGTCAGGAAGTGTTTCATGTTCGCTTTGTACATTTGGTTAGAAAATCAGTTAATGTGCAACACTATGGTTAATGATATCTTTAGGATGATTGAGTAACTACCTGTAATCGGGAGTCAGTGTCCAGTCGAAGAAGCCTCTTATGCCTGTGTTGCGTAGACAAACAAGAGCATTTCTACCACTGACGCAGCAAATTTACGAATTAATTCCGACAAAACAACTCCTTCGGGGAAATAATTTTCATCGATATAAACACAAACTCCGCAATACACACGATGATGTATTGCGGAGTCTATATTGGGGATGATAATCTATCAGAAGCTAATCTTGGTGCCGAGGCTCAACTTGGCCATCGCCTCGACGGGATAGGAGTTGTGGGAGCGCTCGATGGTCTTGCCGAAGGCTGCCACCGATGGTTCGAGATATATCTCAACCTGTGGGGCGACACGCACACCAGCCTGGACGGCTGCCTGGAGACCGGGGGCGTAGGTGGGACCATGACCCGAACGGGTGGCGACATTCATCGAAGCACCGAGGAGGGTGGTAAGCTGGAACACATCGTTCTCGGTCGATTCGCCAGTGATGGCGCTCTTGACGTTGAGCATATATCCAGCCTGCAGAGAGTGGATGCTCTGGTTGTGCTCGCCACGGCGCTGGGCGGTGAGGTTGCTCAGGCGCACATAGGCACCATTGGTCTGGTCGAGCCAGCGACCATAACCCAAGTCGGCATTGAAGGTGAACTTGTTGCGGTAAGGACTCACCTCGCGGAACGAGCCCGAATAGGTACCGACACCCAGTCCGGCCATCACGACATTGCTATGGGCGGGAGCGCCGTGGTTGTCGCGTTTGCCCTGATGCCGGTTCATGCTGTAGTCGAGACCCAGCAGCAGCTGAGGCATCACGCGCTGACTCTGGCTGTTCCATCGGCTGGACATCTGGTAAGACAACTGGGGCTCGACAACCACTCTCACGGCGTCGGAGACGCGCAGCGACATCTGTGTACCCACATGCACATCAGGAGCGAAGCAGGTACGTCCATCGCCGAAATCAACTCCAGCATTGGCTCCCACAAATCCATTGAAACTGAGCACACGGTCGGGGTCGTAGCCATAGGTCTGGGCAGTGAAGTCGGTCATCCAGTCGAGTCCGAAACCCACCTGACCCTGTCGGCTATTGTGGATGGCGCGCTGGATGTAGCCCTGGAGATTGGCACGCCATGCCGAGGTATTGGAATACCAGTGGGTATAGCTCAGTCGGCCGCTGGGGCTGTAGGCACGGGCGGTGCGCAGGTCGCCGAGATGATTGGTCACGCCGCCAGCTATCATGATAGAGGTGCGGCGGTTGTCGCCATCAGCCTTCTTGTAGCTGTCGGGCATATCGAGATTGAACTGCACGCCAGCCTGGATGCCGGCGATGAGGTCGAGTTTGGCAAAGCTGAGTGTACTGGGCAGGAGGTTGTCGCCATAGCCCTGCAGACGAGGCTCGATGAAGAAACCCATCAAGCGGTTGGGACGCCAGGTGGCGCGGAGCGAAGCATTGAGACCCATGAAGAGACTGGTCTTGCCCTCACGACGAAGGACATTGGCACCCAAGCCGCCGACGACATCAAACTTGCGGTCGGCACGATAGCCATAGAGCGCATTGGTGAGGTTGAGCAGATAGTCGGCTCCCGCAGAGACATGCTTGTAACGGTTGCGGTCGTTGACATCGTACTGGGTCTGAGCCAGCTGACCCCACAGACGCATACCATGGAGCGGACTGAACCACTTGCCCACAGCCACATAGAGCGACGGACGGAGATAATCGCCGGGATGCTTGAGGGAAGAGGCCATGACGGGGAGATTGAGTCCGATACCAGTCTCGACAAACATATGGTCGTGCCAGGCTTGTTGAGTGAAGGTGTCATCGTCGCGCAGCGCACGGCGGTCGTGATAAGTATAGACGAGACCGGCAAGCACTGAGCCCATCACATCGCGCTGATTGAAGGAGTTGGCATAGGGTGCGTAGCTGTTGCCATAGAAATCTACACGGGGCTCAACGACAAAGTCGATATCGCGACTCAACCGGACATTGGCCTGCAAACCACCGCCATAGCCGAAAGCATGACCATGGATACCAGGATAGACCGAAGTGTAGTTGTAGCTCACACCAGCAAGGGCGTTGACCCAGAACCTGCGGTCGGGATTGTAGCCACCGAAGGCGTTGTGCATATTGAGCATATAGTCAAGTCCGGCGCCGATGGCCTTGACCTTGTTATGGTATTTCTGGTCGAAGTAGCTGCCGTTGACATTGAGGCGCAGACCATTGGTGTGGCCAAACCACTTGCCAAGAGTACCGGCAAGACGCAGACCGCCATAGTCGCTCCAGTTGCTGGGGTCTGAGCTGAGCAGCGCAGTAGGACCGCCCATCACACCGATGAAGATATTGTCAGCCCAGCCCACATGTCCCTTGTCTTCGGTATAACTGAGGCGATGCTGGGACAGACGATAGCCCAAACCAGCCGAAAGCGAAGCCACGGGGCGGTAGCCATGCCAGGTTGCACCCTGAGCCACGTCGTCGTCCATAATCGCGACGCGGGGCTCTATATATAAATAGGTAAAGGGAGAGAGGGCTGCCTGACCGCGCAGACCGATATGGACATCGAGTCCGCGGGCGCTGACACCCTCTTGGCGTGAATAGTGGTAACCCAGTCCGGCGATGCCATAGAGCTCAAAGGTGCGGGGCTGGTAGTCGTTGCCATACTGCGACAGGGCGGTGAGGTTGAGCAGATAGTCCAGTCCACCTCCCACATACTTGGTTCTGAAGCCATCGGGCTTGAATATACCGCCATCGAAATGGAGGCGCATTCCATGCTCGGGGGTAAACCAGTCGCCGATATTCAGTTCGCCCAAGCCATTGGTGGTGATACCACCGGGACCCATGGCACTTATGCCCAAACCGGCATCGACAAACAGATGGTCGAAGAGTGTCTTGTCCTTATACGTTTTGCTTACGCGGGGACGCTGCAGCATATGGTCGAGTGCGCTTCCGGGCACCTGACCTGCGGCCGTCAGGGCGACGGCACACAGCGCGAGCCACAGCATGTTGATTCTCTTTATCTTGTTCATAGTGGTATTATTGCTCGTTTGGTTGGTTCTTCTTATCTAACAGCAGGTCGTTCACATCGCCATCGACATGGGCTATCTTCTCCAGCGAGGGATCCATCTCCAGTGCCTTCTTCAGTGCCTTATACGCATCAACGGGGTCATCGAGACGGTTCAGGCAGATGGCGCGTAGATAGTGGGTCAGTGCTTCGTCCTCGGGCAGAGTCTTGCTGAGTTCCGAAGCCTCCTTGTTGCGCTTCATGGCAAGCAGCATGATGAGCTCGTTGCGCTTGCCGGTCTGGGCCACGGTGTTGAAGTTGTCTTCATAGCGGCCGTTGAGCACAGCGTTGACGGCGAGGAGCAGATGCGACTGTTCGTTGTCGGCCACGAAGTCAGCCACCGAGTCAGCCTGACTGTAGAGTCCGGCGTTGAGCAGGGCTATCATCTGGTTGGTATTGACCACCTGTGGCGCACTGCGTCCCACAAAGCGGCGTAGGATGTCGGGGTCAGAGGCCTGACGGTTGAGGAGCAGAGCCTCAAGGTCGTTGGCGGCAGCCATAAACGAGGGATACATCTCGAGCGACTGGCGCAGTATCTTCTCGCGCTTGTTGCGGTCGGTCTCATTGCGGTAGAGCTTGAAAAACTCGAAACGCGACAGCTGCCTGTAGTCTTTCTCGTACAGCTCGGCTATCTCCTCGAGAGTGAGCTGACGGAAGATAGAGTAGTTCATCACGTAACCTACCTTGCGCAACTGGGGCAGATACTTGCCTTCAAGCAGACGGCCGAAGAAGGGCAGCTTGCGGATGGCGCGACCTTGCTGGTCGATGTTGCCATAGCGCTTGACGATCTGCTCTACCTGGGCAGCCTCGTCATAGAGACTGTCGGCGCGCATCAGCTTGACCACATCGATCCAGGGGGCCACAGCAGCCTTGGACTTGAACTGCATATCGCGGCGCAGTTCCTCGGGAACCAGCTGGCGCAGATAGTTGACCGCAAAGTCCATACGACGCTGGGCGAGGGTGAGGTTATAGTTGTAGCGGCCGTCGGGCGACGATGTACCTTCCATAGAGAGGGCTTGCAGCGTGGCGTCCTTGGTGCCGGCTATCTGCTGTATCTGCTGGCGCATCTTCTCCACCTCTGCCGCGTTCTGCGGGTCGTTGGTGTCAAAGACGCTCTTGCCGATGGGGAATCTCAGATTGACCTCGCCACGGCTGTCACGCAACTGCATCTCGGGCTTGGGGATGTAGGCAGAGTCGTTCATCTCTCCGGCGGCAAACGAATAGTCGAGCCAGCGCAGAGGGTTCACCGTGCCACGGGCTATGATAGTGGTGTCGCGGTAGAGGATGCGATTATAGTTCTCGATAGCCATATAGACATCGCAGGAGAACTCGTCCTTGACATGTTCCACATAGATGGAGTCCGAGTAGCCTATGATGTCATTGGTGCGGTTTTTCTCTCTCATCGCCTTGCTCTTCACGGTGACATGGCGTGCCAGGGGGTCGCCGGCTACACTATCGTTCATATTGAAGCCATACATGCGGTCTTGGGTGGTGTTATATCCCTTGGCGTCATAGACCAGCGGACGCATCAGTTTCAGCTCACCGCGGGTAACGTCGTTGAGGATGGGCTGCACCACGAGTCGGGTGTCATGCGAGAACATCTCGCGAGGCACTCTCACGCGGGTTCTCACGTGGAAGTAGTTGCCCTTCACCTCGATATCGGTAGGCTCGGGCGTTATCTTATCCTTGATGATTTTAGCGGCAACCACCACCTCACCCAGGGAGATGTTCTCTTCTTCCATTTCGACTTCCATAAACTTATGGTGCTTCACCTTGACATTCACGCTCTTGGCACCTACCATACTGAACTTGAGGGTAGTGCCCACGTGTACGTTGAAAGCGAAACGGCCGTCTACATCGGTGGCGGCATAGGCGCGCTTCACATTGGCATCGGTGATATTGACGCCTATCAGGGGTTCCTTGTCCGATTTCGATACCACCCTACCGGTGATACGTATCGTCTCTTGTGCTGAGGCCACCGTCACGAGGGCCAACGACAGAACGAGTGCAGACAACCAACGCTGTGCCAGCGTCCGCAAACTTGTATTACGAGTCATAATTGTTATGAAATGTCTGTTGTTGATAATGGGGATGTTATCCTTACTTCAGAATGTATACAAAGGAGACGCCTGCCTTGAGCGGCGCAGCCATCCAGCGGGTATTATTCGCTTTTTCAGGCTCGGCCTGACCCTTCTCCACATTATAATATTTCTCCTTGCGATGCAGGAAACCGGCACCGGCGGTGAGTTCGAGACTCCAACGCTTGCCCAACACAAAGCTGTAGCCGTAGGTGAGACCCACGCCTAATGCGTCACCGTCATGATGACACTGCTTGTGGGTCAGGTCATAGTCGGCAGCCACTCCCATCAGACCGATGAAATGGCCAGCTTGCGGACGGGCACTCAGCCAATAGCGCATTTCGGGCGTGAAGGCATAGCCCTTGACCTTGTAGTCCTTGATGTTCATAAAACTGGTCATCGCCTCCATGTTGAGGGTGAGATGACGATTCATTCTGAACTCCATTCCTATATTCGGAGTCTCGGCAGCCCAGTACAGGGCATTGGTCTTGAGATTGATGCGTTGGGCACTGACGCTTAGTGTCAGGCAAACGGCCAAGACAAGCAACGTGATTACTCTCTTCATCCTAAACTAATAGTTTTCTCCTATAGATAATTGACGTTATGACAACCATAGGATGTCTTTCTGCGTCAATGGTTTAATTATCCGTGCAAAAATACTGCTTTTTCGTCTAATTTCATCTACAAAGAGGGCATTATGGTCATCCGTAAGACAATCTTTAACTAAAATCGCCCGCCTGCCGTCTGTTTCCGTGATTTTCCATGCCCGATTTGCGATCGCCTTCTTGATCTCAGATGATGTGCCTGAACAGGTTATCAAAGACATCAAACTCCACATCGTCGCCCTCACCCAGCGGAGCCATCATCCAGCACAGCGGGGTGTCGTGATACATCGACGCGGTGAGCGAGAAGGTGCTCGGAGCGCCTATGAGATAGTGGCAACGCGACAGCAGACACAGGTCTTCGCCGGGATTGCCATCGGGGAACGACACGTCCATACCCTCGAGCTCGCGGCAGAACTTGTCGCGGTCGAGCGTGGGGTCGTTGCCGCAGATGAAGACGCGCACCCTACCCTTCTGCTGCTCGGCAAACCGCTTGATGTAGTTGATATACACGTCATCACCGAAGTAGTAGCGTCCGCCCTGCCAGGTGCGGTAGTCGCCACGGCGTATGTGTACACCCAGCATTACGTCGCCCTCACGGGTGTTGGCAAGCAGGTGGTCTACATGATATTCTATGGCGCTGTCAAAGGCAAAGAGCTGCTTGATTTCCCGCTTGTACTTGAGGAAGAGGTCGTAGTATCTCACCTCCCAACCCTCTACCATCAGCCAGTGGCGCGAGTCCATCAGGCGTTGGGCTTCGGGATTGTCGCCCACATGGTCAAAGGTGGCCACAGGCAGCAGACCGATTTTGGCAGCCAACTTAGCCAGCACATATACCACGAAGTTGTGGTAACGGGTGTGGCAGATGTGGAAGTAGGGATACTTGTAGGCAAACCGCATCGACACCGAACGACGCCGATGCTCTCGTGCCCAGGCATATACGTGACTATACTGCAGGATATTATTGCACATACGGCCTTTGTCTCTTACAAATAGCATTGTCTTCTGTTTTATGGGGTTAGGGAGTGAGTCTATCACCTATCATGCGGTCCATATACGATTGGATGATGGCTTTACACTCGCGCTCCATCTTGTCTTGCACAGCCACATGACCCACCTCGTTGTTACGCATCAGGTAGTCTTCCAGGCGATACATGCCTATCACGCGCTGACCGTCAAACTGCATCACATAGCCATACTTGCAGTACTGGTACACGCCGTTGAGATAGTTGATGGCCCAAGTCTCGTTGGCGGGTGTATGGAAGAGGTCGCAGCCAAATCCCACATAGGGCTCGTCATAACCCAGATACCCCAGGATGGTAGGCATGATGTCTATCTGCTGGGCTATGGCGTCGCGCATACCGGGCTTGATGTCGCCCGAGGGGTCATAGATGATGATGGGCGAGCAGAAACCGCCGATATCCGAGGAGAACTCGGCGTGGTCGCTCAGATTGGTGTGGTCCGAGGTGATTACAAAGATGGTATTCTTGAACCAAGGCTGCTTGCGCGACGTGTCAAAGAAGCGGCGCAGCGCATTGTCGGTATAGCGTATGCACTTGTGTATCACGATGCCTTCCTCGGGATATTTCTCCTTATACTTGTCGGGTATCTGATAGGGGTGATGGCTCGACGCAGTGAAGAGGGCGGTGACAAAGGGCTCGCTGAACTCGCTCATCTTGGTCGAATAATACTGCATGAACGGCTCGTCCCAGATAGCCCAGTAGCCGTCAAAGTCGTTGTCGCCACCGTAGCGCTTGTCTTGGTTGAAATCCTCTCGGCCGAAGTAGCCCTTGAATCCGGTGGCATTGCTGAAACCGTTGAAGCCCATACTTCCGGTGCGGGCGCCATGGAAGAAGGCCGAATAGTAACCCTTCTTGCCCAAATAGCCGGCAAGACCGCTCAGATGGTTGAGCGACTGGGGCGTGAGGATGAAGGGCTTGATAAACATAGGTACGCTTGAGAGTATCGAGGGCATGCCGTCGATGCTCTTGCGACCGTTGCAGTAGGAGTAGCGGAAGGTGGCACTGTGCTGCACCAACGAGTCTACAAAGGGGGTATAGCCCTTATAACCATCGCCGAGGGCAGTACGCGCCAGCGAACCGATATACTCTCGCCCGAAGCTCTCTATGATAATCACCACCACGTTCTTGCGCTTGACCATACCCTTGTGATCGGGCAGATGCAGAGGTGAGTAGATGGCGTCGAGCGCTCGCTTGTCACCATAATAGCCGGGGTCGGTGAAGACAGCCTTGCCATAGGTGCGGATGATGGAGAACGGGGTGTTCAGCACCAGCGCCACCTCGGTGGGACGATAGGTGTACTCGTTGGCATTGCCCAGCGCCACCGGACGTATGTCGCGATGACGCCAGCCACCGATGGGGGCGGTGATAAGCAGCGCCAGAGTCAGTGCCAGACTTACGCGGCCCACCGTCTTCATGCTCTTGCGCCATGCCACATAGGCGATATAGGCGGTATAGATAGCCAGAATATAGTTGTACCAGTGGTTGAGCAGACCGCCTCTGATACCGCTCACGCAGAGCACGGCGGCAAAGACGAAGGTCACCGTCATCACCAGATAATACCTTATCTTATTGGTCTGCCTCCGGTCTATACGCGGAGTGCTGTACAGCCTCCACAGACCATATATCATCAGTCCGCCCAGCACCACGAGATACCAGTGGTGCAGCAGTTCGACACCGAGTATCGAGCCGATGTTGTCTTCGCCCTTAAACTCAGCAAACACGCTGGTAGAGGTACGGCGCAGGGTGTAGCGGAAATACACCGAGTCGGCGAGGTTTACGATGATGGCCAGGCCGTTGACCACCACAAACACCCAACGGCATACGCGCTGGTAGACGGCGGTCTCCTTCCAGTGCAGTGGCAGCATGAGCAGCAGGATATACAGGGCGTTGGTGTACATGATACCGGGAGTATCAAAGACCACACCACCCCAGAGCAGGCGGGGCAGATGGCCTTCACTCACACTCTGGGCAAAGTAACGGTAATTCTCCAGGAGATATTCTACACGCGCTATGCTATAGGCGAGATACACCAGGAGGATGTTCAACGATAGGGCCATAAATGGCGCAAATACCGAGCGCTCCAAATGGAGTGATTTCAATCGTGACAGCATATATTATAATAGGTATAAATGATACAATATGCAAAATTACACCAAAAGGATGTAATTAGCGTCATCATCCCCAACTTTTTTTCTTCCCCTACGGTCTATAGCTATCTACGCTTATCGGTCGTCAGATTTCAGTTCATGTCGGGGTTGGTTTTGTTTGCAACTCATTTCGGTCTGACGACCGATGGGCAGTTTGTTCTGGCGTTCCGCAAAGCCCGGCACCTCTGTGGTTGAGGTGCCGGGGCAGGAGCTGGCTCGCTCTCTATAGGCTGAGCCTTACGCTATCTCTACAGACAAGATGCGACGCCGAGCGTAGTGGCAAGTGCGGTGAGCATCGAGAGGATTATCTGTATAATGGTCTTCCATTTTTCCTGTTTCATAGTGATTGTCCTTTCTTTAGTGATTAGTGGTTAAGTGATGATGTGTGTCTTGACGATGTCCCCACCGCCCTGCCCACTGTCTGGGCAGGGCTCGAGGGGATTACACCTTCTATTTACCGTCGTTTGCAGTGGTCTTAGCGACAGGCTTGTAGTAGGTAGCCTCCATGATGTTGGCCACGCGCATCAACTGTGCCTTGGTGAACTCGCCGGTGGGACGCGCACGCAACTTGAAGGTAGCGATGTTCGTGTGGGCGTCAAACTCCTTGGCAGTGGGAGCGGGCTTGCTCACGATGCCTATCGAGAAGATGGCGAGGTCGTCTATCTTGACCGCCAGCCCTCTGAGGATAAGCTCATGTACGCAGGTAATCATGTCGGTTATCACAGCCCACATAGTACCCTTGGAGTAGGCGGTGCCGTGCTTGGCCATGTGTGCCACAAGCTGGCGGGTGGTGATGATGTCGCTCTTGGCGATACGGGCATACCAGCATCCCTTGAACTGGGAATTGGAGCGGGTGTCCTTATACAATTTGTACTTCAACATAATGATTTGTTTTTGTTAGTTTGACATTGTGTGTTTGTTCTCTTGTTGTCATCGTCTCCGGAACGTTTGACAATGCAAAGGTAGTCACATTCATCGCCGTTACCAAAAAAGCAGGCACCGTAACCCGCAAAATTCTGTTAACAGCCACCGCCATTCGTGCCAACAAAAGTTAAGGCGGTCATTACTGTGACCACCGAGACCTCGCGCGC
>OBLI01001083.1_pt1 | contig 27674 bp, 23 predicted proteins | sample 1519701 | NCBI WGS metagenome assembly OBLI01 (sample SAMEA3663005, study PRJEB22513) | pig gut metagenome | biome: pig gut; feature: pig-associated habitat; material: faeces | place: France | collected 2012 | reverse complement strand
ATGCCTAAAGCAAGACATATTAAAGTTAAACATTTTATAATGGTACCAACTAGTGAAAGTTTAGGTAAGTTTTTAAAAACTTTATATAATATAAAATCATCTTTAAATATGAAACTTGAAGAAGGTATGCTTACTTGGCATGAATTTTTAAATTATGGTGTTAGTGAAGATACTTATGTAAAAAGAGATCCAAATAGTCCTGCAGCTATAATATATAGTGGTGGTACTACAGGAAAACCTAAAGGAATTATTATTTCTAATGCAAATTTTAATGCGATGGCTTTACAAACATCAAGTGTATGTGAGTATATTAGCCCAGGAAACTCAGTATTATCAGCATTACCTATATTCCATGTATTTGGTTTAGCACTTTGCACTCATACATGTCTTGTGGCTGGTATGAAATGTATAATTGTACCACAACTTAATACTAAAAAAATTAATAAAGAACTTAGAAAATATAAACCTAGTGTTTATCCAGCTGTTCCATCATTATTAAAAATGTCTATGAATGATTCTGATCCTGGAAGTAATGCTTTTAAAGATATAAAAGTTGTTGTTGTAGGTGGAGATTACCTATCACCTCAAGTTAAAAATGAATATGAAGAATATTTAAAAACTCATGGAAGTAGTGCTGTTGTTAAAGTAGGATATGGACTTTCTGAAGCATGTGGATTTTGTTGCTGTACTGCGCAAGTTGATGAAAAACATGTTAATAATCACAACGGTACTTTAGGTATTCCAAATCCTGATATGATTGTTAAAATTTTTGAACCAGATAGTGATGTTGAAAAATCAGTTGGCGATGTTGGTGAGATATGTATAACTGGTCCAACTCTTATGATGGGATATATTAACGAAGACGAAGAAACAAAAAAAACTTTAGTAATTCATAATGATGGAAGAACTTGGTTACATACAGGTGACCTTGGATATATGGATAAAGATGGTTTTATCTTCTATACTTCTAGACTTAAAAGAATGATAATTACTAATGGATATAATGTTTATCCAATTGAATTAGAGGATATAATAAATAAATGTAAATATGTCGATACTTGTACAGTAGTTGGAATACCTCATAAAATAAAGAGTCAAACTCCTAAAGCTGTAATAGTTCTTAAATCAAATGTACAAGACACACCAGAAGTAAGAGAAGAAATAAGAAGATATTGCTATAAAAATATTGCCAAATATGCTGTACCAACTGAATATGAATTTAGAACATCACTTCCTAAAACTGCTGTTGGTAAAGTTGCTTATAGAGATTTAGAAAAAAAGAGTAATTAATTTTACTCTTTTTGTGTGGAATTATTGTGGAATATAAAAGGTATACATTAAATATTTAAAATTATATAATTAATAAGGAAGGAGAAAATTATGAAGAAGTTTTTAAAAAACTATAAATCAACATTAATACTTTTAGCATCAATTATTATTGGTACTATAGTTGGACTAATATTTGAGGAAAAAGCTACTGTATTAAGTCCGTTTGGTGATTTATTCTTAAATATGTTACTTGTTATTATTGTACCACTTATTTTTTTAACAATTAGTACATCTATTGGAAAAATGAAACAACCAAAAAGAATTGGTAAAATACTTACTACTATAATACTAGTATTTGCATTTACTTCTATAGTTAGTGTATTTGTTGGAATAGTTTCAACTAAAGCATTTAGATTAGTTGATGTTAAAGATGAAGCAGCTATAAAAGAAGTATTAAAGGGTGCTGAAGAAATAACAAATGAAGATGTTAATTTCTTAGAAAGAACTGTTGAAGCAGTTAGTGTTAATGATTTTAGTAAATTACTTACTAGAGATAATATGATTGCTTTAATCATATTTTCAATACTTATGGGAATTAGCATTAATATGAGCAAAGGTAAAGGAGATAAATTCTTAGGTATCTTAGAAAGTGCTAATGAAGTGGTTCAATCTTTTATTAAACTTATAATGTACTATGCTCCTATTGGACTTGGATGTTATTTTGCTGCTTTAGTAGGAACCTTTGGTGGTGAGATTGCTCTTGGTTATGGTAAAACTTTTCTAATATATACTATTGTTTCTGTATTATTCTACTTTATTGTTTATTCATTTTATGCATTTATTGCTGGTGGTAAAGAAGGGTTTGTTAGTTATTGGAAAAATATACTGCCTGCTACATTAACAAGTCTTGCAACTTGTAGTAGTGCTGCATCAATACCAGTTAATACTAGTTGTGCTAAAAATATTGGTGTGCCTGAAGATATAGCAGATACAACAATTCCACTTGGAACAAGTTTCCATAAGGATGGTTCAATAATAGGTAGTGTATTTAAGATTATGTTCTTAGTATATCTATTTAATTCAGATGTAAGTACTCTTAAAGTTTTAGGAGTTGCATTAATAGCTACATTACTTGTTACTGCTGTACCTATTGGTGGTGGAACTATATCAGAAATGTTAATAATTACTATGTTAGGTTTCCCAGTAACAGCCTTACCAATACTTACTATAATAGCTACTATAATAGATCCACCTGCTACTATGTTAAATGTTGTAGGGGATTCTGCATCAAGTATGTTAGTCGCTAGAATTGTTGATGGTAAAAAATGGTTAAAAGAAAAGAAGTTTATCTAGTTAAAACTTCTTTTTTTATGTTATAAACTCATTAAAATTCTGTAATAATCACTTTTAAACTCATCTTGTTCAATACCAATTTCTTCATAGAATTTATCTATATATTCTTTTCCATAATTTCTTTCAATAGACATTTCACATATTACTAAATCAAAGAATATATCCCCTATTCCTGCATCTTCAGTATCTAAAAGACCACTAAAGTGTCCATTATCTGCAAATATATTAGGTAATGACATATCTCCATGTGTAAAACCTATTATTTGTTTTGGTTTATTTCCCTTTAAATATTTAAGTATATTTTCTTTTGTTATGAATCTTTTTAATATATCAGGATTGATATCTTCATTCTTAATGGTATTAATTCTCTCTTCAATTCTTTTAATTTTAGTATCTATTGTTTCATCTATTATACAATCACTATATTCTATATTATAAAGTGCATTAAATGCTTCAATAATAATTTTTATTCCTTCTAAAGGATGCTCTTTATAGTATTTATCACAAAGCATAGTACCTTTTAAAGATTTAGTTAATATATAACTTTTACCATTATATTTTTCATAGAATATTTTTTCTGGTACTATTATTTTATCTTTTAAATAGTCTAAACTAATAGATTCTTTCGATAGATGATCTGCGATTTTAAGATAGAATACTTTACTTTTTTTTCTTATTTTATATACTTTTTTCCCAGAACAACCAATAGTTATTTCTTCTATTCTATTTGTATCTTTCAAAAATTCATTTAATCTATTACTACCTTTAATGTTAATAACTTCTTGATGCTTCACTTCATCTATAGCATTAATAATTTGTTTATCCTTAATAGAATCATAGTTGCCATCATAACTAACTAATTTTTTGTTTTCTATTCTAATTATTTTAGTAGCTATTTTGTTTATAAAGTATCTGTCATGTGATATAAAAAGTAACGTTCCATCAAAATCTAAAAGGGCTTCTTCTAATATTTCTTTAGTATCTATATCTATATGATTTGTTGGCTCGTCTAAAATTAAGAAATTAGATTTAGAAAGAATTAGTTCTAATAACTTTATTCTTACTTTTTCTCCTCCACTTATTGTTTTAAGTTTTTTAGATATTTCTTCTTCTCCAAAATAAAATTGATGTAATTTACTTCTAAGTTCACTTTCACTTCCTACAAAGAAACTACGTACATGTTCATAAACTGTCAACTCTTCATTATCAAATCTTATTTCTTGAGGTATATATCCAATTTTGATATTTACACCTATTTTAATGTTATCATGTGTATTATTTATTATATTTCTAATTAATGTTGTTTTTCCTGTTCCATTCTTTCCCATTAAACAAATTCTATCTTGATAATATATTTTCATATTTGCTTTTTCAAGTAAAGAACGAGTGCCAATATTTAAATCTAAATTATCTATGGTAAGTACATTATTACCACTTCTAGACTCTGTAGTTAGATTTACTTTTAACTCCGTTTTTTCTTTTGGTTTATCTATAATACTCATTCTTTCAAGTCTTTTTTCCATAGCAGCTGCTCTTCTAAAGAACATAGGATTATCACTTTTAGTTCCCCATTCTTTTAATCTTTTAATAGCTTCTTTTATTGCTTCTATTTCTTTTTGTTGATTTTTATATGCTGCAAACTGACTTAAGAATCTTCTTTCCGATTCTTTTAAATAATAGCTATAGTTTCCATGATAAATATCTTCCTTACCATTTTTAATTTCAATTATTTTATTTACTACTCTATCTAAAAAGTATCTATCATGGCTTACTATTAAGGATGCTCCTTTGTAGTTATTTAAATATTCTTCAAACCATTCAAGTGTATCTATATCTAAATGATTAGTTGGTTCATCTAATAAAAGTACATCAGGTTCAGATAAGACTAAAGAAGCTAGATTTACGATGGTTTTCTCTCCTCCCGATAATTTATTATACTCTGTATCTAATAACTCATCAGATAGCTTAAAAACAGCTTTAATCTTATTTATTTTTTCTTTAATTTGATATCCACCTTTAATTCTAAATTCTTCTTGTAATCTGTCTAGTGTTTTAATAGATTTTTCACTTGAATCCATATGAGACACATAAGAATTAATACTTTCTTCTAAGTCAAGTAATTCTTTAATACCACGTAAGAATACATCATTAGCTTTAATATTTTCTCTTTCCATAGGCGGTATTTGAGTTAAATAACCTAATTTTGAACCTTTTCTTATATTAATAGTTCCACTATCTACTGTTTCTAAACCCATAATAAGTCTTAGTGTAGTTGTTTTACCACACCCATTGTTTCCAATAAGAGCTATTCTCTGTCCACTTTTAATTTCAATTGAAAAATCTTTTAGTACTGGATTAAATCCATAATTTTTATTTATTTTATTTATACTTATTTCTATCATAATTAATTTTACTCCTTTTTTTGTTGCATGTTAAAAAAATCACACTTCCTGTTACTCAAAGGAATAACTAAAGTGTGATATCACTACTATACATGATTTTAGTGCCGATGTATTTCATAATATCACCTTTCACGCATATTATATCATTTTGATATATTAAAAAACAAGTAATTAGTTTTTACTTGTTTTGTTTAGATATTTACTCACTACTTCTAGTATTCTTTTATATTCTGTTTCTAATTCATTAAAGTGTTTACTTATGTATTCTTTATCTCCATCTTTACTTTTAAGTTCATGGTCTAAAGATAGTTTTGCTAACTCTGTAAAACCAAAATATTTAGAATCGCTTTTTAATGAATGTACATCTATAGAATATTCTTTCATATTTTCTTTGTTAGAAATTATTCTATCCCACTTTTCAGTTACTTCATTATACCAATCTTCTAACATTTGTTTATACATTTCCGTACTTCCGAAGTTTTCAAGACCTACTTTATAATCTATGGCGGCATCTTCTAATATTTTTTCGCTATCGTTTGTTTCTTCTTTTATTTCTTCATCAAGAGTTTTCATTGTTGTTCCAAATTCATACTTTGGTACATTTTTCCATCTATCTTCTGATGTTTCTTCTTTATTATTAAATATTTTATCTAATTTTTCTTTTAAACTCTCTTTATTAAATGGTTTAGCTAAATAGTCTACAAATCCTTGTTTTATATATTTTTCTTTAGAACCTGCGACTGCATCTGCTGTTAATGCTATTACAGGTGTATTAAATCCATTTATTTCTTTTAATTTTTTCAACGCCTCTTCTCCATTCATTACTGGCATCATTATATCCATTAATATAATATCATAATCGTTGTTAGAAGAGACCATTTCTAAGCATTCTTTTCCGTTATAACATTCATCTACTTTTTTAATATTAAGTGCATCTGTTACTCTTCTTGCCACTTTTACATTTAGTTTATTATCATCTACTATTAATATCTTTTTATTAATATAATCTATATTGCTTTTAATGTTTTCGTTTGTAGTTATTTCTTTATATGGTTTAGATATCTTACTTATCTTTTGAGGAATATTAACCATAAAAATTGAACCTAAGCCATATTGACTTTGTACATTTATTTTTCCACCCATCATTTCTACTAGTCTTTTAGTTATTGCAAGTCCTAAACCAGTTCCTTCTGTAGTTGAGTTTCTTTCAATATCTAACCTTTCAAATTTAGTAAATAATTTTTCTATATCTTCTTTTTTAATACCTCTTCCACTATCTTGAACTGTTATTATCAATTTACAAATGTCATCTTTATTGATACACTTTACATTAAGATTTATATGTCCTTTTTCTGTATATTTAATGGCATTTGTTAATAAGTTGTTTATTATTTGTTTAATATGTGCTTTATCTCCAAGTAGTTCATATGGAATATCCTCAGCAATGTTTACATGCAATTCTACTGGTTTATCACCTATACGTGTACTTCCTACTCTTGCTAGAGTTTCCACTTCTTCTTTAAAGTTATATGGAATTTCTACTATTTCCATCTTTTCACTTTCTATTTTATTTATATCCATAATGTTTCCAACTATTTCTAGAAGTGTTTGTGAAGCTGAAACTATATCTTTTAAATCTTCTTTCATATCTTTAGGACAGTTAGCTCTTTCTTCTAAGTTCTCTGAAAGTCCTACTATTGCATTTAATGGAGTTCTTATTTCATGAGACATACTACTTAAAAAATCAGATTTTGCTCTATTTGCTCTTTCTGCTTGATCTTTTGCAACATTTAATTGTTCAATGGTCTTTAAATCTGGATTTTCTATTGTAAAATACATAAGATAACATAAAAGACATAAAATAAGATCATATATGTTAAATTCAGGATGGAACATAATAAACAATCCTAAAGCAATTATCAAGGGTATTATTACATATATAGAATAATATCTTTTATCAAATTTCTTTATTTGACTCATAGATATTATAAACGCAACTATTAAATTAATAAAAACAATTGAAAATGTTAATGTTACTGCTGATCCTTTTCCACTAGTAATTGCCCCTATTTTATATACATCAAAATCTAATAATAATATTAGAATTCCAACTATTCCCAAAATTATATAGTTTATATTTTTATATAACTTAAACTTATTTCTATATTTTTCGAAACTAATATATAATATGTATGACATTACATTAAAAGTGATAGTAACTATAAACCACGAACCGATTTTATTCATTATTTCAAATACTTGTGTATACCAACTATCTAATGTATCAACTAAATAAATGCTTGCAAAATAATGTGAAATAAAGTTACTTATATTTACCAAAAGAGTAAATATTAATACATGTTTAAAATAATAATTTTCTTCTAGTTCTATTTTTTCTTTAATAAAAAAGATTATTGTTATTAATGAGGTAAAAATTAAACAAACAAGTGGTATCTCATACTCTATCATAAACATCACCTATTTTTAATTTTATCAAATTTTATAACAAAAATCTTTATTTTTTTAATACTTTTTGCTTTGATTTGCTATCTTGCCAGTATTTTCTCATACGTTTAACTACATCTTTATTATCTATATCTAGCTGACTTAATATCCATTCCTGACCGCAAAAGCCATTTTGCATTATTGAATCTAGTGCTAAATTACTTAATGTTCTTATTACTTCTTCATATTCTTGTTCTTCTTTTGTTTTTTTTGTTAAATATTCTGCATCAAATACATCTCTATCCCATTTTAATTTTTCAAATGCATATTCAATTTTTTTCATTCTTAATTCTTCTTCAACATTACCATGTTCTCTTCTAACCAATGGTTTAAAATGTCTTGATATTATATGATAAACTGAGGTAGCCATTTTATCTCTAATTTCTGAGGTTAATGATTTTACATAGTGTTTTTCAATTTCTTCTTCAGTGCTGAATTCTCCATTCATATCAACGTCTATACTTTTTACATCAATTGGATTTCCAACATCTATATATGAAACTCCGTTTTCCATGTCTTTAATCATTGTTACCACTACAATTTTTCTATTTGTTTGAAGTGCTAAATTAACAGGACCATCGAATAAGTTATTTACAAGCTTATTTGGGCTATAATTATGTGAACCTTCTGGGAATATTAATATACTATTAGATTTTAATACTCTACACATTTTTTTTAGTACATCTTTTCTTTGAGTTTTATCCATTATATCAAATGGTATCATTCCATTTAACCATGATAAATACATTTCTGGATTATATTGTAAAGATTCGATGGAACCTAAAATTAAATAAGCATTTCTATCTAATATATTTAAAACTGTCTCAATATCTTCAGGACAAGTATGATTACATACAAATATATAAGGTTCATTAGGATTAAGTTTCGGATATCTTTCTACTACAATATTATTTTTACCTTTTTGAATTGGATAATTTTCTAACGGTACATATTCTAATGATAGGTTGTCAAAATATTCTTCATCACTTAGTCCACTTCCTGATTCTGCATGTATGATATTTGCATTTGTAAATACATTACACATTTTTTTAAATGGTTTATCCATTTTTCTTCTTATTCTTAATCCAGTATCTGTGGTAAAGTGTTCTACATCTTTATTGTGTAAATCACTTATGAAAAGATTTTTCATACTATCCCCCATCTTCCTTAATTGATTGTATTATATCATAAATGATACATAAAGTCAAAATTATTAAATAAAAGATGCTATTTCTAGCACCTTTCTTATTCACTAATCATCATTACGAATTTAGTTTTACCATCTGTATTTTTATCTTTCATACTGAATGAATTGTATTCATTTCCTAAGTCTATAAGTTTTTCAATCTTTTTAGAATAAGTTTTAACTTTACCATTTAATACACTTGTTATCTTAGAAATTCCTTCTTTATTGAATTTATTTAATCCATCATATAGAGTTGTTGCTCCTTTTAATATTTCTGAATTTTTAGTATTAAATGTATTTGTAAGACTTGTTAAATAATCAACGCTTTCACTTAGTTCTTTAATTCCTTCATACATTTTATTACTGTTAGCTGCTAAATAATTTACTGATGGGGCAAGTTTATCAACATTAGTAATTAAATCTTTAGAACTACTAGCTAGTGCACTAACATTTTTATTTAAAGCACTTATGCTACTATTTAAATTATCAATATTTGTTTTCATAGAAGTTAATGTTTTAAAGTCTATACTCTTTTGTAAATTAGTTATTTCTGCTTCTAATAAATCTTTTGTATTTTCATCTGTTGTTGTTTCTTTTATATTTGTTAATGTTTCAATATGTTTAGTCATTGTTGATAATGTGTTATCTACTGTTGTACTTAATAATTCTGATTGTTTAGCAAGTTCATTTGTTTTTGTTGATAATGTGTTAATACCATTAGCTAAGTTTACGATTGAACTAGTATATGTACTTAAACCTTTTACTTGTTCATTTAAATTTTGAATACCTTGATTTAATGCATTGTATTTTTCTACTAAACCTTTAACGCTTGTGTCTAAGTTATTCATTCCACCATTATATTTAGTAAATCCATCGTTGTATGCTTTGATACCATTCTTTAAGTCATTGCTTCCATTTACTAACTTTTTAGTACTTGTTCCTAGTTTGTTAACACTACTATAAAGTTTATTTAAATCACTAAATGATGATGTATCAACGTCTTCAAATAAATTCGAAGTAGCTACGGAATAAATATTAGTAAATTCATATGAAGTAGTAGTATATTCAATAGTAATTGTATCTAATCCTTTTAAATCATCAATCTTTAAGCTTTCATAAAGTCCTGGAGCACTATATCCAAGAACCATATAACTAATACCATTATCTACGATTTTACCATTATCTACTTTTAAATTAGTTATATTATCTTTGTTAAATGTCATAAGTGAAGTAATCATAAATGGAGTATATAATGTTTCTTTTTTACCATTGATATTTACTTTCTTTTTAGAAGTATTTTCATACTCAATTACTATTTTAATTTTTCCACTTTTTCCAGTTAATTCTTTAGATGTATATTCTTTTCCGTCTAGATAATATTTAATAGTTGTTTTGATTGGAAGACTTTTTGTTGAAGTACCTTTATAGAATATATCTTCTCCTTTAGAACTCCATGTAAGTGAATTATCTATAAGATCAAATCTTTCGTCTCCATTAACATTTATTATATCTTTAAGATTAGTTCTATCGTTATATTTACCTTCTTTTACATTTTGAATATGATTGCTTACTATAGTTTTATCAACACTACCATCACTATTTAATCTTGAATAAACAGTTTCATCTTTAGTAGTAGCAAATACACTTAACGGTAATGTTAATGTTATAAGTAAGCCAGCTAATACTTTTTTATTCATTTTAATTCCTTCTTTCTTTTTTAAAGTTGTTTTCATTATCAACTTATCAAATAGCATTAGTAATGATGGTAATATTAAGATTACTACTAACATACTAATAATTGCTCCTCTTGATATTAATGTACATATTGATCCAATTAAATCTATATCAGTATAAGCACCAACTCCAAATGTTGCTGCGAAGAAACACATACCACTTACGAATACTGAACTTACACAAGAATCTAATGTTTCTCTCATAGATTTAAATTTATCTTTTCCAGAATTTCTTAATTCTAAGTATTTTGTTGTCATAAGAATTGCATAATCAATAGTTGCTCCTAATTGAATAGTACCAATTACTATAGATGCTATAAATGGAAGTGTTGTTCCTGTGAAGTATGAAATAGCAACGTTTACAAATATAGCAAATTCAATAGCTATAATTAATAGAACTGGTAATGATAATGATTTTAATACTACGAACATGATTGCGAATATTACTCCGATAGATACGTAATTAACATTTTTAAAGTCTTCATCACTTATCTTAATTAAGTCATTAGTAAGTGGTCCTTCACCTGCGATAATAGCATTTTTATCATATGTTTTAACTAACTCATCTATTTCTTCTATTTGAGTAGTTAGTTCAGGAGAAGCTACTTCATAGTCAGAACTTATTAACATTAATTCATATTTATCAGTTTTAAATATTCCTTTAATATCTTCATCAAGTAGTTCTACTGGGAATCCATATTTTTCTAATTCACTTGAACTAAGAACCATACTTATTCCTTTAGTGTTTTTAAGTTTATTTACTAATTCTGATTTTTTATAATTTTCTAAGTTTGAGTCTAACAATATTATTTCTGGTGAAACAATATTAAAATCTTTCTTTAATTCTTCGTTTGCTCTTACACTTTCTAATGTTTTAGGAAGTGATTTATCTAAGTTGTAATAAACATTTACTTTTGAGTTACCAATTACTGCTGGAATCATTAATATTAAGAATCCTACGAATATTGGTTTATAGTATTTCATTGTGAAATCTTTTATGTGTTTGAAACTTGGTATTAATACTTTATGTCTTGTTTTAACAATCCATCTATCACATAATAATAACATTGCTGGGAATACTGTAACTACACAAATAAGTCCAAACAGAACACCTTTTGCCATTACAAGTCCAATGTCTTTTCCTAATGTTAAATTCATTGAACATAATGCTAAGAAACCAGCAATTGTTGTAAATGCGCTACCAAGTACTGATACTAAAGTTTCTTTTATTGCTTTAGCCATTGCTTCGTTTGTATCTTCTTCTTTTTCTAAATTACTTTGATATTTATGATATAAGAAGATTGAGAAGTCTGTTGTTACTCCTAATTGAAGTACAGCACTTATTGCTTTTGTTATATATGATATTTCTCCAAATATAATGTTTGAACCCATATTATATATAATAGCTATACCAATATTTAAAAGTAATAATATTGGTATAATATATGAATCTAATGATATTGATAATACTATTAAGCATAGTATAACAGCGATTACTACATAGATTGCTACTTCTTTATTTGATAGATCCATGGTATCTTGTACGATAGCACTCATGCCACCTACTTTAGCCATATCATTTAATGTTTTTCTTATTTCTGTTATAGCATTTAATGTTTTTTCATTTGATGTTGTTTCATTAAATGTTACTAACATAAGAGTTTTATCACCATTTTTTACTTGTTCAAGAAAACTATCTGGTAATATTTCAAAAGGAATAGATACACCAGTTAGATCATTGATTGTTAATACTTTGTTAACACCGTCAATTTTTCTTATCTTTTTTTCTGCATCTAGAACTTTCTTTTGATTACTGTTGTCTATAGATATTGTAGTGAAAGCTCCCATATCAAAATCTTCTTTTAATATGTTTTGACCTTTCATTGTTTCAATATCTTCAGGTAAATATACTAAGATATCATAATTAGTTTTTGTATTAAAATACCCTATCGCTGCTGGTATTAATAACAATATAGATATTATTAGTATAGCTACCTTATGTTTACATATAAAATCTCCAAACTTTTTCATTTATACCTCCATTATGACCAACGGTCATTTAGTAATATACCTCAAAACTGACCATTAGTCAATACTTTTTGATTATTTTATTGACTTTTGGTCATTTTTATATTAAAATTTATATATTGAAGGTGAAAAATATGATTAATATTGAAAATACTTTATCTAAAATAGAAGAAAAAAAGCAATTAAAAAAAGAAAGTCTTATGGCTTCTGCTTATAATTTATTTATTAAAAAAGGTATTAATGATACGTCTATTAGTGATATAGCTAATGATGCTGGTGTTGCTAAAGGAACTTTCTATTTATATTTTAAGGATAAATGGCAAATCCATGAAGAAGTAATAATTGATAAATCAAAAAAATTATTTAGTGATGCTATAGAATATACAAATAAGAAGAAATTAGATAACTTCCCCGATAAATTAATTAGTGTTATTGATTATATAATAGACAAACTTTCAAGTAGTAAAGATTTAATAAAACTTATTAATAAGAATTTATCTTTAGGTCTTTATAATAAAGATTTAATTGAAATAATTAATGCTGAATATAAAGATTTAAAAACTATATTTATAGATGAAATAAACAAATATTCTAAGAAGGTTGATAATCCTGATGTAACATTATTTATGATAATTGAATTAGTTGGAAGTACTTGCTATAATTCTATTTTAAATAATGAACCATTGCCTATTAAAGAATTTAAACCATATTTATATACTCAAGTAAGGAAAATGATTGAGTAATGAAAGTTTTAATTATTATTCTATTTATCATATTAGTTTTATACTTATTGATTGGAGTATATTTCTTTCACTTTTCAAATTGTACTAAAATATCTACAAAAAGGTTGTTCAAAGGAAAAGGTACTTTTAAGTTAACTAGTAGTGAATCTAAAACTTGGTTTAAAAATTCTAACTATAAAGAAGTTTATATTAAATCTTTTGATAATAAAAAACTTCATGCTTATGAGATTAAAAATAAATTAAATACTTGGGTAATCATTGTTCATGGTTACACTAACAATGCCTTAGAGATGTTAGATGTAGCATATAATTTTTATAAAAAAGGATATAGTATTTTACTTATTGATCAAAGAGCTCATGGTAAGAGTGATGGAGTTTATTCAACACATGGTTTCTATGAAAGAAAAGATATGTTATCATGGATAGATTATATAAATAAAAAGAAGAAAACTAAGATTATACTTTATGGTATATCTATGGGTGGAACAGTTATAATGAGAACAGTTGGTGAAAATCTTCCAAACAATGTTATATGTGCGATTGAAGACTGTGGCTTTATATCTAATTATGATCAGTTTTATAATCAACTTAAATATCTAAAGTTATTACCCGGTCCAATAATTTCATCATTCAATATATTTTCTTTTTTATTTTTTGGTTTTAATATATATAAATTTAAGCCTGAAGAAATACTTATGAAAGGTAAAATTCCTTTTATGTTTATTCACGGAAGTGCAGATAAACTTGTTCCTCCTAAAAACGCTTATGATTCATATCAATTATATAATGGTAAAAAGAAATTGTTAATAATCGATGGTGCAAAACATATGAAATCTAGTATAGTCAATCCCCAAAAATATTATGATGAAATTTTTAATTTTATAAAAGAAAATAAGAACTAGTTTATTTCTATAATCTTTTAATAAAAAAAGCGAGTTATGATAATACCTCTATTGAAAATTGATTATCACTCGCAAATTAATTATCTTATATTAAAAAAAGCAAAAAAGGTACTGGTAAAAATTATCTTGTCAACAGTTTGTAATGATAAAGAATCATTTTTTCTTATTTTGACAATTTAACCTTATATATGATTTCATCTTTAAATAGTTCAGTTTGACATTTAACATTCAATATTAAATTGCTATTATCTGTTTGATTGTTAGAGAACTGAACGTATCCTTTCTTTGTTCCGCCACTAACAAGTTTTGGGCTATCAAAAAGTTCTACCCCCCATATTTTGAATGTCAACAATGAATAGCTTAAAATTTCACCATTAGTATTGGTTAAACTAATATTTGAGGTATAAAAAGTGTTATCTTCATTGCTTATATTTTTTACAGATACAATAACTCCGATCCATTCAGGATCACTTATAGCAGTAAAACTATCTATTTTATAACCTTTTTTCTTAATTTTAAAATCATTAACTATAACATCAAAATTTGGACAATGTAATGTTTCACCTAAATTATATATTTTTTGAGTATTATAATCAGGTGTATTTTTTATTATATTGAATAAATTTTCAAAACCATTATTACAAAAATATATTATTAATATTACTGTACATGTTACAAAAATAGCAATAGGAACTACATTTTTGCTGTTATCTTGCAATTGTTCATTGTCAGATGTTACAACTTTAGTACCGCAATTAGGACATACATTATAATTCTTCTTAATTTTATTTCCACATTTATTACACGTATTTTTCATAATATCACCCTTTTAATTCAAATTGTTATAAATTAATTCATATTCTTCGTTTGTAATATTTTCCATTAATTTATTTAATGTTTCTTTTGGAATTTGATATTCTTCTATGATACATTTACTTTCTTTTTTAGTAAGTTTCTTATCATGTAATTTTGCAAATTCTATTAGGGCTTCCATTAGATTATTTTTTAATTTTCTTTCTCTATGGAAGAACATTTCTCTAAATATAAATCTTTTAAAACTAAATTTTAGACTATCTCTTTCTACTGGTACTAATCTTATCATTGATGACATAACTCTTGGTGCAGGGTCAAATGCATCTGGAGTTATATCCATTATTTTAGATACATCAAAGAATGAATTTGTAAGTAGTGATAATTTTGTTAATGATTTGTTAACCACTGCATCAGCAAATTTTTTTCCGACTATTAAAATGCACATATTAAATTCGCATCTTAATAATTTCTCAATAAATGGTTCTGTTATTGAGTATGGAAGTGCTGAAATGATTTTATCACATGGTGGAATATATACGTTTAATGCATTTCCATAGATTACATCAACATTATCATGTTTATCTTTTAATACATTAATAAAATGTTCTAAATTTCTATCAATTTCAATGCATGTTAAATGACCTGAACGTTTAGCAATTATATCGCTTATTTCACATTTACCAGGTCCAATCTCCACGACGTTATCAGTTGGTTTCAATTCTGCTGAATCAACAAATAAATTTATGATGCTTTTATCAACTAAAAAATGTTGATCTAAATAATTAGTATCATTTTCAAATTCCATATTCTCACCTATTACATATTATATCAATTATTTTATTATTTTTTAATCTATTTAATTTATTTTACAAATAATAAGACAAGTTGTTACTTGTCTATATATTTTATATTTGATTTTATTATTTGATTATTTCTTTTTATTTTTCTTCTTCTTGATGCATCTGTGAAGAATATTGCATAAGCAACTTCCCATAATGCAACCCAACCAAATACCATGAGAATTTCTTCTAAAATTTCTCCAATTGCATGTCCAAAGAAATAAGATGCAATTACGAATGATATTCCTATTAATAATAAAGTCAACTTTTTAATGTTTCCTAGTTCTATTTCATATTCAAGTTCATCATTGCTTTCTTTAAACTCTTTTATTATTATTTTTTTATAATGTTCTTTTTCTTCATCAGTTAGTTTAAATTTTGCATTAATATTTATATTTATTTTAGTATTTATATCATATCCGATTATTTCATTAAGTAAATAATCTTTTAATTCGGGAGCTAAAGTATTTTCATTGTACTTACTTGTAAAATATTTTTTCTCACTTATATCTACTTCAATATTTAATTTTTTTTTCACATTTACTCCTTATCTAATATAGTAAACGGGTAACGATTAGGTAAATCTAGTTCAAATGTTAATAACTCGTTAGTAGTTGGGTGAATAAATTCAATTTTTTTAGCAAATAGTGCTATTTGTTCACCTACTTTGGCAGTTTTATTATATTTTTGATCACCAAAAAGAGGATATCCATGATTTGCCATTTGAACTCTAATTTGATGGCTTCTACCTGTCTGTAGATTTATTTCTACTAATGACATATTATTTTTATAATTTAATTTTTTAAAGTTTAATATTGCTTCTTTACCATTTTTATCTACTTTCACTATATTTCTTTTTTCATCTTTCAATAAATTATCTTTTAATTTTCCAGTATTCTCTATATTTCCTATAACTACTGCATTATAAGTTTTTTTAAATGTTTTATTTCTTACTTGTTCAGATAAACGTGATGCGGCTTTTGATGTTCTTGCAAAAACCATAATTCCACCTACTGGTCTATCCAATCTATGTACTAGTCCTAAATAAACATTTCCTGGTTTGTTATATTTTTCTTTTATATATTTTTTTAATATTGTTAGAAGATCTTTATCTTTAGTATTATCTTCTTGTGTTGGTATGTTTATGGGTTTTTCAACTACTAGAAGATGATTGTCTTCATATATTACATTAATCATTACTTTTAACTACCTTAAGTCCGTTTGCTATTAATGATTCTATGGTTACATTTCCTTTTTCTAAATCATCTATCATTCTAGTCTGTGAACCATCAGACCATTCTAATAATACTTCTGTACTTTTTCTACATTCAAAACAATAATATGTTTCTCCTTCTTTATAGAAACAATCCATAAATTTTTCTTCACAACTATCAATATTATCTAAGATTCTATAATCTTTTTTACCTGTTAAACTATATAAATCATCTGTCTTATCTATTTTCATAAATGCTATTACTGCTAGTGCTACTAATATTAAAGATAATACTGTTACAAAAATACTTTTAATTATCATTTTTAGTTTCATCTTTTTCCCACCTTCCATAGACTCCACAAGGAAGTATCATATTTCTTGTTGATATTTGTAGTCCTATTTCATCAGTTTTTATTTTACCATTTTTTAATTTTTCTTCAACACTTGTTTCTAAAATGTTTTTTAATATTTCAGGCGTTATACCTTTTGTATATGAACTTATAAGTAGAAATAAAGGATTGTCTGATAATATGTCGATACATGAATCAATTAATTTATTTAAACTATCCTCAAATCTCCATAGTTCTTTTGATGGGCCTCTTCCATATGTTGGTGGATCCATAATTATAGCATCGTATTTATTTCCTCTTTTTTTCTCACGTTCTACAAATTTTAAACAATCGTCACAAATATATCTTATCTTATTATTCTCAAGTCCTGAAAGTTTAGCATTTTCTTTTGCCCAATCATTCATTCCTTTAGATGCGTCTACGTGTACTACTTCTACTGCTCCTGCTAATGATGCGGCCATAGTTGCTGCACCAGTGTATGCAAATAGATTTAATACTTTTATAGGCCTATTAGCATTTTTAATTTTATTCATTATGAAATCCCAATTTGCAGCTTGTTCAGGAAATAAGCCAGTATGTTTAAATCCAGTTGGACTTACCTTTAATTTTAAGTCTTTATATTCTACAGTCCAATATTCTGGAAATGTCTTTTTATTTTCCCAGTTGCCACCACCTTTATCACTTCTGTGATATATAGCATGATAACTATGCCATTCTTTAGTGTCTTTATGTGTCCATAATGCCCATGGATCAGGTCTTCTTAAAATTACATTTTTCCAACGCTCTATCTTTTCACCATTACCAGCATCAATACATTCATAATCTTTCCAATCTTTACTTACAAGCATATTTTCCTCCGTTATATATATTATATCATATTTTCTTACTATTTACTTTTTCTCCTATAAGAAATGTTTCATTTAATAATGTGTTGTTACAATCTAATTCTTCATTGGTTTTGATATGAAGTGATGAATCTATATCAAATGGGTAAGCAGTTACTCCAAATGTTTTATTATGACTAACTATTCTTAAGAATGTACGTAATAATTTTTCAGTTAAATTGTTTTGAATTTTATTGTGTTCTTCTTTATTTGAATCAATATATTCTTGACTATTTTCTTCTCTTTTTGATTTTACTACTATTCCTGTTTCTTTAGCATTCCATCTTTCTATTAGAATTGAAGGTACTACTATATCTGTTATTTCTTTAGATGCTAAGAGTCCAAGAGCAATGTTAGATGCTACTACAAATGATGCACTAACATCTTTTAAATTGCCTTCACCATAATTCTCATAAGTGTCGTTTTTTGTATCAAAGTTTTCTCCTATTTGAAACAATCTACGATTTACTCTCTTTTTAAATTTGTTTTCCTCGTCATACTTTTTATTCTTTTGAACAGCATATATATAACATTTATTATCTTCAATACCATATCTTACTAATGGAAAAGTATATCTTTCATTAGTTTCAGGTTCAATAACTGATATTTTTAAAGAGTTAGGTGTTTCATTTAATATAGTTTCTTGAATATTTTCAACTTCTACATATCCACCTAAAGTTTCAGAATACCCTATTATAGTTGGTTCTTCGTATTCACTAAATGTCTCATCTTTTAAAAATGCTATTTGTTTTCTTAAGAATTCTTCTGATTCATTGAAATCATCATAAGTTGCATTAGCCCATAGTGTAGTTAATATTATTTTGTTAATAATTTGTTCATAATTTTCAACACCGGCAAATATTAATTCATCTTGATATATAGATAAATCGTATTTCTTCCTAGCTAAAGCTAAATACTCTGTTAATAACTTGTTAAAACTTTCTTTATTTTTAATAACAAGTCTTGGTATTAAATATCTTCCATCATCATTCTTCTTAGCTTCTATAGTTTTATTTTCTTCTCTTATATATGTACTAAAAAGTAAATTCATCATAAAAAAGCAATCTACTCTACCAGCACTTGCTTCATTAATTATTTCATCATAAAACACATTTATGTCGTTCATATAAATCACAACTATATTTTATCATAAGAAAGAAATATTTATAAACATTTTTACAATATATTACATTTGTATTGTATAATAAAACCATGAAGAAAATTATTGAACCAAAAATTAAGTTTACTGATTATTTTATTAAAGATAATTATGAATATTCTATCGATAATAAAGAGTTTGATCAAAACAATATAGAAGACTTCTCTAATATTACTTTTAATTCTTGTATATTTAATAAGATTGATTTTAATGATATTAAACTTTTGAATGTTGAATTTGTCGATTGTATTTTTAATAACTGTGATTTATCTAATAAATCTTTTGAAAATGCTGGTATTCATAGAGTAATATTTAATAATTCTAAATTAATCGGTGTTTCATTTAGTGAAGTGAATCTGAAGAATGTTATGTTTAATAATTGTAACTTGAGATATTCTAATTTTTATGATGTTAATGTTGATAACTTGTTATTTAGTGAATGTATACTTGATGAATCATATATAACAGAATGCCATTTTAAAAATATTGATTTTGATAGATGCAATCTTAATAAAGTAACTATTTTAAGATTAAAACATATTGGATTTGATTTATCAAATTCTAGCATTGAAGATATTAACATTGATTTACAATCGTTAAAAGGTATTAGTGTTAATATGATAGAAGCTGCAATGTTAGCAAGATACTTAGGTATCATTATTAAAAATTAAGGAGGTTTTATGATTTATTTAAAAAAATTTGAGTTATTAGATGAAATTCAAGAACATTATCTATTTGATACTGAAAAAAGAAAAATATTTAATTCTTATTATCCTGTAGGTTTATTTTCTACAAAAGGATTTAAAAATATTATATTTAGTAACATAACAATTTTTTATGGAGGAAATGGTAGTGGTAAAAGTACTTTGATTAATATAATATCAGAATGTCTTCATTCAAATAGAAAAGAAAATTTTGATAAGGGAAGTTTTTTTGATTTGTATTCTTCAAAATGTAAATACGATTTAAGTTTTGAAAAACCTATAGAAATCAAAACAATAACTAGTGATGATGTATTTGACTATTTGCTTGATATTAGAAGTATAAATGCTAATGTTAATAGAAGAAAAGAAAGATTAAGTCGTGAATACTTAGATATGAAATTTAATAGTGATAACAATTTTGATAATTATGAATCGTTAAGAAATACATATGATTCTAAAAGAAAAACTATGTCTCGTTATGTTAGAGATAGACTTGGTAACAATAATATAGTTGAACAATCAAATGGAGAATCTGCTTTAATGTTTTGGGAGAGAGAAATTAAAGAAGATAGTATTTATATATTAGATGAGCCCGAAAATAGTTTATCTGCTGAAAACCAATTAAAACTAAAAAAATTTATAGAAGAGTCTACAAGATTTTATAATTGTCAATTTATTATTTCTACACACTCACCATTTTTACTTAATCTTTCCGAAGCTAAAATATATGATTTAGATGAAGATGGAGTACCTTCTAAAGATTGGACAGAACTGCCTAATGTTAAAATATATTATAATTTTTTCAAAGAACATGCTAATGAATTCAAAAAGAACGATTAATTATCGTTCTTTATTTTGTTAGGCATAAAATTTTTAACAAACGAATAGTCTCTTTTCTTAATATATAAGTATCCAAATGTACTATAAACTATTGCACCAATAAAGTTAACAAATAAGTCTTTCATAGTATCAATAATACCTATATCAAGATATCCACCTTCAATTACATATATTTTGTCATCTTTAGTATGTATTGTAGTTTTATCTATATTTTCTACTCTAATAGTACTATTAACTTTGTTTTTATTTAAATCTACTGATCCAAATTTTTGTACTACTCTATCTTTTTGCATATCTGTTAAAAATACTCTATCACTTGCAAATTCGTAGAATTCCCAAAGCACACCAATAGTCATTGAAAAACAAAATCCTACTAAAGCAACATATATTGGAGATAAGCTGATTCTTTCACTATTTTGATTAAGTAAATCTACTAGTGAGAAACCAATACCTGCACATATAAATCCATTAAGAGTATGAAGCATAGTATCCCAACCTGGTATTATTCCATAGAAATTATTAATTTCTCCTAAAATTGCTGCTGAAAATATAAACATATAAATAATTGACTCTAATAAACTTGGTATACCTATCTTAAGTTTTTCTGATATTATAGTAGGTATAGTAAACAATATTAATGCTAGAACACAAAGTAATGCGTTGTTATATTGTTTCATTACAATTTGTACCCACATGCATACTAATACTAAAAATCTTAATAATAAATATACTGCGATAGATTTTTTATTATTTTCTTTATATTTTTCTTTCATTTCTTTACTAAATTTTCTCATATTACACTTCCTTGCAATTGTTTTATAACATAAATTAAATATTTAATCAACTATTATAGAAAAATTCCTATTAGTATAATTATATTGATAGACATAGAATTATTCAAATAAATCAAATTTAGAAGCTTTGTACTGAAGTAAAATGATTTGTTTACAAATTAATTAATTTAGTAGATATATTGTACTTTAAAATAATTGTGTATAATATTTTATAAAATTTTAGTGTTAGTGTAGTAAAAACTGATAAAATTTTGTAGAATTATATTGTAAGTTTTTTTATTAAGTAAAGAATAAATTGTGTCAGAAAATAATGATTAATTTTGAGAATGATTATCCATTATTAAATATATGGAAAAGATTGGAGTATGATATTAAATGAATAAAAATCATAAACTAATAATATGTATATTTTTGATTATCTTATTTATTTTAACAGGTTGCAATAGTAGAGAAGATGTTAAACATATAAGCAAAGAAAATGCCATTAAATATGTTAATAAAATTATAGATGAGCCAGTAGAATATGTTAATCAATTAGGTGAAGAGGAAGATGATACTATTAGTTATGTTTTTAAACTAATTGAAAGAAATATTGATTTTTCTGTAAGTTCTTCTATTAGAGTACCATCTATTGATGGAAGTCAATTTGGTAATTATAAAGAATCATTATATATAAATTATGAATCTGCAATTATATTTAATAATAATTATGTATCGCAGCGTGAAAAATTAGCACAAAAATATAATATTCAAGAAACCTTGGATGGCACTGACAAATACCATTACTATACTACAACAATAAATAATTATAATGATTTATCAAATTTAACTAATTTTTATTTAGAACTTGATAAATTATATAATTTTAAAGAAAAAGATCCTAAAAAAATATTACATATTGATTCTGGATTAATTTGTAGTGATATATTAGGATCAATAGATGGTATTAATTTTTCATTTAAGAAATCAGATGAATTAAAATATGAACCAGTTTATAAAATAATTGAAAAAAATTATGTTAGTCATTTAAAATGGTTTAATCTAACAGATCCAACTATTCCTGATAATATATGGGATAAATATGATGCAGCTCCATAAAAACTTAGACAATGCTATTTAGCATTGTTTTATTGTTAACTAAATATATTGTCTTGTTAATTATTTTATATAAAATAAAAACTTACAAACTATCATAGCCCGTAAGTTATTTTCAAATGGAGCAAGTAACCGGAATCGAACCGGCATCTTAGCCTTGGCAAGGCCACATTCTAACCGTTGAACTATACCTGCATTTGCAAATAATATTTTAGCAATAAAATATATATTTTGCAAGTGATTTATTATAATTTTTCTTTAAAATTCTTTTCTATTATGTTTATACAGCATAATAAGCAAGGCATACCAAGTATGAATCCACCTACTACATCTGAAAAGAAATGTACACCTAGGCATACTCTTGAGAATGCAACTACTACAATTAAAAAGCAAAAAAGTAAACCAAATGTTATTCTTATTAATTTATTAGACTTTTCAGTCATTAAATAGAATAAAGTCATATAAAATATAAGTGATGTTAGAGTATGTCCACTTGGAAAACTATAACTACTTGGTATTTTTATTAATGCTTCAAGTGGTCTTGGTCTTGCTACTAATATTTTTGTAATAAACACGACTATTCCTGATAATAAATAACTAGTTGATAATGTATAAAAGTACCATTTATTCTTAATAATTAGAAAAATACACACAATTATTAAAATCGGTATGTACCAATCTCCAAAATTTGTTATGAAACTCATCGAAGTCGTCAATCTTTTGTCATTTATGTTTCCAAAAAATTCAATTACTTTATAGTCAAAGTTTACAATATATTTGTAAATACTACTATTTTTTATCACAATAAAAGATACTATCAATAAGATAATAATAAACATATATATCCAATTTTCTTTTAGTATCTTTTTTATCATATTATTATTATAACATAGTTTTTAATTATTTAATCATAAGTTTATTTTGTACCGTAAACTCTATCTCCTGCATCACCTAAACCTGGTAAGATATATTTATTTTTATTTAAGCATCTATCTACACAAGAAGTATATATTTGTACATCTTTATGGGCTTTTTTTAATGCTTTTATTCCTTCAGGAGAAGAGATAATACATAAAAATTTTATTTTCTTAACCCCATCTTTTTTTAATCTATCTATTGTAGCTATAGCACTTCCCCCGGTTGCTAACATCGGATCTAGAACAAATACCTCTCTATTTTTTATATCTTTTGGCATTTTATAATAATATTCTACAGGTTCAAATGTTTTTTCATTTCTATAAAGTCCTATATGTCCTATTTTAGCATTTGGTATTACTGTTAATATACCATCTACCATGCTCATTCCTGCTCTTAGTATTGGAACAAAAGCATAATTATCTTCATTTAATTTGTATGTTTTATATTTTTCTAAAGGAGTATTTATTTCACATTCTTCAAGTACTGCTTTTTTTGTTGCTTCATAACAAAGTAATACTGATATTTCACTTATTATCTCTCTAAATTCTTTAGTACCAGTTTTCTCATTTCTAAGTATTGACAATTTATGAGTAACTAGTGGATGATTTAACACTATCTCTTTCATATTTTTTTCTCCTTAATTAGTAAGTTTAGAAGTATACCTACAATTGCAGCTAAGCTCATACCTGATATTGAAAGATTTATATTTTTTGTTACTACAGAAATTGCTGCTCCACCTAGTCCTAGAACTAGCATTGAAGAAGCTACTATTACATTTTTAGTATTTCCAAAATCGACTTTATTTTGTATTAATATTTTTAATCCATTAATTGATATAAATCCATAAAGTAGTATTGATACTCCACCTAATACTGGTGTAGGTATTGATGATATTACTGCTGTTAGTTGTCCTAAGAATCCAAATACTATTGCTATTACTGCAGCTAAGCCTATTACCCATACTGATGCAACTTTTGTCATCCCAACTACTGAAGTATTTTCTCCATATGTTGTGTTTGCTGGACCACCGATAAGTCCTGCCGCAAATGTTGCAACTCCATCTCCCATAAGTGTGTTGTCTAAGCCTGGATCTTCTATTAAATCTTTATCTATTATTTCACTTAATACTTTATGATCTCCTATATGTTCGGCAATTGTAACTAGTGCAATTGGCACTATAGTAAGTAATGCTCCAAAATTTAATTTATAATGTATGAATGGCAAATAAAAGTCTGGCTTTGATATTATTTTAGCATTTACAATTCCTGTATAATCTATCATACCAAGAATCATTGAAGCAATATATCCAGCAATCATCCCCATTAAAAATGGTATTACCTTTAAGAATCCTTTTCCTCTTACTGCAAGTATACCAGTTGTTAAAAAAGCAACTAATGCTATCACTATATTTTTCCATGGAACTGCATCCATATTTAGTCCTATTTCTTCTACTGCTGTAGGAGCTAATGACAGACCTATAATCATAATCATTGGTCCAACTACTATAGGTGGTAATAATTTATTAATCCATTTCTTTCCAACTATTTTAATTATTAATGCTACTAGTACATATACTAGTCCTACAGTCATTATTGCTGTAAATACACTTGCTTTTCCACTTTTTGCAAATCCAACTATCATTGGTGAAATGAATGCAAATGAACTACCTAGATATACCGGACTCTTTCCTCTAGTACAAATAATATAGACTAGTGTTCCTATACCCGAAGATATTAGTGCTACTGGTATAGAAAGTACTTCACTCCCTGAAGTAGTGTTTACCAAAATAGGAACTAATATTGTAGCTCCAAACATCGCAAATACATGCTGCAAAGACAAAAGTATCCACTTAAGTACTGTTGGTTTTTCATCAACATTAAGTAACATTTTATTGTTTTCTTTCATATTTCCTCCTTTTAAACAATAAATTATGGCAAAAAAAATCTCATCAATTAATGATGAGAAATTTAAAAAGAATTAAAAGCAATAGTGATACCTACACATTTTTTTAATATTTTGTTAGGTTTTTCTTTGCTTAATTCTATCATCTATTTTTTTACCTCGTTAAAATATTAACATATTAATTATATTATTGCAACTACTTTTTTATTTTAATATTCTTTTTGGTGTCCATGTACTTATTATTATATCATTAGAGTCGTTAGTTTCTCTTCTTATTTCATCTAAAATTTCAATGCCTTCCATGTCTTTATAAGCCTCATAATCTAATATTAATTTTTTCTTTTGACGTAATAAATCTAACATTTTAGATATATTTGTTTTTTCACTTTTACCGCTTAATGTTCTTAATGATTCTTTTGAATATAATATAAAGTCACCATCAGTTGTTTCTGTTATTGGTGTTGCAGTTTTAATGTCAACACCTTCATTCCTTAGCATTTCTTGAATGTATAAAGTCATCTCAGTATCAGAAAGAGATACTATTATATTAGGAAATTTACGTGTAAAATTTGTTAAGCAAAACATTGTGTAGTCTATTGAGGACATTTCATCATTTTCGGTTCTATATATTATTGGTTTTCTAGTTCTTATATGTTTATCAATCGCTTTTGAATCAAATGTAAATCCACTTCTTGTTGTAAAATGTAATCCATCTATTCTTTCATTTGCTAATAGTTCATCATTTGCTTTATATGAACAAATATTACTTTTTTTAATTATTTTCATGATATTTCCTCCATTTCTTTTTTCCTTTTCTTGTGAGTGTATATTATATCTTATTTTCTCTAAAAAAGCAATAAAAAAGACGATTACTCATCTTTTAATATATACTGGAGTTCCAACTTCTACCATTGAAAATAGTTTTTCTGCTGATGATGTTGGTACATTTACACATCCGTGACTTCCGTTAGTTAGATAAATTTTACCACCAAATTTTTTTCTCCAAGATGCATCATGTATTCCATAACTTCTTCCATCATATCCTATCCAATATTTTACAAATGTTTTATATTTTTTTGTTACTAAATATGTATTTTTTACCTTTTTATTTACTCTAAAATTTCCAAGTTTAGTTGCTCCATTTAGTCCTGTTGTTACATCAGTTGTAAATACTGCTTTCTTTTTAACATAATAAACTAATTTTTGTGTTGATATTTTTACTTCTATATAAGTGTTTTCATCTTTTGTTGTTACATGTACTTTAGCAATTTCTTCTGTTTTGTTACCGCTTGAATCTTCAACACTATATTTTATTTCATAATTTCCTTTAGTATTAATATCTACGTTTGAATCTACTTTAACTTTAGTTGTTATATCTCCATCATAATTATCTATTGCATTATATATAATATCATCGCATTTTTCTTTTATAGTACAATATATTTCTTTATCGCTTAATATTATTTTAGGCGCTTCATTATCTACTATTTTTACTTTTCTTTTTAATGTTTTGTTATATTTTTTATATTTTAATGTATATTCTATATCATATTCACCTATTTTATTATTATCGATGTTATTTATTATTTTTACTTCATTTTTATAATCTTTACCATCTAATTCTGCTGCATATCCTTCTTCAATGTAATTATTTCCATACTCAAGAGTAATATTATTACTACCTAGTATTTTGAATCCACTTTCTAAAGTATCAATTTTTTCTTGTTCAAAAAAACCAATAACTGATGCTATTATTGTTAGTAATAAAAAACTCATTGTTACTAAAATTTTTATTAAATTATTTTTCATACTCACCTATTATAGGAATATTATAACATATCAAATATACTTTTTCTATAAAAAAAGTAACAGTATTGTTACTTGATATTTCTTTTACTATGGAATAAATATTGTATTGCTAAACCTGAATATTCTTTATATTTTTCTTTAGTAAATCTTTCTATTATTTTTTGATCATCTTTAATTCCATATATTTCTTTTATATTTTGTTTTACCCATGTATCTATTGGAAAAGTATCTAA